>ERZ809407.1956-NODE-1956-length-15575-cov-5.700644_pt1 | contig 15575 bp, 7 predicted proteins | sample MGYA00520792_ERZ809407 | MGnify/ENA primary metagenome ERZ809407 (study PRJEB31576, sample SAMEA3212665) | Homo sapiens | biome: human-gut; feature: human gut; material: fecal | place: Sweden | collected 2012 ...
CCGGCTTTTAAACGATAATTTTAACGCAAGGTTATACTTCCATAAATCGTAGACGGGAGCCTTCTGGTTTTAGAAGGCTTCCGTCATATTCATATAAACCGCCATCCCTTTTTGGTTCGGGTCTTTGCCTACGTCTAGGCGGAAGTTCTTGCCGGGTTGCATTTGGATACGTAAGCCTACGCCGTAGTTGAACTTCCATTTATTCCAGTCTACGATAGGAGCGTTTCCGATCGTACCCGTGCCGACCCAGCCAACAAAACCACACTTCGCCCAGAAATTACCGCTCTTATATTTCTCCACGCTGCCGAACATATGACGATACTCCAGAATCCCATACGCCATGGTCTTGTCACGGTACTTGCCCCAATAGTATCCGCGAAGATCGAAAGGAGAGCCAAACGAAGGAAGCTCCGTAAAAGGAACGTTTCCCACACCGATTTGTGTCTTGGCGATCCATGCCAAGGTGCTACGAGGACGAAATACTTGCTGGAACTGGCGGTATTCTAACTCGAACATCTCATAATTATATGCACCGCCTAAATACTTTCCATACACTTTAGCGATCGCGCTTAGTAACATACCGGAACTTGGGGTCGCCACGTCATTTCGTGTATCGTATTGAATCAAGCCGCCGACACCGATATTGACATAATCTCGTTTGAACTTATTGAAATAAGGATCTTCGGCCATCACCGGGTTGATATCATCTGATTTGCTGAAATTAATATCAAAAAGAGGACCCGTATATAAATGAGGCCTAACTTCCCATACGAAACGGGGATATAGTTGGAAAGAACTCTTATGGAATTTCGTTGTCGAGTCGCTCTTCTCGATTTGCTCGATCGTCTCATAGCCTTTCCCGAAATAATGCGAAGGTTCGTTCCGATAACCGTAACTGATATAAATACGGAAGCGATTCTCGTTGAAGAATAAGGTACCAGCACCGGCAAAAACGAACGTCCCGTTTAAGGTGATGTTAAATCCCGCAGGGATAAACGATCGTTGGGATATCGTATCATTCTTGTTTAAGCGAAAGCTAGCCAAAACCGCACCACCTACGCCAAAGGAGGCTTCCGGCGTGTAAGACGGTCCGCCAAGGATAGACCACCAGATCCTTTTGTTGGCCCGTATGGAGTCTTTATGTAATTGTTTATGATAACGTTGTATTTGCTTTTCGGTCATAGGCTTACCGTCCAGCATCAGCACTTCTTTCGGAATCGTGTCATTGGAAATACCTTGCGCCTTTACGGAAAAGGCGAATAGAAGGCAGGCCATATAAATTAAAAGATATCTAAACATTATTTTAATCAATATTTAGAGGGCAAAAGTACGAAATCCTCCTAATATGTATTCTTAAAGAATCCCTAATAAAAAAGAATAAACAGCTAAAAAGAAATGCTATTACAGTCTGGGGGGTGTAGAGACATAGAGTGCGTGCTGCGTCTCTACAGCTAAGATTGATACAAGACCTTGCCCTCTTCGGATATTAACAGCAAGGTTAGTTCGCCGTCGGGAAGGATAGGAGCGCAATACGATTTACATTTTTGTAAAAGTAATGGGAAGAAACGATTTTGTTCTTTTTCCGCAAGAAGCTCCCATAATTCACGGGCCAACGTAATCCGATTGATTGCATCTACGGTCGCCTCCTCGCATTTCGCTTCTTTCGCTACATCTTGAAGGAAGCCTTTGTTCATGACGACTTTTTTGCTGTGTGTATCTAGGAAACCTTCCGCAAGTTTCACCGCCTTGCCGATCATGATGCCTAAGATAACCTGCTTGAAACCTAAATCGGCAGCGATCTTTAGCGTCTCTCCGATAAAGTTCCCGTAATGGACGAATGATTGTGGAGGCAAAGAAGCGTATAAGCTCCGAAGGTAGCGTTCACTCTTCGCCCCGGAATTAATAACCAACGTCTCGCAACCTATCGCTTTGGCGACACTGGCTTCTTTCCGTATCGAGGCGATAAAAGCGTCCGATGAGAAAGGACGCACGATTCCGGATGTCCCGATAATGGAGATTCCCCCGATAATTCCAAGTTTCGGATTGAAGGTACGTTTCGCCAACTCCTCGCCACCGGGAACCGAGACCGTGACAATAGCGACGGAATCGGGTGAGGGCAGGAGTGGAATCAGCTCTTGCCGGATCATCTTACGGGGCGTGGCGTTTATAGCCGGGCCACCGACTTTCAAGCCGAGTCCCGGAAGGGTCACGGTTCCGACTCCTTCACCTGCTTGGAAGATGACTCTTCCCGTATCGTCGCTTTCTGTTTCTTGACAATGTTCTTCTTGTGCCATTACCGTGGCACGCTTGTGCCATCGGCTTGGCACAGCTGTGCCATCATCGTGGCACGACTCTGCCACGGCGATGGCACAACCGGATGCATCGGGAGATAATTGAACAGTAACCCGGATCCGGCTATGATTCGTCACGTCCGGATCATCCCCAGACTCCTTGATCACGGTACAGGTGGCGGCGGAACACCCGGCCCATTCGGTATAGGCTACCGGCAACGTTATCTGTTCTCCCGAGGGTAATGTTATCTGGCTTTCTGTTTGTTCCTTCCTTGATAATAAGGTCAATAAAGCGGCTTTTGCGGCGGCGGTAGCACAAGCTCCGGTCGTATATCCGCTTTTCAAGGGAAAGAATTCGGGTAATAGGCGTTCGATTTGTTTGCGCAATCCGTCTTCACCATACACTCGGTAGAAAGTTTCCGGTAATGCGGGACGCTTCACGACAAATACTGGTATTCCGAATTGGCGGGCAGCGTTCACTTTATCCGTAAAATAGCCGGAGAAACCACTTTCCTTTGTCAAGATCGCATCCGGATGGAGTTGCTCCAACAACTTTAACTCATCCTCACCTTCTCGATAGAAAACCAGACGTTCTTGGGGGAAGCCCTGCTTCTCGGCCAACGACAAAGATTCCTCCCGCTCCAATATACGGAACCAAGTGGTATGCGATCGCCAATAAGGGCGGAGCGGGGCAAGGGTGTTCACGCCACTGAGGGCAAGTAGCCGTTGGATACCTTTGTTTTCCATTTGGTGAATTGCGTCTGCATAACTATCGCACCAAATCAAGTCCTCATCACGAGGTGGATACCGACGTTCGTAACGGATCACCGGAATCTGTAAACATTTCGATACTTTTTCGATCGTTTGGTGTAACACTTGAGCGAAAGGGTGTGCCGCATCAATCAATAGCTTAATCGCGTGGTCACGACAAAAACACTCCATTTCCTCCGCATTCATGGCTCCGGTCAAACGGATTCCATGCGCGCATTCAATGGATTGCAAAGTTCCTTTCGTAGAATAGTAATAGGTAGCGGCTGCCTCGTCCGCTACCCGCACAGCCACACGACCTTCTGTCGTTCCTCCAAGGATCAGTATCATTACTTACGGAAAAGATGTTTGAATTCATCCGCATATAAGCGGGATAGACCCTTGCGATTATCGATGGCATCCCCGACGACAAGTAATGTTGTCAGTGTAAGATGATTCTCTTTTACGATTTTCGCGAGATCTTTCAGTTGCCCACGGTAGATCCGCTCGTCTTTCCATGTCAATTTATAGCAAGCGGCTACCGGAGTGGTTGGAGCGTAATGTCGCGATAATTCCTCTTGGACCTTCTCTACGACACCGGCGCTTAAGAAGATACACATCGTACTTTGGCTTTGAGCCAGTTTGTGCAGTTGCTCTTTCTCAGGCATGGGCGTACGTCCTTCGCCACGAGTGAGGATGATCGTTTGTACTTTCTCCGGAATCGTGAACTGGGAATAAAGAGCGGCGGCGGCGGCTTGGAAAGAGGAAATACCCGGAGTGATATGATAATCCATCCCGTATTGATCAAAGTAATTCATTTGCTCTTGAATAGCTCCATAGATGCAAGGATCGCCCGTGTGCAAACGAACGACAAACAATCCTTTATCATAAAACTCTTTCATCAACGCGAACTGTTCTTCCAGATTCATATCCGCCGAGCTTCGCACTGTAGCGCCTGCCTTCGCGCATAAGGTAAGTTCTTTCGGGACGAGGCTTCCTGCATACAGGATCAAATCCGCTTTCTCCAACATTTGCCGTCCGCGGATAGAGATTAAGTCCGGATCGCCGGGACCGGCTCCTACGATCTCGATATGTCCCTTGCGGCAGGCCGTCCGATCTAACGCTACGGCAAAGGTATATTCATTTCCTTTCCCTAAATCCGCTTTTTGCTTCTCGACCAAAAGCGGACCGCCATGAGCCGCATAAATGGCGGAAGCTTCCGATACACTTGGGGATTCGGTTACCTCCAGTACCTTCTCCGAGGGATTGGGTACCGGGATATCTTTCAGCTCCTCCGATGTATAGGTATGGAAAGGGCATTCCATAACTCCATAAGCCAGTAATGTCAGCACCGGTTCGCATTTCTTTAAATCGATTGTATTTACATCCGCCAAAGCTTCCGGATATAGGCGTTTATCACGCAATACATCTTTAATATGTTCGTAAACGACCGTAGGATCGCCTTGCATATCCTTGCGGCAACCCATTCCTAGGTGGAGGACTTTCGGTATATAGGTGATCGTAGGGATGGAAGTATCGTATTGTTGGGGACTGACGATCATCAATAACTCATAGTCTTGCTGCGGTATCGCCTCGAAGGAATAAAAGATAGAGACATGAGACGGGACCGTACGCTCCAAATAATCCGTTCCTTTATCTCGTATATCAAGGAGTAGCGCTGTCGGTTTTCCATTGACAAAAGTGGAGATGGCGGCATTGCTATCTTTGGCGATCAAGGTCCAATCGTATTTCTTCCCTAATGTATCGAGCGCCCATAGGTTTGCGTTGTCGCTTTGTGTCGTAATAATCGCTTCGGCTCCTAATAGGTTCGCTAACTCTTTGGAAAGATCGTTCGCTCCACCGATATGTCCGGATAAGACAGGAATCACGTATTTGCCGGTACTATCTATACAAACCACGGCCGGATCGGTATGTTTATCTTCCGCGAAGGGAGCGATACTGCGTACGCAAATTCCCATCGCTCCAATAAATACCAAACTACTGGATTCGTGAAAAACCTCTTTTGAGAAAGAGCCGAATGGTAAGATCTTCGCCTCAGGATAAGAAGCAAGAATTCGCTCAGCAAGCACCCGGCTGCTATCGGATATTGGAATAATTGATATTGTACTCATAATTTATAAATAACATTCACGGTAATCGTATTAAAATCATCAATCGTGATACGGGTTTGGGCGGATATCCGAAGACCGGTTTGGCGGACCGCTTCCTCTAAAAGCGCTTTGCTTTCGTCGGATACGGAGTTGAAGACGATGACACCGTTCTCTTTCATTTTTTGGGAAACTACCATAAGGATCTCCACTAATTTCCCGCCATGTCCGCCGATAAAGATTGCATCCGGAGCCTCCAACGCTGATAAATCCACCGATAAGAAATCTCCGATTATAGCCTCGATACCCGGAGTCCCAAAACGACGGCAATTCTCAGTCATTAACTTTCGTCCCTCTTCCCGGATCTCAAAACTCGTGATATGCAAATGCGGGAACAGCAATTTAGCCTCTATCGAGACAGAACCCGTGCAAAAGCCGATATCCCAAAAACGTTCCCGGTTTCTCAGATCCAGCATGCTTAAAGATAACAAACGGATCGGCATTTTGGTTATCATCTTCTCCCGTCCGTTCAAATGCTCGAACGCGGAATCCGGCAGGCCGAATTTACGGGAATGCCCGTCACGCTCTTTCTTTAGGATCAAGCAATTCGGATGAACGAAATTATTCATTGCCGCGGCTTGTATACTGAATTGGCGGATGCTCTGCCGTTCGGTATTTCCTAACCGTTCTCCCACGAACATGGTATAATTATCATAGCCGTATTCCAGCATCCGGCGAGCGATAGTCGTAGGCGTATGTTCCCGATCCGTGAGCACGCCTATCTTAGACGCACTTTCGATCAAGGCACGATCGAACTCGTGCCAAGGCCGTCCGGTAAGGGAGACGATCCGCATATCGTGGTAAGGCATCAATAGATTTTGTGCCAAGAGTTGCAAGGAATTAAATGACGGGTACAGGCGGATTTGCGCATCCGGCAATCGGTTTTGAATCGTAACGGCGAATCCGAAAAACAAAGGATCTCCGGAAGCGAATACAACGATGCTTTCCCGACCGTCGTACGAACGATAGCGATCGAAGACCTCGTCCAACGGGACTTTTATATCGATCCAGTCCGCTTTCTCGGGCAAGAGCGAACGTACGATCTCATGATGCCGCACGCCTCCGGAGAACACCCGGTGGGACGAGATTATCTCCAATATCTCCGGCGGAAAGTATTGCCGCATATTATCATCCAGCCCTATGACATAAAATCGGTTCATACGTCTCTTCCCGGCTTTAATTGTTCTGCGTCATTAAAACAAAGGATGGCATTCACTAGCGTAGCCGCTAAATTACTACCTCCTTTACGACCTTCCACGATTAGTTTCGGTATACCGATAAAAGGTTTCACCATATGTTTGGATTCCTGCACATGTACAAAACCTACCGGAGCCGCGATAATGCCAGCTGGAGTGGCTTTACCTTTACGTATTAAATCGCATAATTCCATAAGGGCGGTCGGGGCGTTCCCGAAGACAAACAGAGCGGTCGGATGCTCTTCCACGGCCCGACGAATACCGGCTTGGGTACGGGTAATTCCTTTGCTCGAAGCCATCTCAGCGACCCGCTCGTCTTGAAGATAACATTTCACTTCGACACCCAGACGTTGCAGAGCTCCCTTACGAATGCCGGAAGCAGCCATCGTGACATCGGTGATGATCGTAGGAACTTCCCCGCCGCTGATCTTATTATATAATGTAGAGACAGCATCCGGGTCGGCATAAAGGATATTTTCCATATCGAAATCGGCCGTCGTATGAATGGCATGGAGTAACGCCCATTTCTTATCCAACGGGATCTCTTGGTTTTTCAATTCCTTCTCGATCGTACGGAAACTACGGATCATGATGTCCTGTCCGATACCCGTATCCATTTTCTTTTGTTTGATCTCGCCATAATATCCCCGGGGAGTGATCATATGATTCCCGGAAAGATATGTTTGTGAGTTTCCGATCAAGACTACCGTAAACATATCGATCTGCTCGGGGTCCAGATCTGCGAGCGTAGTGACGAATACTTCTTGCTCCTCCCGTCCGGCCTGACGTACATAACCGACCGGAGTCTCCGGCTTGCGTTCTTGCAGGAACAATTCTTTTAAGCGATAGAGTTGCCAATAACGTCCCTCGCTTTTTGGATTATAGATCGCCGTAACAAAATCGGCCATGGCCGCCGCACGAATCCGTTTCTCGATCAGTTCCCAAGGAGTCATCAAGTCTGAGAGGGAAATCACACAGAAATCATGTCCGATAGGAGCGCCAAGCAAGGACGCAGCTTTCTGGAAAGCGCTGATGCCCGGATACGACTCGATCTCGATCTCGCTTCCGGATTCTTTCTTCATCTCATAAATCAGAGGAGTCATGCCATAAATACCGGCGTCACCGGAACTGATCACGCAAACAGTCTTTCCCTCGTTGGCATAAGCGAAAGCTTGCTCGGCACGAGCTTGCTCACGTTTCATACCTGTATCTATACATTCCGTTCCCTCACGAAGCAAGTGGGTGATAAAACGGAAATAATATTTATATCCTATGATGACATCCGAGCTTTGGATAGCGGCCAAAACCGCAGGCGTTATATCGGCCTCGCTACCGGGGCCGATTCCGGCGACTATAATCTTGCCTTTATTCATTCAAATCTATTTTATAATACAATGTTCTCAATAAATATAATACAAATATACAGGCTTTACTTCTTTCTTCTCGCTTTTCGCCTGATATATTTTATCGCAAGCCATACACCGGATAAGGAAACGAACGTGCCTCCCAACATGGTTCCCCACATCACGATATTCCATAAGACCGGATGATCTACCAAGAATTTCAGATTCAAGCTATGCAATGCCGGATACATCCAATGGTTCCAACGAGACGGCGTATTTACATAACGGTATTGTCCATTACGGGGATTAATGTAATAACAACTATTATCCACGTCTTGAATAGATACTTTCCAGACCGGGAGTTCTAAATTCCTTTTTCGTGAGATATAATACGTATCATAAGCATCCAACAGTTTGATATCAGCCGTGGTCCCGATACCATGTATCTGAGACAATACGGAACGGATTTCTTCCGGTCGCAGGTTCAATAAAGATATCCCGTCACTCTTATTTGCGTTCACGACAATATCCTTCGTGTCTGTTTGTACGATGTAAAAGGGTATATCACCAAAACTACTCCATTCCAATTGACGGATCTGGCCGGGATAGGCTTGTATGACCGCCCTGTAATCCAACGGATAATCGAGTGGGGAAGGAGCCATCTTCCGCAGTTCTTGAACCGGGTTTATATCGAGCTTGGCTTTCAACCCCCAATCCTGTACACGAGCCAAAGACATCATACCACTAAAGCAGAAGGTGAGGACGAATAAACCGAATAACACCCCAAGAATATGATGCCATTTATACCAGAACTTCTTATAAGGGGAAATCAAACGACGTCTCCTCGCTAACCGGAAATCCCGTATTCCTAAATAGATCCCGGCGATACACATAACGCACCCGATTCCGGATAACCAGACAACTACCTTTATCCATAATTCAGCGTCTTGCCGCAAGGAAGTGAAATAGACCCAATGAGGGATCGCCCCGAGCCAAGCCCAGAAACGACTGTTTTTATCCGTATATTGCAAAACCTCCCCGGATTTAGAGGATATGTATAATTCATGTCGTTCCGGATCGGCGAAATGGAATTTATAGATCGGAAATTCCTCTTTTAAACGACCGAATGGAATCCATTGGTCCAAGGTGTACAAGGAATCTACCTTCGCTATGGAAGAGGTATTCCATAGTGATGCCACACGTTGGATATGATTCCAGTCGATTACGGGTAATCTTTCCGTCGAGTCGGCAGGAATATCATAGCTCCCTTTCTCCGTCCGGAGATGAAAAACAGTTTGTCCCAAATAGCTGTTTAAGGTAACATGGTTTATCCGCTCGTTCTGCGGTAAACGTTTCTCTATCTGGTCTAACGAAGGAAGATTCTCCGGAGAGAGAATATCCATCTTCGCCCGTTTATCGGCCCGGTCCGCTCGCGGGAACGTATGGTAGATCATTACCAATCCCGATAGAAACCAAACGAGGAACAGGATACTGAGTGCCGTGCCCAGTATCCTGTGTATAAATTGCATGATCTTTGTCAATAGATTCATGAGCGTATGTTCTATATATTATAATGTATAGGAGATAGCCACTTGGAAATTACGAGGCATGCTTGGCACCATCTGTTGTCCGAGCGCTTGGTTATAATAATTGTTGTCAAACAAGTTATTCAAGTTGAATGTAAGGTGAATATTGTTGTTCAACAAATAAGACATACCGAAATCGGTTACCCAATACGGATCGAACCAAGAGTTGTTTGACGTATTACGGTATACTTTACCGGTATAACTGCTACTCAAGTGAAATTCCAGATTCTTCAAGACACCCCGAGGGATGGTATAACTGCCGTATGCGTAGAAAGTCTGGTTCGGTACGTTGCTCTGCCAGTTTCCTTCTTGGCTATTCAATTGTTGCTTTGTCTCATCCGAGTTATTGCCATAGATAGCCTCGATCAATTCCGGATCCTTTATTTCTTTCATCTCCCGGATCTTGGAGTCGTTCAATCCATAACCGATCGTCAGCGCTAAGGTGCTTACCGGAGAAAGAGTGACATCAAAATCAAAACCCTTGGAATCTTGTACACCCACCTGTCCGATTACGCTCATCGTGGTAGTCTCGCCGTTTACCTCCACTTGATAGTTGTTGGTCAACGTAGCCGTACTGTTCATCTTCCGGATATAGAACAAGCTGGCATTGGCGCTTAATATATTGTTCAATTGATATTTAAGCCCCACCTCGGCTTGGTATCCTTTCTCCGGCTTAAATACTTCCTCATTGCGAGCAGGCTCGAAACGATTTCCATCACCTCCTACATAAACGACATTATCTTGATAGAACGTACGGATCGGTTTGAAGAAAGAAGCGAAAGAAGCATAAATGGATGTATTCGGATGGGGTAGATAGACCGCTCCGAAACGATAAGTCAACGCCTTATTCTTTATCATATTGAAGCTTGAATGTTCCTCATACTCACGTCGTCCGGTAGGAGTTGTAGCGCTGGCGGACATATAACGGAAAAAGTCGTAACGTAGAGCGGCTAATACCTTCCATTGCTCGTTGAACTCAACCATATCTTGAAGATAAAGGCTGTTGGAATAATGATGCGTAACCGTTGCTTTAGAGAATTTACTGGTCATATATCCCATGCTATGCGGATCATAAACGGATACATGCGAATAAAGGCCGGGACCCTGAACATCATCCCCTAAATTATAGCCCGAATAGCTGGTACGATTCAAGGCGACGAAAGAGTAACCTCCCATATACGTATGCTTTATCTCACCCGTCCTGAATTTACCGCTTAGCTCGAGCGTATTGGCTACCGTCTTGGCTATATGGGAGAAGCGAAGCGGGAAAGAAAGATATACACTGTCCAAACAGATATATTTTTTCTGGCCGTTTTTCATATAATAATGATCATAGATCGGATCATCACTTTCGAGATAGTCGAGGGCTTCCGTCCCAAAATAGTTGATATCGTCGTTATTGTAAGAAAGGCGATCTGTTAGTTTTGCGCCGTTCCAAAAAGTATGTGTATACTGCGTCGATATGTTCCAAGCATGATTCTTCATAAAGTCGGACTCGTTATTGTAACGAGCCTCACGGTCAAGTCCCGGTAGCATATCATTTTTATGGAGATATAACTGTCCTGTTTGCACATTATATACATCATTTGCCATTAAATCGGGAAGACCGATCTCCGTCCCATAGAAGTCGCGGTTAAAACCTCCACGAACATCTAATATGTCACGTTCCGTCATTTTAGCTTGCAATGCCAGATAACCGGAAAAGCGACGGTTGCCATTATCACGCCAGCCCTCTTGATCGGAAAAGTTGACATTGGCGTAATAATTGACCGGACCGACCAATTTACCGCCCATGCCAAGTGTCGCCTCTTTATTCTCGTAACTACCGTAGGCCAATCGGGCATTAACGCTCTGTTTCTCTGACGGGGATTTACGAACGATATTCAAGGTTCCACCTACGGCTGAATGTCCGTAAAGTACAGAAGCCGGTCCCTTTAATAATTCAATAGACTCGATACAGGATAGATCGGGTACGGGATAAGAGTTGTTTATTGCCGAACGTTCATCGCGGATACCGTCTATCATCATGATAGAATGATCGAAACCACGGATCGACAATTGTTGAAATGCGCCATAAGATGTCTGGAATCGTACGCCCGGCATAAAGCGTACCGCATCTTGGATATTACGGATACCTCGCAACTCCAAACTACTCGCCGTAATGCTATTAATTGAAATAGGAAGATATTTCATAGGTACGTCCAACTTCGTGATTTGTGGACGTGGCTTGCGTGCGGCGGTCGCTACGACTTCTTGAATATTGAATGTCGTATCGGCGAAATTCGTGTACTCATTCTTGTGTTGTGCCTGCATCGTACTGATACATAAGGCTGTCAACGGTAAGATTGTCAAAACTCTTTTCATATATTTAGCATTATAACTGTTTATTGTATGCATGTGAAATCCCTTTCGAAAGAAATTCCATTTTCCTTCGAATGAAAATTTAGTTTCTTTCGGAAGGAATTACTTTTTCTTCCGAAAGGAATAAAAAACATTGTGTAGTGAACTTTTTTTAGTCCTTCTCTACCGCATAAGCTTTCTTCTTATCAACGATATCGATCATCTTATGTTTAGCCATGAAACGGGCATGTTCGATGAAGATCTTCTGAATATCCGGATTCTGTCCCAGACCTTCCATAAATACGCTTACCTCGTAGCCTTTCTTTTCCAGTTCCTCTTTCCAATCACCGGCGATATCGTTTTTCGCATGGTCTCCGGCGACAAACATAAATGGCATCAACAGGACTTTCTTCGTTCCATTGGCCTTTACTTGAGCTTCCATCGTATCAAAAGAAGGATAACCTTCAATAGTTCCTACGGAATAATTCTTGAACCCCTTCTCCTTCAACATATAATCCAACATGGCATATTGGGCCGTCGCCGGTGTATAAGTGCCATGGCCTACCAATAAAGTAGCGCCTTCTTTCGCCCCATTTTTTGTGATAGCGACGATTACCGCCTCATAATCCTCCGGTGTATACAATAAAGGATTACCGATACGAATCTCCTTGAAAGAAGATTTCATGGTGGCAACATCCTTACGTAAGGATTCCATCTCGATACCTTCGATTATATTCGTGGATTGGATCAAGACATGTGTATAACCATCAGTCTTTAATTTTTCCAAGGCCTCGATCGGGTTCAGTTTCTCTACGCCACGAGCTTTTAAGCGGCGCATTACAATGCGAGAAGTCCATGCCTCACGCAACTCAACATCTTTGAAAGCTTCTTTCGCTTTTTGATTGATCGCGTCGATTGTCAAGGCACGGGTATCATCATGGGTTGTTCCAAAATGTACCATCAATAAAGCGGCCTTATCGCCCGGTTGTAAAGAGGCGAATAAATCGGATGCTACAAAATTCTCGCCATCGTGCGCACGACAAACTAGGCTGATGACCAGCAGGAAGAAAGATAGTAAGTGTTTCCTCATCATATGAATATATTAATAATTAGATTACATATCAATCCCACGGAGACAACGTATTATTCCGTCTCCCACATCTTTTAGATATAGGTGATATTTCTATCCTCTTAATTACTCCTAACCCCGGGAGGAATTAATCATTACTTCGCTTGGCAGGTTTCCTGACTGGCTCGGAAAGCAACCTTCCCATCTTTCTTAAGACAGTGGCATAGCAGAACGCTTTCCTTTTCAAGAGCTTCACAGTAGCGGGCACTGTTCCGGATTCTAACCGGATTCCCTTTTATAGAATTGTCGGTAGACAAACTCTATCACCTAAGCGGACGCAAATTTATATAAATAATCCCGAAAAGTAACAACATCTTTCAAAGAATCCCTGTTTCAATAGCATCTTTTTTGTTTAACATCAAATAAATAGATATGGAATGGATAACTAATTTACTTCAACATTATCCGGAGCTAGCTATTTTCATAACCTTAGCTCTCGGTTTCTGGATTGGCAAGTTTAAGATAAAGAAGTTCACGCTGGGAACGGTTACCAGCGTATTATTGGTCGGTGTATTGATCGGGCAATTAAAAATCGATATAAGCGGACCGTTAAAGTCCGTCTTTTTCTTGATGTTCCTCTTCGCTGTAGGATATAGCGTTGGGCCACAGTTCTTCCGGGGATTGAAAAAGGAAGGTCTTCCTCAAATGCTTTTCGCCGCCGTCATGTGTATATTTTGTTTGATCGCTCCTTTTTTGTTAGCGAAACTTATGGGATATAACGCAGGCGAGGCCGCAGGATTATTGGCGGGCTCCCAGACGATGTCGGCAGTATTAGGAGTTGCCGAAGATACGATCGGACAGATGAATATTAGCGATACGGATAAAAGTGCTATGGTAAATGTAATGCCCGTGGCCTATGCGGTAACTTATATTTTCGGTACGGCAGGATCCGCATGGTTAGTGAGTGATATCGGGCCACGTCTTTTAGGAGGACTCGACTACGTGAAAAAAGCGTGTAAAGAGCTAGAGGCTAAAATGGGAAATAACGACGAGAGCGAGCAACCGGGCTTTATGCCAGCCGCCCGTCCGGTAACTTTCCGGGCCTATAAGATTAGTAATGAATGGTTCAAGGATGGCAAAAGCGTAAAGCAGTTGGAGGTATATTTAGACCAATTGGGACGGCATTTGTTCGTGGAGCGTGTCCGTATTAATAATGTAGTAACCGATGTTAAACCGGATTTGGTTTTACATACCGGAAATGAGGTTGTTCTAAGCGGTCGCCGGGAATTCGTGATCGGAGAGGAGAACTGGATTGGCGACGAGGTCAATGACATTGAATTGCTTGATTTTCCGGCAGAGACGTTACCCGTACTAGTGATCCATAAGGAATACGTGGGGAAAAAGATCTGCTATTTACGCAATCAATCGTTCATGCATGGTGTTAGCATCAAGTCCGTAAGGCGTGCGGGTATCAATATCCCGGTCTTGGCCGCTACGGTGATAGATTCCGGTGATATGCTGGAATTGGTAGGCATGAAATCAGAGGTAAATAAAGCGGCGACGGCTTTAGGATATCCCGATCGCCCAACCAATCAGACCGATTTGATTTTCGTGGGTATCGGTATTTTCTTAGGGGGAATTTTAGGTTCGCTCGCGATTCATTTCGGGGGTGTCCCGATTAGCCTAAGTACGAGTGGAGGTGCTTTGATAGCCGGGCTCGTCTTTGGATGGCTTCGTTCTAAGCATCCGACCTTCGGGCGTATTCCGGAGCCTTCCGTCTGGATATTAAATAATTTGGGATTGAATATGTTTATCGCCGTAGTCGGTATCACGGCGGGTCCCAGTTTCGTGACCGGATTGAAGGAAGTCGGTATAAGTTTATTTATTATCGGTGCTTTAGCAACATCTATCCCGCTTATCATCGGTATTCTGATGGGACGTTACGTTTTTAAGTTCCACCCGGCTATTACTTTAGGTTGTACGGCGGGTTCACGTACGACAACTGCCGCATTAGGAGCGGTGGAAGATGCCGTAGGAAGTGAGACTCCAGCCTTAGGCTATACCGTTACCTATGCGGTGGGTAATACTTTATTAATCATCTGGGGTGTCGTTATTGTGCTAATCATGTAATATATATAATGTATGGACAAGAAGAAAATACATGTCACGAGAGAATATGAGAAAAAGATGTCGGAGATTAGCCCTTTCGAGCTAAAGAACATCTTGATAGAGTTAGCGGATGAGAGCGCTCGTAAAAGTACGCACATCATGCTGAACGCAGGAAGGGGAAATCCAAACTGGATCAGTACGGTTCCACGGGAGGCATTCTTCCTATTAGGGCAGTTCGCCTTGGAGGAATGCCTGCGGGAAACCGAATTGGCAGATGAGATGGCCGGAGCCGCAGGGGTTCCCAACCGCAAAAGGATCGCGTCTCGCTTCGTACAGTTTCTAAAGAAACATGCGCAATCTCCCGGCGCTACTTTATTGAAGGGTACCTATGAATATCTGGTCACGGAAAAAGGTGTAGATGAGAATGAACTTGTATATGAATGGGCGGAAGGTGTCATTGGTGATCAATATCCGGTTCCCGATCGTATCTTGAAATATACGGAAATGCTCGTGCGGGATTATTTAGACCAAGAATTATGTGATAACCAGCCCCCTGAGGGAATATTCGACCTTTTCGCTACCGAGGGCGGAACTGCCGCCATGTGTTATATCTTCGATTCCTTGCAACAGAATTTCTTGTTGAATAAGGGAGACAAGATCGTTCTCTTCGCTCCGGTATTCACTCCTTATATAGAGATACCGGAACAAGCCCGCTACTTGTTCGAT
>ERZ809407.2036-NODE-2036-length-14974-cov-11.103291_pt1 | contig 14974 bp, 14 predicted proteins | sample MGYA00520792_ERZ809407 | MGnify/ENA primary metagenome ERZ809407 (study PRJEB31576, sample SAMEA3212665) | Homo sapiens | biome: human-gut; feature: human gut; material: fecal | place: Sweden | collected 2012 ...
TAACTTGAATCTGCCTGAAATTGGGAGTGAGCGCTACTTTTTTTCTTGGAGGGAGCCGACCAGACTTTTTCTTAAAAGTCAAGGCCGCGTTCCACGGACTTCCGAGATGAACCTAAAAAAAACCCGCAACAAATGTGTTGCGGGTGAAAAAACTGTCAAGGCATACTTGCTTGCATCGGAAAGACAACGCTGATCTTGCCGATGCAGCCCCTCGGACGCCGAAGACAGGAGTCCGACGAATTCTGCGGATGCTCTCTACGCACAAACAAGAGATCCGGTTAGGCAGAACCGTCTGACTAAGCCCTATTCTACTCATAAGGCACTCTCTATGCACTAGGTAAATCACCTATTGGGCCGACGGGCACTCCGCACGTCCTCTCCGCATGTACTGACAATCCTTTGCCCGCAGGCGTTCCGGCGCTTTAGGGGCGTCTTCTCGGGCGCCGCCGGTAGCCCGGGATCCCCCGAATGGAGGGGTGCGGTTCCGTATTCTCTTTGCTATAGTCATTAGACCCGTTCTGCGCGGCACCACTACAGCTCGTGGTTCGGCGGGGTGAGACATACTATATATAGTGTTTGAACGTGTTTCGCCCGAAGTGACAGGAAAAGAATGGAGAAGCAAATGGAGATTTGTGAACGGTTCGCCGGCAAGCACATCGTCAAGCGAAACGGCAGCGTGAAGCCCTTCGACGTCACGAAGATCGTTAGCGCCGTCACGCGCGCGGGCAAGGCGACGGGCGAGTTCGGCGAGGCCAAGGCCCTTGATCTCGTCTGCGCGTACGTGCTGCCGCGTCTGGACGAGAAGTCGACGCTGTGCATCGAACTTGTTCAGGACGCCGTCGAGCACGCGCTCTTCGAGGCGGGTTGCTTCAAGACGCTCCGCGCCTACATCGTCTATCGCGAGACCCGCACGAAGGCTCGCGACGCCAAGCAGAGCTGGGTCAACGTCGAAAGCTCCATCAACGAATATCTCGACCAGATCGACTGGCGCGTCAACGCGAACGCCAACCAGGGCTATTCGCTCGGCGGCCTCATCCTGAACGTCTCCGGCAAGGTGATGGCCAACTACTGGCTCAACTTCATCTATCCGCCCGAGGTGGGCCGCGCGCACCGCGAGGCCGACCTGCACATCCACGACCTTGACATGCTCTCGGGCTACTGCGCGGGCTGGTCTCTGAGGACGCTCCTCAACGAGGGCCTCAACGGCGTGGCCGGCAAGGTCGAGGCCGCGGCGCCGAAGCACCTTTCGTCCGCCACGGGTCAGATCGTCAACTTCCTCGGCACGATGCAGAACGAGTGGGCGGGCGCCCAGGCGTTCTCGAGCTTCGACACGTATCTCGCGCCCTTCATCAGGAAGGACAACCTGCCCTACGCCGAAGTGCTCCAGTGCATGCAGGAGCTCATCTACAACCTGAACGTGCCGAGCCGCTGGGGCACGCAGACGCCGTTCACGAACCTCACGTTCGACTGGACGTGTCCCGAGGACCTGCGCGCCGAGCATCCGATGATCGGCGGCGAGACGATGCCGTTCACCTACGGCGAGCTGCAGGCCGAGATGGACATGATCAACAGGGCCTACATCGAGGTGATGCTCAAGGGCGATGCGAAGGGACGCGTATTCACGTTCCCGATTCCGACCTACAACATCACGCCTGACTTCGACTGGGACAGCCCCAATGCGATGAGGCTCTTCGACATGACGGCGCGCTACGGTCTGCCGTACTTCCAGAACTTCATCAACTCCGAGCTCAAGCCCAACATGATCCGCTCGATGTGCTGTCGCCTGCAGCTCGACCTGCGCGAGCTGCTCAAGCGCGGCAACGGCCTCTTCGGCTCCGCGGAGCAGACGGGCTCGCTCGGCGTGGTGACGGTCAACTGCGCGCGTCTGGGCTTCCTCTTCAAGGATGACGAGGAGGGGCTTCTGCGTCGCCTCGACTATCTGCTCGAGCTTGCGAAGACGAGCCTCGAGATCAAGCGCAAGGTCATCCAGCGCCACATCGACCAGGGTCTCTTCCCGTACACGAAGCGCTATCTCGGCACGTTGCGCAATCACTTCTCGACGATCGGCGTCAACGGCATCAACGAGATGATCCGCAACTTCACGAGCGACAGGGAGGACATCACGACGGACTGGGGCCATGCCTTTGCGCTGCGCCTGCTCGACCATGTTCGCGCCCGCCTCGTCGAGTTCCAGGAGGAGACGGACCACATGTACAACCTCGAGGCGACGCCGGCCGAGGGCACGACCTACCGCTTCGCCAAGGAGGACCGCAAGCGCTTCCCCGGCATCCTGCAGGCAGGCACGCCCGCGAATCCGTACTACACGAACTCCTCGCAGCTGCCCGTCAACTTCACGGACGACCCGTTCGAGGCGCTCGAGCGTCAGGACGACCTGCAACGCAAGTACACGGGCGGCACGGTGCTCCACCTCTACATGAACGAGGCGGTCTCCTCGCCCGAGGCCTGCCGCGACCTCGTGCGCCGTACGCTCACGCGCTTCCGCCTGCCATACATCACGGTGACGCCGACGTTCTCGATCTGTCCCAAGCACGGTTATCTCTCGGGCCGCCATGACTTCTGCCCGAAGTGCGACGCCGAGCTGCTGGCGAAGAAGCGCGCGAAGGCCGCAAGGGAGGAGGCCTCCTGAGGGGGCTCCGAAGGAAAACAACTTTTTTATCAGGAGTCACGAAAATGACCAACGAAGTCAAGAAGGACGTTGAACTCACGAATGAAGAGCGCCAGCCCTGCGAAGTCTGGACCCGCGTGATGGGCTACCACCGTCCGGTGCAGTCATTCAACACCGGCAAGAAGGGCGAGTTCGCCGAACGCGTCTGCTTCACGGAAAAGCGCGCGGCCGAACACGACTGCAAGTGCAGGAAGGCCGAATAAGGCCGCGGCATGAACGGTCATGACCGAAACGGGCCCGCGGCTTCGGAACTGAAGCTCGCGGGCCTCACGCCCTTTACGACCATCGACTTGCCGGGCAGACTCTCGGCGGTGGCGTTCGTGCAGGGCTGTCCCTGGCGGTGCGTCTACTGCCAGAACAGCTGGATGCAGCAGAGGAGCTTCGATCCCGGGCTCGAGCATTCGTCCTGGGAGGAGTTGGAGTCTCTTCTGAAGCGGCGCCACGGACTTCTCGACGGCGTCGTCTTCTCGGGCGGCGAGCCCTGCCTCGATCCTGCGCTCCCCGCCGCCGTGCGGGCCGTGAAGGAGATGGGGTACGAGGTCGGCCTGCACACGGGCGGCAGCTACCCCGCGAGGCTCGCCGAGGTGCTCCCCGACCTCTCCTGGGTGGGGCTCGACGTCAAGGCGGTGCCCGCCGACGGCGCTCACTGGGCGAAGGTGACGGGCGTTGAGAGCGCGCAGGACAAGTGGACCGAGAGCCTTGGGCTACTTCTCGCTTCGGGCGTTCCCTTCGAGTGCCGCACGACGGCGCATCCCGACTACTTCAGCGAGGCGCAGCTTCTGGAGACGGCCGCCTTTCTTCGGGCGCGCAACGTGAAGGACTATGCGCTCCAGATCTGCCGCAAGCCGCCGGGACTCATCGCAAGGTTCGGCGCCGTGGATCCCGCATGGCCCTCCGAACCCGTGCTTGAGAAGCTCCGCTCGGGATTCGAGCGCTTCACGCTCAGGCGGGACTGAGCCAAGGCCGTCAAATGGGGCAATACCCCCCTGTCTGAAGACAGAGGTTTCCGCGCCGAGTTTCTATGAAAAAAGGACCGCGACGCAGTGTGCGACGCGGTCCTTCTTCAACTCAGACGGAAGGCTTGGAGAGCCCTGCCGTCATTCCTCGTCCTTGATGCCCTCGTACTTGTTGACGATTTCCCTGAAGTACGTGCCGGCGACGAACTTCGGCTTGCGAACCGCCGGAATGCGGATGGCTTCGCCCGTGGCGGGGTTGCGGCCCGTGCGGGGAGCGCTTTCAACGGCACGGAAGCTGCCGAAGCCGATGAGAGTCACGGAATCGCCCATCGTAACGGCGGACATGATTTCTTCAAAAACGCTCACGACGACACGGTCAGCTTCAGCTTTGGAAATGTTGTTGCGTGCGGCAATGCGGTCAACGAGGTCGAAACGATTCATTTGAACACTCCTGGTGGATCTGCCCGCCCCCGTCAGTTGAAAGGGATGTGGCTGCGGGGACGAAGAATATTTTTGGGGGTTGCGTTGAAGAATCAGGGGAGTGCCTGAAAACGACAAAAGGGCGAAAATGCTGCTCCTAGAGGCGAATGAAAGATCCCGTGATTTCGCATGCCAAGCATTTTAGCGATGCGGACTCCAAAGGTAAACCCAAGCAAAAACCCTGCCCTGCAGCGAAAGACAGGAAATTGTCCCTCGAGGGGGGCGATTTTATTGGTGAAGGTGTTTCGCAACCTGTTGCAGGGCAAGGGGATTTTTGTGTTTTTTTGTATATGACCTTGCAACGCCTATGGCACAGGGAAGTTGGGGGAGGTGATCCCGTACGCCGCTGCATAGGTGAAAACACTCGATCTGTTCCGGGACGCACTCGAGAAAAGCTCGGGAGGCTTCGCCTTGAAGTGTCGTTAGGGTAAATCCCATGCTACTTCAGGGGTAGAAAAAAGTGTTAAGAGGGAGGCGAAACTTGATCCCGCATGCCGTCGGGCAGGCAAAAGCCCCGGGAGAGCGGTTTGGAGGCATTGAGAGGGAGAGCGGACGGTGGCAGAATGAATCAGTCGGCCGATGCCGGCGAAGCAATGCGGAGTCATGTCCGTCATCCATATGCTTTTGGTTGTTGAGGTCAGATCCCTGTCCTGCAGGGATTCTGACCTTTTTTTTGCGCAGGCGGGGAGGGCCTTGTGCAACACCGGGCGGCTTTCAGCGGCTCTGGCGGGGGATGAGGGTCTCGACGAGGACCCTAGGGGTTTTCGAGATCATCACAAGGCGGGTGGCGCGGGCCTTCTCGCTTCGGGTGAGCATGCGCTCGAGTGCGGTGAGCGTGGTCGCGGCGCCCGCGTCGTGGAGCCTGGCGGCGCACTTGAGGAGCGTGTAGGCATTGAAGCGGTTCATGTCGAGGGCCGAGCCCGTCAGGAAGAAGTCGGCGAGGGTGGTGAGGGCTTGCGTGCTGCCGTTTTCGGCGGCGCGGCACGTCCAGCGGACGGCCTCGCGCAGGTCGACCCTGCCGCCCCTGCCTGCCCAGTAGTGGACGCCGAGGCGGTACTGCGCCTCGACGACGCCCGAAAGTGCGGCTTCGGTGAGCCATCGGGCGGCTTCCTCGGGGTCGGCGCCAGCCCAGCCTCGGCGCTGGTGAAGGCGGGCGAGTTCGTACTGGGCCTGAGGGTCGCGCCCCTGGGCGGCGGCCCTGAGCCATCTGGCGGCCTCGTCGTTGTCGGCGCGGGTGCCGCGTCCGTCCCTGAGCATGAGGCCCGCCTCGCGCTGGGAGGCGGTGTGTCCCTTGGCGCCCGCGATTCGGTACCAGTAGAGTGCGTCCCTGTCGGATGCGGGGCGTCCGAGCCCCATGCGGCAGAGTCGGGCGAGGTCGGCGGCCGCGCCTGCGCTGCCCAGATAGGCGGCTTCCTCAAGGAGCTTCGCGCCTTCGGCGGGATCCGCATCCAGCCCCTGGCCGCGCAGCATGACGACGCCGAGCAGGTGAAGGGCCTCGGGGAGCTTTCGGGCGGCGGCCTTCCTGAGGAGCGAGAGCGCACGGCGGTTCTTGCGGCTGTCGGGCGCGTCGGTGAGAAGGCGGCGGGCGAATTCGGTCTGTGCGGCGGGATTGCCGCGGCGGGCGTCCTCCTCGAGGCGGATGAGCTGGGCCATCGCCTCCTCGCCCGTGAGGGGTCTGCGCCTCACGATGCCGCCGAGCAGGTCGAGCACGTAGTCCTCGGCCTTTTCAGGGGCGGGAATCGGAAAGCGCGGGTCGGGACGCTTGGGCATGCGGAAGTGAGGAGGGCCTTATTCGGCCTTTCTGGTCTCGACGGGGAGCGGCTCCACCACCACCTTGTCGGACCCTTCGGGCACGCGCAGGACGACGCCCTGACTTTCGGCACGCTCGGCGCCGGGGAGCATCTTGTCGAGGCCCGTGAGCTGGATGGCCATCGCGATTGAGATGGAGACCATGGAGTAGATCACCCAGCAGCCGCCTGCGAAGATCGTCACGCGGCCGAGGCGCTCGCGGGGATAGTCGCTGCCGAAGAGCTCGCGCACGTAGCCGATCTGCTTCCAGCCGGTCGTGACCATCCAGCTCGCCCAGGTGACGACGAGGAAGTAGAGGCCGCCGAACTGCATGAAGGGCTCGTTCTGGAAAACGGCCTGCATGATGACGAAGACGAAAAGGAGCCAGAGCGTCGTGCGCACCCACATGCGCGAGGCGCGGGCGCGGCCGTGTTCGCCGAGCGCGTCCCAGTTGCGCGCCTGAAGCAGGGCGCCGAAGATCGGCGTGAAGAGGAGCGCGAGAACGCAGGCGGCGGTCGGATTGTAGAGGGCAGGGCGGTTCGCGGCCCCGGACTTGTTCTTGGACATGGTCGGCGTACTGGAAATGGGTTGTTTGCGGAAGCGGGTTCGGAAGTGGAGAATTGTACGCGCAAACGGGTTGGGCTACGGTCAGTGGGTGTAACCTATCGTCATTGAGATCCATATATGAGGAGAAGGATGGAAGCACGAATTTTGAAAAAGGTGAAAAGGCGCGCCGCCCTGTGCGCGACCTGTGCCGCGGCCTCGCTGCTCGCCGCCTGCTCGAGCACTCAGGAGGCGGCCCCTGAGGAACCCTCCTACCGAAGCCCCTATCAGTCCTACAGGTCGCTGTGCGTCGTGCCCGCCGAGGAGCATTCCGCCTCGTTCGATCTGACGCTCGCGCGCATGCTCCGCGACCGCGGCTTCGAACCCGAGCTCCTCGAGACGGGCGACCTGCCGTCGGTGCGCCGCTGCCGGGGCATCGTCACCTTCTCGACGGGCAGGACCCTGAGACCCTTTGAGGCCCCCGCCTCCATGTCGCTCACCTTCCTCGACGCCTACACGGGCGAGACCTACCACGTGGCGGCCTCCCGTGCAAAGGGCGGCGCGAGACACGCGCTCTTTGCCGATGCGCCCTTCTCGGATCCCGCTCAGATGATCAGGCAGCTCGTGGAGAGACTGTTTCCAGAGCGCACCGATCATGAGTAAGGGTTTCCACAGAATGAGGGCGGGCGCTCGCCTTCATGCATGCCCCGGCATGTGGTCCGAGACATACCTCGGTGGGGGTAGAAGGACATCCTTGGGGATATCCCTAACCGAGATGTAAACAGGTGAAATTACCTGATTATCGTCAAAAGAAGCGCGGAATTGGGGTGTGGAGTTAGCCTAAAGGAGTAGAAATTCCGCCGAAAATCACTAAAATTTGCGTGCAGTTGAACGGAACCAACCGTTCGACTCAGGCGAATGAGGCCGGATCAGGCGGCTTCAGACGCAGGCGGCATCGGCGCTTACATCGGGGGATGTGCAAAGGAGCGCCACGACCAGATGCTGCCGGACCATCGGCAGTCCGTGACTGCCCGACGGCCCGCAGCCGGCATGACTCTCCGGTTGCAGCGGCCGCCTGTGAAGGGATGGAGGATCGTCGGGAAGACCAGCCCGTGCGAACCTCCGGAGCGCCCGAAAGGGCATGCCCCCTTTCACTTTTCACGGATCTTACGGGAGCGTTCGACCAGACGCTCCCTTTTCTTTTGGGCTCGCCAAAAGGTTCGGGCTGTTCAGGACTCCCGCCCGGGCGTATTATTGTCGAGTCCGCTTCCCCTCGGCGGCAGGACGAAGAAGAAAAGCCAGAAACCCACAACGGAGATCCGACGTGCCTGATACACAAGCGATCCAAGCCCACTGGAAGACGACGCTCGTCATCCTGACCCTGAGCGCGGTTTTGATGTCGCTCAGCTACACGATGCTCATCCCCTTTCTGCCGATGTACCTCATCGAGGAGCTCGGCGTCGAGCAGTCGCGGGCGAATTTCTGGAGCGGTCTCGTCTTTTCGGTCTCCTTTCTGATTTCAGGCGTCATGGCCCCGATCTGGGGCGCCATGGCCGACAAACGCTCGCGCAAGCTCATGGCGCTGCGCGCCGCAATCCTCCTCGCCGTCTCCTATGCGCTGGGCGGCATCGTCCAGAACGAGTGGCAGCTGCTGGCCATGCGTTGCTTCCAGGGGTTCGCCTCGGGCCTCTGGCCCGCCTGCCTCGCGATCATGGCGAGCACCGTGCCGCGCGAGCGCATCGGCCTGGCCATGGGTATCATGCAGGGCGGAATGACTGCGGGCGGCGTTCTCGGGCCCTTCTTCGGCGGGGCGCTCGCAGAGCTCTTCTCGATGCGCATGACCTTCTTCATCGGTGGCGCCGCACTTGCCGTCATCACGCTCCTCATCCTATTCTTCATCCACGAGCCTCCGAGAAAGGAGCAGAAGAAGGCGGCCGCCGCGCGCGAGAAGACTAGCCTCCTCAAGATTCCCGTCGTGCAGCGCATGCTCCTGTGCGCGGGCGTCGTGCAACTCACGATCCTCCTGCAGCAGCCCGTCATGCCGATGTACATCGGCGAGCTCCAGGGCAGCATGGACCGCATCGTCTTCGTGACCGGCATCGTCTTCTCCGTGGTCGGCGTTTCGGGCGTGATCGCCTCGCCCCTCTGGGGCGTCATCGGCCAGAAGTGGGGATACCGCCCCGCGCTCTACACGGCGCTTGCGGGCACGGCCTGCTTCGGCATGATCCAGGCGATTCCCGATACGCTCGTGCCGTTCGCCGTCTGGCGCTTCATCGGCGGCCTCACCTTCGCGGGCATCTTCCCCGCCATCAACGCCGTGCTCACGATGAGCACGCCGCCCGAGGACCGCGGCCGCATCTTCGGCCTCTCCTACGCGGCACAGCAGGTCGGCAGCGTGATCGGCCCGCTCGTGGGCGGCGGCATGGCCATGTACCTGCCGCTCAAGTCCGTCATCTTCCTCGGCGGTTTCATTCTCCTGCCGCTTGTCATCTTCCTCTGGTACATGCGTCCGAAGAACGAGGAGAACTCGCACGGCAGTCCCGCCCAGCTGCGCTAGTCCCGCAGGGCATCGCTTTTGGGAGTAATTCGAAGCTGGTACGAGCTCGCGGCTTCTCCGCGCGGTGCTGTCATTTTGAGTGTTTTCAGCAGACGGGTCCCCAAATACGGCCTGAGGTTCGATACAATCGAACCATTAATACTGATTGCAAATTGTCAGGAACTGTCACGCCGTGAAGTCGTTTCCCTCGGAGCGTCGGCACTGGCCGGGCCGTTCGGGCAGATACAAATCGAATGGATACATTCATACTTGCTGCGCTGGCGCTTTTGGGCGCGCTTGCCGTCATCGACCTCTTCGTCGGCGTCTCCAATGACGCCGTCAACTTCCTCAATTCCGCCGTCGGCTCCCGCACGGCACCCTTCTGGGTGATCATGACGGTGGCCAGTCTGGGCGTCCTGCTCGGCGCCACCTTCTCCTCAGGCATGATGGAGGTCGCCCGCACAGGCGTTCTCGTGCCCGAGCACTTCACCTTCAAGGAAGTGATCATCGTCTTCACGGCCGTGATGGTCTGCGACGTCCTCCTGCTCAACACCTTCAACTCCCTCGGGCTTCCCACCTCCACGACCGTCTCGATCGTGTTCGAACTCTTCGGCGGCGCCACCGCGCTCGCCTGCTACAAGGTCTGGTCGAGCGGCGCGCCCATTGCGGATCTGGGGCTCTACCTCAACTCCGCCAAGGCGCTCGCCATGATCATGGCGATTCTCGTATCCGTCGTCGTGGCCTTCTTTGCGGGCCTCTTCGTGCAGTATCTGCTGCGTCTGATTTTCTCCTTCAACTACGAGCGCTACTACAAGCTCTTCGGCGGCATCTACGGCGGCGTCTCGCTCACGGCCGTCTTCTACTTCCTCGTGATCAAGGGCGCCAAGGGCGCGTCCTTCATGCAGCCCGAGTGGATCTCCTGGATCGGCGCCAACACGACCGAACTCCTGCTCGGCTGCTTCGCCATCCTGACCGTGCTCTTCCAGGCGCTCATCATGGCGCTGCGCATCAACATCTTCCCGATCATCATTCTCGCCGGCACGTTCTCGCTCGCCTTCGCCTTCGCGGGCAACGACCTCGTGAACTTCATCGGCGTGCCGCTCGCCGCGCTCTCCTCCTATGAGATCTGGTCCGCGGTCGAGGGCGCCGATCCGACGACCTTCACGATGGAGGGCCTGCGCCACAACCAAGGCACGCCGACCTATTTCCTGCTTGCCTCTGGCCTCGTGATGGTGCTCACGCTCTGGTTCTCCAAGAAGGCCCACCGCGTCATCCGCACCTCGATCAGCCTCGCCTCGTCCGCCCGCGGCGGCAAGGAGCAGTTCGGTTCCTCGCTTCCCGCCCGCGTCGTCGTGCGCTCCGCGATCCGCTTCAACAACCTCGCCCATCAGATCATTCCGGCCTCCGTCATCAAGAGCCTCGCCACGCGCTTCGAGAAGAAGAAGCTCGCGCCGGGCGAGGTCGAGCTGCCGTTCGACGAGATCCGCGCCAGCGTGAACCTCGTGCTCGCCGCCGCGCTCATCGCCTCGGCCACGAGCCTGAAGCTCCCGCTCTCGACCACGTACGTGACCTTCATGGTCGCCATGGGTTCGTCGCTCGCCGACGGCGCCTGGGACCGCGAGTCCGCCGTGTACCGCATCTCGGGCGTGCTCACCGTGATCTCCGGCTGGTTTATGACCGCCTTCACGGCCTTCACCGCCTGCGGCCTCATCTGCATGCTCTTCATCAGCTGGGGCGAGGCGCTTCAGCTCATCATGATGGTGCTCGCGCTCATCGTCGTCATCCGCACGAACTTCTTTGTCAAGGAAGAGGACGAGACGCCTGACCACGAGCGCATCGACCGCGGCGACAAGGCCAGCATCCGCGACCTGCTCACCGAAAGCGTCAACGACAACCTCAACGCCACGCTCACGCTCTACGCGCAGGGCCTTCAGGCCTTCCTTGACGAGGACGATCAGAAGCTGCGCGAGCTCAAGGGCGACGCCGCACAGCTCTTCGACTTCATCACGATGCGCCGCGGAGAGTACTACAACATGGCCCTTGAGGGCGGCGGCTCGCGCTCCGACCGCGACGCCCGCAACTTCTACTACCGCGCCTTCACGAGCATGAAGGAGGTGAGCCACTCCCTGCGCGACCAGATCGGCGTCGCACAGAACTACGTGGCCAACTCCCACTCGCCCTTCACGGGACGCATGCGCGACAACATCAAGACCCTCTCCAAGCGCCTGATCATGATCCGCGATAACTTCGTGCCGGCCAACTGCACGCAGGCCCTCGAGCTCATCGACGAGGCCCAGCGCGACTTCATGACCCAGATCGGGGAGGAGAAGATCTCGCTGCGCAAGTCCGAGCTCTACCTCGGCTACCTGCTCTTCGCCCGTGAGGTGCTCAACCGCTACATGATGGTGAAGCTCCTGCAGAGCGAACTCGAGGCGGGGCTTGCCGCCCAGCAGCAACAGCAGGCGGCTTTCGCCGTCGAGGACGACAAGGACGAGCCCCTGCAGCCCTCCGAGCGATGATCCGCATGAAGCCTCCTCTGCCCGCGCAGGGGAGGCCCGATGAAGAAAAGGACCGTTCCGCAATCCGCGGGCCGGTCCTTTTTCCATTAATGCAGGACAGAATGTCCGGGGCCTCTCCGCAGGCCTCTGCGTCATTCTTTTCGTCACGCTCCTCCGTGTCGGGGTTCGACGGCGGCGACGCACGTGTAGCGGCGCTCGGGGAAGTCGAGCTCCCTGATGCGCACGCGCACGTCAAAGACGTCTGAGAGGAGATCCTCGGTCATGACGTCGCGGGTGTCGCCGAAGATGGGCGGCCTGTGCCTGGGGACGAGGAGCGTCTTCGTGGAGATCTCGAGCGCATGCGCGGGGAAGTGCGTGTTGATGACGGCGCCGAGACCCTGCTCGGTGAGACGCTCGATGACGTTGAGGACCACCATCTGGTTGCGGAAGTCGAGGTTCGATTCAGGCTCGTCGAGCACGAGGATTCTGGGTTCGGCCGCGAGCGCGCGGGCGATGAGCGCGAGCTGGAACTGCCCGCCCGAGACTTCGCTGCAGAGGCGCCCCGCGAGGTGCTCGATGCCGACCTCGGTCATGACGCGGTCGACCACCTCCCAGTCCGCGTCGGATGGCAGGCTGAAGGGGCCGATGTGCGCGCTGCGGCCGAGGACGACCATGTCGGCGAGCGTCATCGAGGCGAAGCCCGGGAGCTTCGCTTGAGGTACGTAGCCGATCGTGCGCCAGAAGTCGCGGGGCTTCCAGTTGGAGACGGGGCGGCCGTCGAGCGTCGCCTCGCCCTCCGTGAACTTGAGAAGGCCGAGCATGCAGCGCAGCAGCGTCGTCTTGCCCGCGCCATTGGGGCCGAGGATGCTCATGACGCCCGTGCCGTCGAAGCGGAAGTTGACGCCCGTGAGAACGGGTTCGCGGCCCGGCCAGGCGTAGCCGCCGTGGATCACTTCAAGGGACATGGCGCTACCCCGAGATGCCGCCCGTGCGGCGCAGAAGATAGATGAAGAACGGCGCACCCACGACGGCCGTGAGGATCGAGACGGGAATCTCGCTCTGCGTGGCGGTGCGCGCGACGGTGTCGATCACGAGCATGAAGAGGGCGCCCATGACCATCGAGGCGGGCAGCACGAAGCGGTTGTTCGCACCAAAGACCATGCGTGCGGCGTGGGGGACGAGAAGGCCCACCCAGCCGATGAGGCCGCACATCGAGACGACCGAGGCCGTGATCATGGTGGCGGCGATGATGACGCCTGCGCGGATCCTGCGCACGGGTATGCCGAGGCTTGCGGCCTCGTCAGTCGGAAGGGTCGTCACGTTGAGGCGCCAGCGCAGGAGCCAGAGAACGAGCATGCCGAGGAGCACCATGGGCGTGCCCGCGAGCACGCTTGACTTGGTCGCGCCCGTGAGCGCCCCCATCATCCAGAAGGTGATGGACGGCAGCACGTCCTGCGGGTCGGCCGCGTACTTGACGAGGGAGACGAGAGCCGAGAAGAGGGCTCCGACGACCATGCCCGAGAGAATGATCATGAGGATCGAGCTCGTGTTGCGCACGCGGCTGATGACGATCACGAAGAAGACTGCGGAGAGGCCCGTCGCCAGGCTCATGAGCTGAATGCCCATGCCGTTCCAGCCCCAGAGGATGCCTAGGACGGCGCCGAACGAGGCGCCCGTGGCGACGCCGAGCGTGTCGGGCGCGGCGAGCGGATTCGCAAAGAGCGCCTGAAAGGCGGCGCCCGACATGGCGAGTCCCGCGCCCGCAATGATCGCGAGAAGCACGCGCGGCAGCCTCACGTTGAGAACGATGTTCTCCATCATACGGTTCGTCTCGACGGAAAGCCAGCCGTCGGGCAGGAGCACGGCCATCACTTCGGTGCCCGTGAGACTGTAACGGCCGAGGCACAGCGAGGCGACGGCCGTGACGGCGAGCAGCAGGGCGAGCGAGGCCATGACGAGGCGGAAGCGCCCCGCGGCCACGCCTGCGGCCTGAGCGCTTCGCGCGCGTGCGGTGGAGACGTTCGACATGGATCAGCCGTTGCTGCGGGTGGCGACCGTGGCGCCGGTGCTCGCGCCTTCGCCCGGATTGAACATCATGTCGACGTCGGCGTCGGTGAGCGTCACGCCGAAGACGTCCTTGTACCAGGCCTTGACCTCCTTGGTGAGATCGATGTCGGCAAAGCGCGAGGGATAGACCTGCTTGGCCATCCAGAGCAGCGTGAGCGGCGTGTCGGCCGAAGGCGTGTAGCTGCGGTAGATGCCGAGCGGGAGCTTGTAGACGCGCTTGTCCTTGACGGCCTTAACGTCGGACCAGTCGTGGCCTGCCATCTTGTTATCAAAGAGGTCGGCGGGCGTGGCGGCCGTGAAGTTCGTGATGAAGACGACGTCGGGGTTCCAGGCGTAGATCTGCTCCATCGAGACGATGGCGTTGGCGTTGTCTGCCGTCATGGACTCGGCGACGTTCCTGGCGCCGACGGCGTCGCACCAGTACTGGCCGAAGAAGTTGCGCCCCGAAGTGACGATCTGGCGGGCGTCGTAGCGGAAGAGGAAGAGAACCTTGCTGCGCTCCTCGGGCCTGAGGTCCTTCGTGCGGTCGGCGACCATCTTCGCGATGGCCTTCGAGCGGCTGTCGATCAGGTCGCCCTTGCCCTTGTGCTCGGGCCAGATCTCGGAGAGGCTCTTCATCCACTGGGCGTGCGTCTCGATGATGTCGTAGTGCCACTTGCTCGGGCTGATGCCGAAGGCGGGAATGCCCGCGTTGCGGACCGCGTCGAGCGTGCGCTTGTCGGGGGCGTTGACGAGGACGAGGTCGGGCCTGAGGGCCATCAGGGCCTCGACGTTGAGGCTCGCGCCCTGCATGAAGGAGGTGTCGGCCTTGAGGACGTCGGGATAGAGCTTGCCGAGGAGCCCGCTCTTGGCGGCCGAGTAGGAGGCGGGATGCATGCCCACCACGGTCTTGCCGTCGTTGAGGAAGACGGTCACGGCGGAGGCGAGCGGAAGGATGTTCGTGACGACCACGCGGTTGACGTGGTCGGGGATCTCGACGCTGGTGCCGTTGTCGTCGACGACGGTGCGTGCGGCCGCGGAGGTCGCGGCCAGGGCGAGTGCGCCGCAGACGAGGGCGCATTGCTTCAGATTGAAGGTCATTTTGCAGTGTCCAGCAGATTGCCGACGAGTGCGTCGAACGGGGCGCGCTCGAGAATGTTCACGATCCCGCTCCTGTACATGCGGCCCGAGCAGGCCTCGTGCGGGAAGGCGATGGTGCGCCCGACGCGGGCCTCCTCGGCGATGATGTCGAAGAGCGGGTCGGCGGCGAGCACCTCCGTGCCGCCGAGCATGGCGCGCAGGAGGTCCTCGGAAAGGTTCGAGGAGAGAATGGGCGCCTCGATGCCGAGGGACGGCAGGGGCGAGAGCGCCCTGCAGCTTCCGGGCTGCTCGAGGTTGACGGCCGCGGCCGTGCAGGCGGCGGCAAGCGGCTCTCAGATCG
>ERZ809407.2043-NODE-2043-length-14924-cov-5.363777_pt1 | contig 14924 bp, 20 predicted proteins | sample MGYA00520792_ERZ809407 | MGnify/ENA primary metagenome ERZ809407 (study PRJEB31576, sample SAMEA3212665) | Homo sapiens | biome: human-gut; feature: human gut; material: fecal | place: Sweden | collected 2012 ...
TATAGATATTTATACTGTATCTTTACCAATAACCGCAACTACTGCTCTCATAAAATAAACCTCTCTTTTCAGGATAAAAAATATATCTCTTGTTATTATACACCACTCGGCTCTAAAAGTCAAAGCATTTTTTAAAAAGGCGGAAAAACACATTGCGCCGTTATTCGTCAATATTTTCAAAAACTACTTGTAATCGGACATAAAAAATGATACAATATAAATATCTATATGGATAATTTATCTGATTTTCCGGAGTGTGTGACCATTGAACGATAGACTTGGCTTTTTAAGAGATAAATCGAATAAGCTGTCGCTGTCCCCCGGTGTCTATCTGATGAAAGACAAGACGGGCAGGATAATCTACGTCGGTAAGGCAAAAGCCCTGAAGAACCGTGTAACAACATATTTTCATGCGCTTGAGAGCCATAATGCAAAGACAAGGAAGCTGGTCGAAAATATCTATGATTTTGACTTCATCGTCACACCGAGCGAACTTGACGCACTTGTTCTTGAATGCAGTCTGATAAAGCAGTACAATCCCAAATATAATATACTGCTAAAGGACGATAAGGGCTATAATTATATAAAAATCACAAAAGAGCCATATCCGAGAATTTCTTATGCGCTTAACTGCAACGATAAGAATGCGGAGTATCTCGGCCCGTTCACGAGCGGATTTACCGCAAAGCAGGCGGTCGATGAGGTCAACAGAATCTTTATGTTTCCGTCCTGTCACAAGGTCTTTCCGAGAGATTTCAGGAAAGAGCGTCCGTGCCTTAATTATCATATAAAAAGATGTATGGGCGTTTGTACCGGCAAGATAAAGCAGGACGAATACAACAGCCTTATACACTCTGCAATAGAGTATATGCAAAACGGCAGTAAGGCGAGCGTAGAACGTCTTACCGAGCAGATGTACGAAGCATCGGAGAATCTCGAGTTTGAAAAAGCCGCAAAACTCCGTGACCGTATAAACGCAATTGAGAAAATGAAGGACGGTCAGGATATATTCTCCGACAAGACATACGATTTTGACGTTGTCGCACTGGCTCAGAACGTTGAACTTGCAAGTATTGCTGTTATGTGCTACCGTGGCGGAAGAATAACCGACAAGATGAATTTCTTCATCGGTGACGAATATGACCCCGGTCAGATGCGTTCGGATTTTCTGGTCGAATACTACAGTGCAAGGACAGATGCGATTCCGAAACAGATTTATATAGACAAGGAAATGGAGGACAGTGCAATCCTCGAAGAATACTTCTCCGCTCTTTGCGGACATAAGGTTACTGTCACGGTGGCTCAGCGGGGCGAAGGATTGTCAAGGGTGCTTTTAGCTAAGCAGAACGCCTCTGAGTACCTTTCGATGAAGGTCGGCAGAACGGTAAAGGAAATAAACGCACTGGAGGATCTTGCAAAGCTGCTGGGTCTTCCTAAGATACCGACAGTTATCGAAAGCTACGATATATCAAATCTCGGAGAGGACAGCAGGGTCGGCGGTATGATAGTGTACCGCAACGGCAGACCGTATAAGGCAGGCTACAGGAAATTCACAATAAAGAACGTTATCGGTCAGAACGACTATGCGTGTATGCAGGAGGTATTGCAAAGACGCATACAGCGTTATCTTGACGGTGACGAGAGTTTTGCGCCGCTGCCCGACCTTATTCTTCTCGACGGTGGAAAAGGTCATGTACACGCTGTACAGCAGGTGCTTGACAGTATGAATGTTTCGATACCGCTATACGGACTTGTAAAGGACGATAAGCACCGTACAAGAGCGATTGCGGCGCAGGGTGAAGAAATACAGATAAACGCCAACAGAAAGCTGTTCTCGCTGATGACAAACATCCAGGACGAGGTTCACCGCTTCTCGCTTTCATTCCAGCAGCAGACGCATAAGAAAAAGACTTATGAACTGGAGCTGACAAAAATCAAAGGCATAGGAGAAGCAAAGGCGCTCGCTCTGATAAAGCATTTCAAGACAAAGCAGGCACTCAAGGACGCATCTCCCGATGAGATTGCATCCGTAGCTAAAGTTAAAGAAGAAAAAGCAATAGAAATATACGATTTTATTAAAGAGAATTTTTGATTGACAAAGGAAAGGAAATAAGATGAGAGTAATCACAGGAACGGCAAGAGGCAGAAAGCTGATTGCGCCCGAAGGACTTGATGTGCGTCCCACAAAGGACAGCGTAAAAGAAGCAATATTCAGCGCTATACAGTTTGAAACAGAAGGAAGCGTTGTGCTTGATTTATTTTCAGGCTCCGGTCAGCTTGGGATAGAGGCTGTAAGCAGGGGCGCTAAAAAAGCGTATCTTGTGGACAGCAGTCAGAATTCGATAAAATTCATAAAGCAGAATGTAGCCCACGTCGGCTTTGAAAGTCAGTGTGAGATTGTTAATATGCCCAACTCCGCATTCTTAAGAACCACAGGAGAGAAATTCGACATTGCCCTGCTCGACCCGCCGTATGAGAAAAGCCTTATACAGCGTTCTCTGCCGGCTCTTACCGAAAAAATGAAGGATACAGGCGTAATAATATGCGAGCATGAACCGGGCTGCAGATTACCCGAAGAAATAAACGGATTTGTCATTACAAAATCAAAAAAATACGGCAAAACCGCACTTACATTCTACAGAAAACCACAGACGGAAGACGAGGAATAAAATATGAAAACAGCTATATATCCCGGTAGCTTTGACCCCGTAACGTATGGTCATCTTGAGATTATTTCAAGAGCGTCAAAGCTGTTTGATAAAGTAATCGTGCTTGTGTCGGTAAATCCGCTCAAGCCGTGCAGCTTTACAATAGAAGAAAGAAAACAGTTCCTGCGTGAGAGCGTTGTGGCGGAAGGCATAGGAAATGTTGAAGTCGACAGCAACGAAGGACTTCTCATCGACTATTTCAACGAGCATAACGCAGATGTTATCGTAAAAGGGCTTCGTGCTATTTCTGACTTCGAATATGAATTCCAGATGGCACAAGCCAACAGAAAGCTGTGCTACAAAGCCGAAACGATATTCCTGACTTCAAAAAGCGAGTATACCTATCTGTCATCCAGTATGGTAAAACAGATAGCGATGTTCGGCGGAGATATAAGCGATTTCGTTCCGGAGTGCATACTTGACAGAATAAACGAAAGGCTGAAAAGATACTGACGAATTATATTTCGTAAAAATAAATCAGATGTTTGAAAGGATGGTATTAAAATGAGCATTGAAGAAATTCTTGAGGCAATGGACATTGAGCTTGACAAATCAAAGAACGTTCCCCTGACAAGAGGTAAATCCCTTATTGACGTTGAGCAGTTCAGAGATCTTATCAGACAGGTAAGGCTGAACCTCCCCGGCGAAATAAAGCAGGCGCAGGCGCTTGTGAACGACCGCAGAGTGATTATTAACGACGCTAAGGCAGAAGCCGAAAGCATAATCAGAAAAGCCGAAGAAAAAGCGAAAGCTATGGTATCCGAGGAAGTTATCACAAAGCAGGCGCAGAACAGGGCTCACGAAATACTCACCTCGGCGCAGACAAAATCCAAAGAGATCAAAGGTGCGACCAACAAATATGTTGAAAGTATGCTCAGCAGGGTTGATGAACTTCTCACCTCGAACCTTACAGATGTAAGAAAGACAAGAGCGTCGCTTAAAGACAGCAAAAACTGACAGAGGCGTATATTGAGCTACAAAACGATAAGAAACCGCACTGAAGCGTCTTTTACCGAGAAAAAATCCGAATTTATCGGATACATTTCGCCTGTCGGAACAGAGGAAGAAGCGATAGGCTTCATAAACGAAATAAGAGCGATGCACAGAAAAGCCACCCACAACTGCTACGCCTATATTCTTCGCAACAACAATACAGGCAGACACAGCGATGACGGCGAGCCGGGCGGTACTGCGGGTATGCCTATTTATGACGTTCTTTCCAAAAACGGCATAACAGATGTCGTATGCGTTGTGACCCGTTATTTCGGAGGGATTCTGCTCGGTACGGGAGGGCTGGTCCATGCTTACTCAAAAGGTGCGTCGATGGCCCTTGCAAATGCCGAAATTGTAAATATGGAGGTAGCGGACAGCCTTAAAATAAGCTGCGACTATACTATGTACGGTATAGTCAATTCTGTGTTGCCTGAATTTGAGTCGATTATCCGTGACACAGAATTTACAGACAGCGTGTGTATCTATGCCGACGTAAAAACAGAGCTTACAGAAAGTCTTACGGCGAAGCTTATCGACAGGTGCAACGGCAAGGTCAAAATTGAGAAGCTGAAAAGCGGATATGTCGAATTTTAAACAAAAATAAAAAAATAAAGGACTTTTTTCATATTTTAAAGTATATTACTTCGGAAGATGAACAGCCGGAAGGTTGCTCATCTTCGATTTGTCGTTGACGGAAAGGTCGTGTGATATTTGGACTCAAATAACGGTAAATTACCACGCACGGTAACCGAAGAAATTGAAAATCTGACGCTTTCGCCCTACGCCTGCAAAAGCACAGCTACGAAGGGCAGAAAGGTATATGAGCCTCCGTGTGATATACGCACGGAATTTCAAAGGGATCGTGACAGAATAATCCACTGCAATTCTTTCAGACGGCTTAAGCACAAGACGCAGGTTTTTCTGATACCGAAATCAGACCACTACCGAACACGTCTTACGCATACCCTTGAGGTATCGCAGATTGCCAGAACGATAGCAAGAGCGTTAAGACTAAACGAGGATCTTACGGAAGCTATAGCGCTCGGTCACGATCTTGGGCATACTCCCTTCGGGCATGACGGCGAGAGAACGCTGGATCAGCTTGTTCCCGACCATTTCAGGCATTACGAGCAGAGCAAGCGTGTAGTCGAGGTGATTGAAAAGAACGGTCAGGGTCTTAATCTTACAAGCGAAGTGATTGACGGCATCCTGTGCCACACCAACGCTACCGCTAAAACGCTTGAAGGTCAGGTCGTAAAATTCAGCGACAAGATAGCGTACATAAATCACGACATTGAGGATGCGATAAGAGGCGGTGTTCTAAGACAGGAGGATTTGCCGAAAGGACCTATAGAGGTGCTTGGCAAAAGCAAAAGTGAGAGAATAACCACTCTGATAAAATCAATAATAGCAAACAGCACAGATCTTATACAATATGATGAAGCTACAAGACAGGCGCATGACGAACTGCGGAAATTCATGTTCGACAAGGTTTATTTCGCACCGAGTACGAACGCCGAAAAAGGCAAGGCCTGCCACATAGTTGAATATCTGTATAAGTATTTCATCGGTTCCCCCGAAAAAATGCCGGAGCTTTATGTTGGCTTTGCAAAAGAATACGGGCTTGAACGTGCGGTATGCGACTTCATAAGCGGAATGACGGACGACTTTGCGGTTGACTACTTCAAGGAGCTTTGCATTCCGAAAAGCTGGTCTTATTAACAGTTTTCAAAGAAAGGAAGAACGATGCGTTTATCGGAAGACTTTCTTTTAAATATCAAAGAAAGCAATGATATATATGATGTAATTTCATCGTATGTACCACTGAAAAAGTCAGGTACGGATTATGTCTGCAACTGCCCCTTCCACTCGGAAAAAACACCGTCCTGCCATATATACATGGCCACGCAGAGTTTTTACTGCTTCGGCTGCGGAGCGGCAGGCGATGTTATAAATTTCATACGGCTCTATGAGCATCTCGATTATATGGAAAGTGTGAAATTTTTAGCTCAGCGTGCAGGTATAGCAATGCCTGACGAGGAAGGCGACAACGGCATAAAAAGGCGTACAAGGGCTTATGAAATGAACCGTGAGGCAGGTAGGTTCTTTCATAAATATCTGTACTCCCCTGCCGGCAAGGAAGGCCTTGATTACTTATACGGCAGAGGTCTAACAGACCACACGATAAGGACATACGGTCTTGGCTATGCTCCCGATACATGGGATTCACTGAAAAAACATATGAATTCGCTCGGATACAGCGATTCCGAGATGGAAGAAGCGTCACTGCTTTCAAAATCATCAAAAAGCGGTAATTACTTTGACTTTTTCAAGTACAGGGTAATGTTTCCGTTTATTGATGTCAGAGGCAATATAGTCGGTTTTTCCGGCCGTGTCATCGGTGGCGACGATAACAGAAAGTACCTTAATACAAAGGCGACTGCGGTATATAATAAAAGTACATTCCTGTACAGCCTTAACCACGCAAAAAATGCGGGCGAGAGTGTTCTGATAATGTGCGAGGGAAACCTTGACGTTATTTCAATGTATCAGGCAGGCTTTAAAAATGCCGTAGCGACCTGCGGTACAGCCATAACGGATTCTCACGCAAGGAACATTGCGAATCTCGGCTTCAGGAAGGTCATTCTTGCGTATGACAGCGATGCCGCAGGACAGAAAGCTACCGCAAGAGCGATGAATATTCTTGACAAAGTAGGAATTTCCGCAAACGTGCTGACTATGCAGGGTGCAAAAGACCCCGATGAATATATCAAAAAGTTCGGCAAAGAGGCGTTCCAGCTTCTGATTGACGGCAGTCAGTCGGGAATGGATTACGAGCTTAAAAAAATACGCTCAGAGACAGACCTCTCCGCACCCGGAGGAAAATCGGAATATCTTAAAAAAGCGGTCAGCTTTATAGCAAATATAAACAGCCCCATCGACCGTGCCGTGTACATTTCGACTATAGCGCAGGAATGCGATGTAAACCGTGCAAATGTAGACATAGCCGTAAATCAGATTATCTCAAAGAGAAACAAGACACGGGAAAAGGATAATCGCCGTGCGATACTTAACGGCTCGGTAAACAGAGATAAGATCAATCCGGAAGCGTCACGCTATCCTGCTGAAACACAGGCGGAACGGGGTATCATAGCATATCTGTTCCACTCGCCCGACGCTCTGAAAAAAATAACCGATAAAATAAGCTCCGATGATTTTGTTACGGAGTTCAACAAACGGCTGTTTATCGATCTCACGGCAATGATCTCCTGCGGACTTTCAAATGACGTTTCAATGCTTGCCGATAGATATTCTGCGGAGGAAGTTGCGTCAATATACAAGCTGATACACGAAAACAATAATTTGCCATTCAGCGTAGAACGGCTGAACGATTATCTGAATGTGCTGATAAAATACAGAGATAAGAAGCAATCAAAAAGTGTTGCGGATATGTCGGAGGACGAACTCAGGCAATTCGCTGACAAAATAAAAAACAATAAATCATGACCGGAAGGTTTTGAAAGGAACGACAAATATGGCAGACAGCAAAATAAACGAACTCATTAATCACGGTAAGCAGAACGGTAAGCTCACAACGAAGGAGATAACCGATGTGCTTGAGGAGCTTGACTTTGATGCCGATGAAATCAACAAGCTCTATGACGATTTTGAAAGCAGCAATATCGAAATCGTTGATGACTTCTCTGCGGATGAAGACCTTGACAGTGCGCTTGACTTTACCGACAGCGACGATTTCGAGTCTTCTCTTTCATCTGAAGGCATCGCTATAGACGACCCTGTTAAAATCTATCTCAAGGAGATAGGCAGAGTGCCTCTGCTGACAGCGGAAGAAGAAATTGAGCTTGCCACCCGTATGGCACAGGGCGACAAGTACGCAAGAAAGCGTCTGAGCGAAGCAAACCTGCGACTTGTTGTAAGCATCGCAAAGAGATATGTCGGCAGAGGTATGCAGTTCCTCGATCTTATCCAGGAGGGTAATCTCGGACTTATCAAGGCGGTTGAAAAGTTTGATTATACTAAGGGATACAAGTTCTCGACCTACGCTACATGGTGGATAAGACAGGCAATCACACGTTCTATTGCAGACCAGGCAAGAACTATCAGAATCCCCGTTCATATGGTTGAAACCATAACAAAGGTAAAGAAGGTTTCAAGCCAGCTCCTGCACGAAAACGGTCACGAGCCTACACCTCAGGAAATTGCGGACAGACTCGGAATCACGGTTGACAGAGTAAGAGAAATACTCAGAATATCTCAGGACCCCGTTTCGCTTGAAACCCCTATCGGTGAAGAAGAAGACAGCCACTTAGGCGACTTCATTCCCGATGAGGATGCACCCGCACCCGCAGAAGCGGCATCAAGAACGCTTCTCAAGGAACAGCTGAGCGAAATTCTCGGTACGCTTACTCCCCGTGAAGAAAAGGTTCTTCGTCTGAGATTCGGACTTGAAGACGGCAGACCGAGAACTCTTGAAGAAGTAGGCAAAGAATTTGACGTTACAAGAGAGCGTATCAGACAGATAGAAGCAAAGGCTTTAAGAAAGCTGAGACACCCTTCAAGAAGCAAGAAGCTGAAGGACTTTCTGGACTGATAAGGAGTAAGAAATGCACATTACTCTGGAAACCGACTATGCTATCAGGATAGTTGATTTTATGGTAAAGAATGACGGCAGATTCGATGCAAAAGCGATTTCCGAAAAGACCTATGTGCCGCAGACATTTGCTATGAAGATTCTTCGAAAACTGGGAAATGCCGGTATAGTAAACTCGTACAAAGGCACTAAGGGCGGATATGAACTTGGCAGGTCGCCGTCTGAATTATCGCTGTATGACGTGGTAGAAGCGGTAGAGGGTACATATATGTTCAGCCGTTGCCTTGACGGGCATTATAACTGCAATCGTGCCGAAAACGGTCTTCCCTGCAATTATCGCATAGCGTTTGCCAGAATTTCCGATATAGTATGTGACGAGCTTAAAAAACTCACTTTTGATGATTTTACCGGAAAGGCTTGACAAGGCAAAATTGATATGCTATAATATATAGCGTTAAGTTTTGGAGTAACTGCCGAGAAGGAGAACAGTATGACGTATAAAGAGAGTTTTATTAAATTCATGGTTGACAGCGGAGTTCTTACATTCGGCGAGTTCACACTCAAGAGTGGCAGAAAAGCTCCTTACTTCATAAACACAGGCAACTACAAGACCGGCGCACAGCTTGCAAAGCTCGGTGAGTTCTATGCAGAGTGCATCCACGACAACGGCATTGAAGCCGATGTACTGTTCGGACCTGCCTACAAGGGCATTCCCCTTTCGGTAAGTGCTTGTGTGGCACTTTTCAACAAGTTCGGCGTTGATGCAAGCTACTGCTTTGACAGAAAAGAGGTCAAGGATCACGGCGAAGGCGGTATGTTTGTAGGAAAACAGCTTGCCGACGGCGATAAGGTAGTTATCATAGAAGATGTAATGACATCAGGCAAGGCTTTAAGAGAAGTTCTTCCCAAGCTCAAGGGTGCGGCTGATGTAAATATAACGGCAATGGTAATAACAGTTGACCGTATGGAAAAAGCACTTGACAGTGATTTAAGTGCAGTACAGTCTGCCGACAAGGATTTCGGCGTAAAGGTTTACTCGATTGTTAATATCAATGACATAATCAGTGCCATTGAGAACGGCGTTATCGAGGGCAAGCAGTACCTTGATGCTATGAAGCAGTACCGCAGCACTTACGGCGTAGAATATTAATTGAATACTATTCCCTCTTGAAAAAGAGGGATAACATCGAGGTGTGGCTCAGTTTGGTAGAGCGCTGCGTTCGGGACGCAGAGGTCGCAAGTTCAAATCTTGTCACCTCGACCATATTTCTTTCAAACCGCATTTTTATGCGGTTTGTTTGTTTATTACCGGTGTCTTCTCTGCCATGCCGTTATCGGCAGTCTGCTTGTTTTCGGTGGGCTTTTCTTCGGGCTTGGGCTCGTCCTTCTGCTCCGCTGCGGGAGCCAGCTTCTTCTCCTCTTCGGGAGTTTTCTTTTCGGTTTCCATTGCTTTACCTCGCTTTCTTTGATTTTGGGTATAAAAATACCGCTCCTAATGGGGCGGTAAAATTATTAAGTTTGGTTCTGATCTGCGCCGAACTTCACAAAAAACGGCTGTTTTTGCAAAGTTAGTGCTAAAATTCAGCCGTAATTTAAAATAAACTCTTCAAGTTAAAATTTGGCTTGATATAGCCGTTTGTTATATCATTAGTGCGTACCGTGCAAGTTAAAATAAAGTGCAATTGATTGCACACGGGTATAAGAAAACCGCCCTTGTTAAGAGCGGTCGTCATATTCAATTTCATTCTTCATCCTCGTCATCTTCCCATTCAGAAGCGCAGGGAGGTAAGCCCGGAGGAACAATTTCTTCGAAATAATCGTCCAGTTCGTCAATAGTTACATCAGGATGAACCTTAATATACTCAGTCATTTCCTCTTCAACCTCGTACTGTTCCGCCGCACCGAGCAAAAAGAAAAATTTATCAAATAAGTCTCTTTCTTCATTCGTTTTCCATTCGTCTTTTATACTATCAGCAAACATATTTCGTAACAATCGCTGAAAAGGAGTGTTATATTTTTCAAATTTACTTTTATTCATCTGCCTGTCACCTACTTCAATATTCGTTTATGAGTTATAATGATTCCGCCTTTATCATCCGCTTCAGCTTTATACGCATACTTATCGTCGTAAATTACGCCTTCTGAGCCTTTGGTAGCGTTAGGATAGCGTTCCTTAAATGCTGAACACAATTTACCGTATCTGTTTTGGCTCACTTGTACGCCTTTGTGATTTCTCTGCGGTGACGGCGCATATTTTGTTTTAGGCAATACCTCCGAAACGGTTGTTACCGTGCCATCATCATTAACCTTGATTTCCTTGATTTTCTCTCTTGTTTTCCCGCCCGGCGCATTTGTAAACTTACCGTTTGCGGCGTGATATGGATTTCCGCCTCTGCCTTTACCGGACTTTTGACGCTTTTCTGTTATTATATCACCCTCATCGCCGCTTTGCAAGCCCGCATCATCAATTTTAGCGTGACTGTCGGTATTCGGCGTGTATATCTGCTTTGTCTTAGGGTCGTAAAGCCCGGCAAGTTCTTTGTCAAGATCCTCCTCGCTCGGCAGAACAGGGAGCGTTGTAGAACGGCAGAACGGGTGCATAGGCGGAAGATTTACACCTGCCTGTGCGCTGTTGCGCTTGCGCCGCCGTCCCCCTCGCCCTCTGCGAAGTGCTGTAAGCCGATGAAAATTCTTCTGTTGTTCATGTTTCTGTCCTTTCTCCGCCCACTGTGTTCATTGCCCACAACGTTCGGAATAAATTGTTTTTGGGTATAAAAATACCGCCCTCGTGGAGCGGTAAAATTATTAAGTTTGCTTGTATTTGCACCGAACTTCACAAAAAACGGCTGTTTTTGCAAAGTTTGTGTTTAAAATCAGCTATAATTGCAAATAAACACTGCAAGTTAACGTTTGGCTTGATAAAGCCGTTTGTTATATCGTTAGTGCGTACTATGCAAGTTAAAATCAAGTGCAATTGATTGCACACGGGTATAAGAAAACCGCTCACTGCTGTGGGCGGTTAAAGTTTAATTCATTCGGACGCTTGCGGTCAATTAACAATAATTTTCATGTTGCATTTATCGCAGTAAAATGTATTATTGCTCTTTTTTTTAGGATCATTACTTTTGCTTATATAGCCGCCACTACATTCAGGACATGGGATTTTGGTTACTTTTCCTTCATACAGTTCTTTACGTTTAATTGCAAATTCTGAATAAGAACTATAGTTCATAAATTACCTCCAAGACATTCCGTTGTATCCATTTATTTTTTTCACTTCTGTAATGGTTCTCCTTATATCAGAATAATCATAATTATTCTTAGTATGCTTTATTTCAGCCAACTTACACCTTACTTCTTCTTTTTGAGTGTTATAATCACTGTTAATTTTTAAGTGCTCTACTTCGTGAATTATTGTTTTTGCTAAAGCTGATACACTTTTGCAATTATTGGAATAGATTGCTATATCTTTTGAAGAAATAACTTCACCTAAACAGAGTTCTTCATCAAAAAGCGAAAACTGTGAATAATCAAAATTAATGATTATATTATTATCGACTATATACTCATTAGATTCTCGACCAATTTCACTTTTTAGCAATTCAGCTTCAACTTCGTCTGGACTGTATTCCAGAATTTTATCTTCGTCATTCCATTCAAGTATTCTATCACTTATACTTAATTTTCTGTTGTTAATTATACCATTTTTCTTTGATTTGTCAACACCATCCCCCGCAAACCTCATCGGTTTATCCGCATTGACTTTACCCGCACTTCCTGCAACGTACCGCCACTTGCCGTCCTCGCCCTGCTGTAAGTTCCGCTCCCACTCGTCAAAGTCAACATCTGCGCCTATCTCATCGCCCAGTTTGGCGAGCTCTTTATCAAGATCCTCCTCGCTCGGCAGAACAGGGAGCGTTGTAGAACGGCAGAACGGGTGCATAGGCGGAAGATTTACACCTGCCTGTGCGCTGTTACGCTTGAACACCTTACCGTCAAGCTCACGGCATAGATCGCTTGTGCGGCTGTCAAGGCAGGCGGAAAACTCGTATTCGTCAATGTCAAGCTCCTTGTAGCCATACAGCTCCGCCATATTCGCAACGCAGGTGGTTTCCGTCCGGACAAGCCTGCGTGCCTCGAAAGCGCCGACACCGCAGCGGCTCATTATATCGTCCGCCATATGCTGCTCGGACTTTCCTGCCATAATGCCCACAAGCATATCGTGCTTCAGCCCGTCTGCAAGTGCGTTTGTGTTATCCCAGACACGCTGGGAGAACATCTGACCGCTCCAGTTAGTAGACAGAATAGCTTTCACACAGCTTTCGGGAATTAAATCAAAAGCCGCACGGTAATCCGCACCCTTCGTCACATCGAAAACCGTCTGCATATACGCACTCTGAATTATATCACCCAGATGCTCTGTATCAACGCCTATTTCGGCGTTTGCAAGGCACCGATGTTGTGGTTTTTTCATCCATAACGATTTTTCTTTTTGTAAAACGGGTAATATAAAAACAGCACCGTGAAAGTGCTGTTTAAACGTAATATGAAACCTTATCTCCTTTTTACCATAAGAAAAACACTCCTGAAATGGTGCTTAATCAATAAATTTGACGGATTCAATGTCATCGTCTATTAAAAGAATTTCATATCCGTCATTAGTTTGATAACGAATACCGTCTTCATCTTCACCGTCATCATTTGTAACGATACAATCACCGATGCATCGTCCTTTGTATATTGTACCATCCTTGCAATATACAATAGATTTACGGTCATCGATTTCTAATTGAACTATATATGGTTTCACTACTTATCACCTCTTTCTTTTGTCGGGAAAAATGTTGTTAAATTGAACTCTGACTGAATATAAACCGCACCTACATAGTAACTGTTATGAACCGTCACCTTTTTGCCGTCTTTAAAATAGACAGCGATTTGTGAACCATCTATATCTATTAGTATTTCGCTCTTTTTCAAGTCCGGAATGTTTTTCTCCAAAGCCTTGCATTGCCTTAAAAAAATATCCGAATCAGGTGCATTGCAAATCGTATAATCAAACATATAACTTACTCCGATCTTGATTTTTCGTTTACGTTTTCTTGCTTTTAGAAGCATTTTTATTGCCGGCGAAAAATTCGATAAAAAGCTGTGACGAAATGTTTGTGGTTTGCCGCATCTTCTTTTCGGCAGCCGGAAACGTTCTCTAAAATGTGCTAAACGTTGTATTTATCTCTTATGGTTTTAATTCGTTTACGAAAAGCTATGGTTAAATCCATAAGTTCTTTTGCCGATCTGTCATCTCGTCCGTGAAAACCTTTATGCTTAGATTCAATATCGGCGTATTGATATTCTTTTTTAACTTTTCTAATTCTTCATAACAACCTTCAGGGCAGTTCTGAGCGTTTATATGCAATTCCGAATTTTTCACAGGCTCTTTTAATTCTTCCATGTTGTTCATCTCCTAACGGCATGAATTACGGATTGTGAAACAGAATATCATCAACTTCAAGCCATGCTTTTGAATAAAATTGCGGTGACAGTCGCATCGGACATGGCAGAAAATTTCAATCCACGCCCTCGTGAAGAGGGCGACAGTGGTATGAGGTGATATATATAATATACGCCTATTTCAATCCACGCCCTCGTGAAGAGGGCGACACAAACTCGGCGGACTTGACGCAGTGCCAAAATGATTTCAATCCACGCCCTCGTGAAGAGGGCGACCAATTTTGCCATCATATCCGATACCGTAATTTGACATTTCAATCCACGCCCTCGTGAAGAGGGCGACAAAAGAGGGCAATCAGATGGGAATGAGAGAAGGTGTTTCAATCCACGCCCTCGTGAAGAGGGCGACGTTCAAATGCGAAGTGAACGAGTACGTCTTGATATTTCAATCCACGCCCTCGTGAAGAGGGCGACTTTTGTACTGAGCGGGCAGTATTTCCGCATTATGGATTTCAATCCACGCCCTCGTGAAGAGGGCGACTTAAATTATAATGATCGCCGTCTACAAATTCAGTATTTCAATCCACGCCCTCGTGAAGAGGGCGACACGCACTTCTACTGTTTCGTTAACTATTTGTTCTGGATTTCAATCCACGCCCTCGTGAAGAGGGCGACGTCAACTACAAACGTTACTGAGCGTGATTTGCTATTTCAATCCACGCCCTCGTGAAGAGGGCGACAGCTTTAAGTCGGGAGCTACAGAGAACAGACGGATTTCAATCCACGCCCTCGTGAAGAGGGCGACTTACTGCGTCCTCAGTTTCGATGCCACCGAGGACATTTCAATCCACGCCCTCGTGAAGAGGGCGACCACTTTCAAATATTCCTGATAGTTATTATTCTGGTATTTCAATCCACGCCCTCGTGAAGAGGGCGACCAAAATGGGTTGATACTCCTTTGCGCAGACCGCCATTTCAATCCACGCCCTCGTGAAGAGGGCGACATTGGGGTAGACTTTTCAGGCTCGCTCTGGATACGATTTCAATCCACGCCCTCGTGAAGAGGGCGACCCTGGAGTAAAGAGGCAGGCAAGTGGGATCACTTATTTCAATCCACGCCCTCGTGAAGAGGGCGACACCATCAGCAAGCGGAGTATCAG
>ERZ809407.2062-NODE-2062-length-14749-cov-35.020893_pt1 | contig 14749 bp, 7 predicted proteins | sample MGYA00520792_ERZ809407 | MGnify/ENA primary metagenome ERZ809407 (study PRJEB31576, sample SAMEA3212665) | Homo sapiens | biome: human-gut; feature: human gut; material: fecal | place: Sweden | collected 2012 ...
AGTCTGGCGATAGCCAAATGACAAATTAGACCAATCTAAGTCTTTCATAACATCTATATTTTTAATGTTCTACTAATATTTTAGATGCAAAAGTACAAAATAATCTATTAATCTGCAACTCTTTTATAATATTTTTAATGAAAACGTTATCTTTTTATTCATTTCTGCGATTTTGGGGCATCATTTTACCATTTTAGGGGGTTCTTTTATTCTAATTGAGAGATGGTATTTCTGAAAATGAAAAAGCTGCACCCATTCTTCGCGAACAGGATGCAGCTTACTAACTAACATTAACTTTAAAATCAACAATTCTTTATACCTATCATCTTATATTGCTATATAACCAATAGGGGAAGCGGGTTTAACGGGTGTATTCCTCAGGAATCTGAGGCATCGCTCCATTCTGGGTACAAACGTAGGCACTTACCTTTACGGCAAGTTCGTGAGCCTCCTGAATGCTCTTGCCCTTCAGAATGCTGGCACAGAATGTACCGGTAAAGCTGTCGCCTGCACCTACTGTATCAGCCACCTCAACCTTTGGAGTCTCCTGGAATGACTTCACACCCGGAGCAAAGACATAGCTGCCATTTACACCGCAGGTCAATACGAGCATATCGAGATTATACTTGCCGAGAATCAGCCAGCACTTGTTCTCGATATCCAAACCTGGATAACCGAAGAGACGGCCGATGGTAATCAACTCCTCATCGTTGATCTTCAACACATTGCAGCGCTTCAAGCTCTCGGTAATCACCTCAGGAGTATAGAAGTTCTGACGGAGATTGATGTCGAAAATCTTCAGACAATCCTCTGGAGTATGATCGAGGAACGTATAGATGGTCTTACGGCTAACCTCACTGCGCTGAGCCAGAGAACCCCAGCATACAGCTCCAGCATTGACAGCAATCTCCCTGATATCACTGGTGAACGGGATATTATCCCAAGCTACACCCTGCTTGATATCGTAAGTAGGAACGCCCTCCTTGTCGAGCTGCACCTGAACGGTACCGGTAGGATAATCTACTACTGGCATTACATACTTCAACTTCTTCTCATCGAGAATACGAAGGGCTGTATCGCCCAAAGCATCCTTACCTATCGCACTCACGGCTACAGAATGCAAACCATGCTGACCTGCGTGGTAAGCGAAGTTGGCAGGAGCACCGCCGAGTTGAGAACCACTAGGGAGAACGTCAAAGAGAATTTCGCCCAAACCTACACAATATTTTGTATTTAAATTCTTTGTTTCCATAATTACACCTTATTATATACGATATAAACGATTGCGGATGATTTTTATTATAACTTGCGGATATAAGTGAAGAGATAAACTACACCAACTGCCATGACAGCCACAGCACCAGCCTGACCGATAGCATCGCTGGCAAAGCCCATAATCAACGGGAAGACGGTACCACCGAAGAGTCCCATGATCATCAGTCCACTCACCTCGTTCTTCTTATCAGGCATAGCTAGAAGTGCCTGAGAGAAAATCATGGAGAACACGTTAGAGTTGCCATATCCCACCAGGGCGATGGCGATATAAAGCATCGTCTTGCTCTCGCCTACCCACATGCCTATCATACTCAGAGCCATCATCACTACGCTGATAACGAAGAAAGTGCGGGTCTTCATCATGCGGAGGAAAACGGTACCGGTGAAGCATCCGATGGTACGGAAGATGAAGTAGAGCGATGTAGCGAAGGCAGCCTCGTTCAGCGTCCATCCCAGACGCTCCATCAGAATTTTAGGAGCTGTGGTATTGGTACCTACATCAATGCCTACATGGCACATGATACCGATGAAGGAAAGCAGCACGATAGGTTTGCCGAGCAACTTGAAGCACTCACCGAAACCAGACGCCTTACCCTCGTTCTTCTCCTCCTCGATAGGTGTACCAGCCAGGAAGAAGGTAGCTGCGATTCCGATAACCATATAGATTGGGAAGAGGATTCTCCAGCCCAAACCGAAGGTTGGAATGCTTGCCATGGCGCCCCACATAGCGATGTATGGAGCCAGGAAGGAAGCTATCGCCTTGACAAACTGACCGAAGGTCAATGTCGATGCCAGGTTCTGACCTGATGTAACCACTGAAACCAGAGGGTTCAGGGAGGTCTGCATCAAGGCATTTCCGATGCCGAGCAATGAGAATGACACGAGCATCAGCTCAAAGTTTTCGCCAAAGATGGGCAAAAGGAGTGAGATAACGGTAACGAGCAAAGACAGGAGTACTGTCTTCTTTCTACCTATCTTATTCATCAGGATTCCCGTAGGAACCGAGAAGATGAGAAACCAGAAGAATACCAGCGATGGGAACAGATTGGCTGTTGCATCATTGAGGTTGAGATCTTCCTTTACGTAGTTGGAGGCAATACCTACCAAATCTACAAATCCCATGGCGAAGAAACAGAGCATCACCGGGATGATTGATAACTTTGATGATTTATTCATAATTGTTAGCGTTATTGTTTCTATTTTGCTGGTGCAAAGGTAGCGATAAACGATACAATATATCATAAAATATCGTTCATCGGCTACCATTTTTGTTGCATTGTTACATCAGTAACACGCTAAGAAACAATTATCTTATAGATTCTGTTCTTAACAGATGAGGTTACTTGATGTCGTAAACCTGATACTTACCCTTTCCCTTTACAGTAACCTTGTTGTAAGGCTTGCTTGGGAACACGAGATTGGTCATGGACATCTTGCCGTCGGCATCCAGTGCCTCGATGCTGCTCTTGTCTATGAAGATGCGCAGCTGGCTGATATTGCCATAGGTTGGAGCCTTGGTGACTGCAGCGAAGTCCTTGCTGAAATCCATCTTACCGCTCTTGGTTCTATCCATTGAGAAGGTTTCTGCCTTGGCATCGTAGTTCATCACTACCTTCTCGCCCTTGTCGTTGCTCAAAGTGATAGTAGCATTTCCCTTCAGGTTCACTACCATCTCGCAAGATTCTGTGAGTTTCTTGCCTGCCTTCTTGCTTCTTGCTGCTGTCATCTCTGGAGATGGAACCACGCTGCAATAAGTTTCACCCTTATACTCGAAGAGACCTAAGTCGCGAGGAATAGAGTTGCCCGAACGATACTGCTGGGTAGGAACCTGGTTGGCATACTGCCAGTTGCTCATCCAGGCGATAGCCACACGGCGACCTTCTGGTGCGTTATCAAAAGTAACTGTAGCGTAATGATCCTTTCCGTAATCCAACCACTTGGTTACCTCTGGCTTGCTGTCGCAAGTAAACTTGTGTCCATCGAAATCACCTACGAAATACTGGGTAGCAGAACCGCCGAATGGACCACCAGGATTGATGTTGCAGATGAGCATCCACTTCTCCTTATCGGTGCCACGAACCTTCATCTTCATCAGGTCTGGGCATTCCCAAACACCACCGTGGTTGCCATACTTCTCACCGAAAGAGCTTTCAAGTTTCCAGTCCTTCAAATTATCAGAAGTATAGATTTCCATGTGCTGACCGGCAGCCAGAATCATATTCCACTTCTTGATGTCCTCGTTCCAGAACATGTGTGGGTCACGGAAGTCTGGCACAGTACTGGTGATAATAGGATTTCCTGCATATTTTGTAAAGGTCTTGCCGTTATCTGCACTGTAAGCCATGCTCTGTGTCTGGTTCTCACCAGCCGAAGTGTAGAGAGCCACAACAGCACCCTTGCCCAAACCAGCGGTATTATTCTTATCCACAACGGCAGAACCGCTGAAAATGGTACCAATTGCATCTGGCTGGATAGGGGCACCCTGGAACTTCCAATGTACCAAGTCGGTAGATGTAGAATGTCCCCAGGTCATATTCTCCCACTGTGATCCGTAAGGATTATACTGGAAGTAGAGATTCCATACGCCATCCTTATAGAACATACCATTTGGGTCGTTCATCCATCCGTAAACAGGAGTGTGATGGAAAACTGGGCGATACTGTTCACGATTCTTCATATCGAAAGAATCAGAGAACTTCATGTTCTCCCAGCAAGTGAGGGCGTTCAAACCCTCCTTGCTATAATCGCCGTTTACATGGATATCGAGAGCCAGGCCCTTCAAACCGGCAAACTCATCCATATAGAGAGGCACGTAATAATCTACGTGATCTTTAGCCAACTTCACATTGAAGGCTTTCACCTGCTTGTTGTCGGCAATCACCTTAATATTGGCTATCTCTGCATTTTCCTGCACAGGAAGCAAGAGACACTTCTGGTTCTGACTCTCCTGGCTGATGCGGTAGAGACAGTGGTTATTGCTCAAGAAGGAAGCCTGCTGGGCATAACTGGCGGTGAAACCGCAAAGAGCAACAAGCGCCGAAATAAATATCTTTTTCATATTAATAAGACAGTTTATTATTTATTGTTTATTCTACTTAATTTTATATAGGATGCCTTCAGCAACTATCTTATATATGATGCCTCCAGCACGTTTTACTTTTTTATATGTATCCTGAAAAACAATCCTCTTACCCGTCAAGTAACTAATTCCTACTGTATCCTTAAATTCTAACTAACCTAAAAACTAAACCCTTTTATCAACTAATACTAAAATCCTAATTATATCAACTAAACCAATCAACTATCAATAGATTAAACTGTTTTTATTTGCATGACAAAACGATTCAAGAATAACCTCTTCTCGTTTTCTGCTACAAAATTAGTGGTTTTGCTGAAAAAAGGATTCAACTAATCGTTCATACCCTAATAAATATGTAACATGGACACATTTTTAATAAGCAATGAACACTTTTTCCTCATGATCAGGCCAAATCCTATGATTCCAAAGCTATCTTCGTGGAATAAACCAAAGTATTATGGGCATCCAAGACCTTCACGATGAATATCCCGCTGCCTATTTGAGCTATGGAACCAGACTTTTCCAAAGCAGAGAGAGATTTCAGAAGTCTGCCGGCAACATCAAAAACCTTCAAGGTATAGCCTTCCTCAACAAACTGATAATTCAATCTTCCATCTGCAACATGAAACTGTACAGCGGAAGAGGAATTCTGGACATGCAGAATGCCCGAAGATACCTTGTTGGCATCGAGCTTATAAACCTGCAAAGACTTAACGAGTGTTGTTCCCTCGCTGAAAACCGTAGCCTTGACTGCATCCACATTCTGAGGGAAGATTCTTACTGATGCTGCATAGGTATCATTCACAAAGATATCAACAATGGAATGATCCACATAAGCAGTAAGTTTTACTTCCTCACCAGCCGCAACAGGTTTTGCCAATGTTGACTGATAGATTCCCTTAAAGACATCATCCTGCACGATACGGTTGATACCGCTGGCATCCAACTTCACTACTCCACTTACTGGAGAGTAAGTAAGCCGAACCTGCTTGTTGCCATCGCCAAAGAAGGTAAAGCCGAAATCGCTGCTGCCAGCAACAAAGGTACCATTCAGTTCCAGACTTCTTCCTTCTACAGGCGAAAGATTCTGCTCGCCATGCAAGGTAAGGTTGTTCTGAACATAAGATACCTCTGAACGCATAGCCTTCAGACCCTCGAACGGTTTCTGAACCAAATTGCCCTGGGCATCGAGGCTGATTTCGCGTGGCAAACCATAAGTGTGAGCATATCCCAGGCGATAATTTTCTGCACCAGGCAACTTATCAGGTACGATACCCAACATTAGGGTTTTGCCATCTTTCTGGAAAATGGTTGGCGACAGGAAGCCATAGCCATCCTTTGAGAAACCCGGAAGTTCCAGGGTCTTGGGAGCCTCACTATCAGGAGCAAAAGTACCGTCGCTGTTGATACAGCCGGTCCAATACAAGGTATGAACACCCAGCTTTGTGTTTAACGGAGTAACCATAAACACCCATTTGTTGCCAAACTTGGTAACGGAAGGCATCTCCCAGAACGTTCCATCCTGTGCCTTACTGGTTCCTCGGAAGAAGATGTTGCCATCGTTGCTCCACTTACCGGTGAGCTTATCGTAACGATGTAAGGTTGTGGCACCTATACCATCTTTTGAGGTACCGGCAATCATGTAGAGCTTATCACCATCACGGAAAAGGAAACAATCGCGAAAGTCATCGCTCAATCCATCAGGACGACCATTCACTATCGGATTGTTCTCCAACTTCTGCCAGCCTAACAGGTCTTCATCCTTTGGCTTAGCCTGTGAGAACATAGCCTTGGCATAATCTACACCCGTATAGAAGATATTTGGCTTGCCACCCGTCAGTTCATCATCGGTAAAGACACAACCCGACCAGCAACCTTTCTTGTCGTACCACTCTTCAGGACTGACAGCCACAGGAAGTTCCTCCCATTTATAGAGATTATCGCTCACGATATGTCCCCAGTTCAAGCGAGTCATATAAGGTCCATTAGGATTCTTCTGGAAAAACACATGATATTTTCCGTTATAGAAAACAGCTCCATGCGTTTCGTTTGTCCATGCTCCCGAAGGCATACCATGGAAAGCCGGACGCAGGATATCAGAAGCATAACGTTCCGGAGAATAAGTCAAGACAGGGGCGTTCTGAGCCTTCTCATTAATTACTTCGCTGTTGATACCCTTGAAGATTTCAAAATCATCTATCAAGCCATTATAAGTATTCAGGCAGAAAAGCCCATCCACCTTATCATCCTGGAAAGACTTGCCTATCATGAAATCTGCAGAACCACCATTCATGTCACCTTTCTGACACTTGGCTGTAGCCACCTGCACGCCATTGTTGTACATTACCACCTGCTTGTTCTCGGCATCAACGGTTACCACCAGATGATTCCACTTGTAACGCGCCAATTTGTCACTGGCTTTCAGCATCACCATCCAGCCCTTGACATGACAGATGAACATATAGGTGCCACGGGAACCCAGGCGGAAAGCAAATCCTTTATCACCACTCTCCACCACATTCAAGTCGGAAGCCTTCAGGTTTCCGGCCATCGTAGTAAAACACTCGCCATCCTCATCCAGCCTCATCACCGGATAAGACTCAGGTGCTACCCAAAGAGAGAATGTCATCTGGCTTTGCCCATCAACAAGAGTTGGGTCTATCTTAGCCTGAAGACAGGAAGAATAGCCATCCAGTCGCCACGCATTTCCCTGGGCACCAGCCACAGAAACCGGAGCTAAGGCTCCCTGAGCCTGAAACTTCTGATTGCTGACTGATTCTATGGTAGTAGCATCAGCCGACATCTCCATAGGGAATTTTACCACCTGGGCCTGGGCATTGACACAAGCCATCAAGGCAAATGAAAGAAAGAGTGCTTTATTGAGTTTTTTCATATCTCACTTGTTTAGTTCTTGGATTTAAAACCTAGAAAGGGAAGACCCTCTTTGCGCACACAACAAAGAATAACACTCGTTAGTTTTCACAAAGACTGCCTTCCTATTTCTGTTTAATTCAATTTTTTATTCTGCAAGATAGTCGATGCAGTTCTTGGTCAAAAGCTCTGTGTTTGCCTGGAACTTGTTGCCACCTTCCTGGTTGAACTCGTATGAGCTCAAACCGATACAGAGAACTGTACCCTTGAATTCTGCTGTAGGCTGGAATTCTACGATACCCGCACAGCAATAATCGGTTACATGACCCCAGGTAGCGAGTACTGTAGAGTTGGTCAACTGCTGGAACGCATCTACTACATTCTTTCCTGCAGGAACCTTAGATGGCAAGTCGTAGGCATTGAGATCCCACATACAGTTATGATCTTCGCGGTGACCAGGACCCTCCAGAGGATAAGACTCATGGTCGTAATTGTCAACAGGATCATTAGCAGGAAGTACCTCCAAACCTGCAAATGCTGCATGTGAACGATGATCGTACTTAGGATTCTGATTGCTGCCGATTACGGCATTGGTAGTCCAATAATCAGTACCGGAACCACCTTCGCCAGAACTGAAGATGCCAGGAGCCAGCGAGTTGTCAACACGACCGATGGCAGCAGAAAGCTGAGTGGCATGCTTGGTGAGGAACAGGTTACCACCAGACTGAGCGAAAGCCTTCAACTTGGCAACAACATCGTTATCAACGATTTCTGCAGGCAACTTCTGCCAGCCGTATTCCAAACCTACACGGTCTATCTGAATCCAGATCATGCTATACTGACCACGGTCAATTTTATTCATTGCCTTGATATCAGAAGGTGTGAGTACAGCTCCCTTATCACCATAGGTTTTCTTGAACCAATCCAAGGCTTCGCTCTCATCATCATCAAGAGTAGAAGCATCATTTGAAGGAAGCAGGATGGCAACCTTAGAAGGCTCGGCATTGATGGTAACACTTGTTGAAACGCCATCAGAAACACGACCATCGTCATACTTCATCTTCACTGTATAGAGAAGCGTAGATTTACCTGGCTGCAACTCCAACACCGCAGAGTTAACCAATCCCAAACTCTCCAGGAGAGCATTGTTGCGATAAATATCCACACCCGACTTGTTTTCGTCTGTTGGCAAAGTCCAGTTCAATGTCACGGTTCTACCATCTACCTGCGAGGTCAGATTCTCTGCCTTTGGAGCCTTAACACCCTCAGGAATATCTACATCAGAGCAGGATGTAATGGCAAAGAGAGCCATGCAAGCTACTATGAAACTATATATATACTTTTTCATAATTGTCTATTCTTTAAAAATTCGTACCCGATTACTTGTAAAGTCCATTTGAATTGTTCACCTCATCATAAGGCGTAGGCAAGAAGATTTCATCCTTTGAGATAGATGCACCCTCGTAATAAGAGTGATATCTCTTTTCAGACTGCATGTACTTATTAACAGTATCAACCACATTGCCCCATCTTACAAGGTCGAACCAGCGGTTACCCTCCAGGGCAAGCTCTAAACGGCGTTCCATGCGGACAGCCTTGCGGGCATAGTCCTGAGTCCATTTGCTATCATCCGGATAAAGTCCTACCTCGTAATTAGCCTTTGTTGGGTCGAGATCCACTGGGCTATAGTCTGCATCTACACTACGCTGTGCCTTCTGGCGAACAGAGTTGATCAGATTGCGAGCCTCAGCCAAATCCTTGTTCTGCTCAATGAGAGCCTCAGCCTTCAAGAGAACGATATCCGCATAACGAATCAGGCAGAAGTTCAAGCCAGAAGCACCCCAAGGGAATCCCTGTACCATATCAGGTGAACTTGGATCGATCATGCACTTCTTATTAGAATACTCACCATAGATTTCGTAAGCACGGCACCAGTTCATATTGTAAGTATGACCACGGAAAGGCATACCCAAACGACCTACAGTGAAGTCGAGACGTGGATCTACATTGCCCTGATAATCATTAGCACCATCTACAGAGGTCTTTACGTAATGCTCAGAACCATCCAGATAAGGAAGACCATTCTCGTCTGTAGCGAATGCATCAACCAAGTTTTGGCTGCCGAGGAAGAAATCATCACCATTACCAAAGAGATTGCCCTCAGACATGGTAGTGTTCAGAAGATTGCTCCAGTTGATGTGCATATTGTTGTTACCAGTAGAGAACTGAATAGCCATCACAGACTCATTCTTATTGTTGAATGCAATCTTAGACATATCGCCATAATTGTTGTAGAGCGAATACTTGTTACTCTTGATAACAACATCACTCCACTTCTCCACCTCAGCATAATTGCCTGTAAAGGCATCCACCTTAGCCAGGATAGCGGCAGCAACATACTTATTGAATCTACCTACCTGGCTCTGAGACTCAGGCAACACGTTGTAAGCTGACTCCAGATCCTGCTTGATAAAGCCGAAAATCTGATCACGAGTATATTCATCAATGCGCTTACCGTTAGGATCCTCATTCTCTGTGAAGTAAGGAATGCGGTCGAAGATGCGCATCAGGTCGAAGTAGAAGTAAGCACGAAGCGTCTTCAACTCGCCAAGCAAAACCTCCTTGTTGTTCACGTTATCAGCCATATCAATCGCATTCATCGCCTTGTGAACACGAGAGATTGCATAGAAATCGTTTCTCCACTTGAAGAGCGCTGTGGCATTATCGCTGGTGATATTTGAAATCTCCAACTGGTGGATATTCTGCTCCATAGAGATTCCACCACCACCCTTGAGTGCATCGTCAGAGCGAACATCAAACACCCAGTTTGTGATAGGACCGGCGAAAGACTCGTTGTTTCCGAAGAAGTGAGCCTCCAAGCCTGCGTATGCCGCAGACATCAATCCCTCAACAGAACTATCATCCAACTGTGCCTCGGTAAAAGCACCCTGTGGCTTGAGGTCTAAGAAGTCGTTACAAGACTGGAATGTGATAGAAGACCCCATAAGAGCAGCAGCCACTGCCATATATTTAATATTAACTGAGAATTTCATATCTATAATATAATTAATGTGTAACACTTAGAATTGCAAATTAACACCTACGGTAAAGGTACGAGAGCGTGGGTAAGGACCATTATCCAAACGTGCGCCATAAGCGCCCATTGGGAGTTCTGGGTCGAGACCTGAATAATCAGTAATGGTGAATACATTCTCCATCTGACCATACACACTGAGAGCAGAAGCACCGATGCACTTGAGCCAATGGCTAGGCAACTCATACTGCAATTTGATGAACTTCATCTTCAAGTAAGAACCATCCTCAACATAATAAGTTGACATACGAGCCTCATTGTTGTTGTCATCGAGTGACAAGGCTGGGATAGAAGCACTTGTATTGGTTGGTGACCATGCGTTCAACACATCCTTGCTACGGTTTGTACTAGTACCGCCATAACTCATGAGTGTAAGCTGACGCTTGGTTGTATTATAGATATCAAATCCGAATTCACCTGTAAGGAAGGTGCTCAGGGTGAGACGCTTCCAGGTTACGCTCAGGTTGAGACCCAAGCTAAGGTCTGGATTAGGATCACCGATTACGCACTGGTCCTTGTCTGTGATAACATTATCGCCATCCAAATCACGATAGATCAAACGGCCTACGCCCTTGCCTTGCTGGGCTGAATGGTTAGCCACCTGCTCCTCGTTCTGGAAGATGCCGTCGCAAACATAACCATAGTAAACACCCATTGGCTGACCTTGCATCAAGCGGACATCACCACCGATGGTATTCACAAAATCGTTAAGCTTTACTACCTCATTCTTATAATGAGAGATATTGAAGTTACCATTCCAAGACCAGTCGCCATACTGAGGACTGTTATAACCGAGTGTCAACTCCCATCCGGTATTCTTCATATCACCCGTGTTCATCCACTTGCCAGCATTCTCACCAGCTACAGAAAGTGTTGGAGGAACGGTCAACATATCCTTGGTCTTCTTCCAGAAGTAATCGAAAGATGCACTCAAGCTGCTATTGAACATATAGAGGTCGAAACCGAGGTTGGTCTGGGTTGTTGTCTCCCACTTCAAATCCTTGTTACCTGTTGCCGACAACTTGATACCACTAACGTAACTGTTGTTTGTTCCCTCCAAATCATAGGCACCATTTCCATTATCAAAGATGTAAGTAGAGTAAGCAGCATAATTGCTAACTACCTGAGAGTTACCATTCTGTCCCCAAGCTACACGCACCTTGGCATCATTAACGATATTGTTCTTTGGATAGAACTTCTCCTGAGAAACGCGCCATGCACCAGAGAAAGCAGGGAACACACCAGAGTTCTTCTTGTTATACAAGCGAGAAGTAGCATCACGACGCAAGGTAGCAGAGAAGAGGTAACGGTCGGCATAATTGTAATCCAACTTACCAAACAAAGAGAACAAAGCCCACTGTGACTTGCCACCACCATTGGTCTGAGTGCCTTCACCCGTACCAATCTGCATATAGTCATCATCCTCGAAAGCATAATGATTTCTCCAGGCACTGATATCCTCGAAGGTATATTTGATAGCCTCAGAACCTACCAACACATTGAAATGGTGATCCTTGCAGATATCGAAGACATAGTTACCAGTATTGGTCCATGTATAAGTATCACCCTGACCATAAGCACGGCTCAAGGCATTGACATCAGCTGCAAGAGTCTTGCGGGTAAGTACCTTGTTGAAATACTGTGAGTGATCGATACCAACATTGGTCTTCAAAGACAAGCCTTTGATAGGAGTCAACTCCAGATAGGCATTGCCGAAAATACGCCAGCTGTCGTTGGAATCATCGCGACCATTATAAAGCTGCTGAACAGGGTTAGCATAATCAGATTTCAACTCTGTCATAGGGTTAGTGAAGCTACCATCGGCATTACGAACGGTAAGTCCTGGGTGCTGGCGCATTGCCAAGAAAGGAATACCACGCTCATCGCCTGTAGAAGCACCATGATCCTGGAACTTAGCTACCATCAGGTTCTCACCTGCCTTTACATAATCAGAGATATTGTAATTAGAGTTCAAACGGGCAGAGTAACGACGATAGAAAGTATAGTCAATCAAACCATTCTGATTAATATAGTTGGCAGAGAACATCACACTACCCTTCTTAGAGCTGTTAGATACACTGGCAGATAGATTGTGAGTCCATGCGGAACGATACACCTGATCCTGCCAATCTGTATTTGCCAAGCCTGCGATAGGCTGAGGAGTATCACCACTACCATAATAAGGATGAGAAGGAGCGATGTTTGAATTCTTTGCGGCAGCCCAATAAGCCTGGCCCCATTCTGTAGAATTCAGCATATCGTAAGTCTTTCCCACTGTCTGCAAGCTGGCAGCATAGTTAACATTTACGGTTAGCTTTTCGCCCTTGCCCTGCTTGGTAGTGATAATGATAACACCATTGGCAGCACGAGAACCATAGATTGATGCAGAAGAAGCATCCTTCAGAACCTGGATACTTTCGATGTCGGCAGGGTTGATAGAGTTCATGTTCTCTGATGTAGCAATACCATCAACAATGAGAAGAGGGCTACCACCATTGATAGAACTCATACCACGAACTACGATAGAAGAACCGCCACCACCAGGAGCAGCATCAGTTACAATCTGTACACCAGCAAGCTTACCCTGCATAGAGTTGAGCATGTTAGGATCAGAAGCACTGACAGGTTCCTTCATATTCATAACGGATACAGCACCGGTCAAATCGGCCTTTCGCTGAGTGGTATAACCTGTTACAACTACTTCCTGCAAGTCGTTGGCATCTTCCTGAAGTGTTACCTCCATATTATCTGAAGCCTTTACTTCTTGCGTCTTATATCCAATATAAGATATAACAAGTGTGGAACCAGGAGCACATTCTACATGAAAGTTACCATCAAAGTCGGTAACAGTACCAGTCTTTGTGCCTTTCACCATAATAGATGCGCCAATGACTGTCTCACCGGCAGCATCCTTTACGATGCCATTTACATTTACCTGTTGTGCACTAGCTACGGTGCAAACAGTACAGAGCGCAGAGCTCATTAGTAATTTTGAAAGATTGTTCATACTAATATAACGTTTTAAGTTTCAAAAATTGTTATTGCTTGATTTCTGCCGCAAAATTAGGGAAAAGACTGTTATATAAATAGAAAAAATCGTTCCTGTAACAATAATTATGTTACATGAAACGATTTTCTTATCTTTTGCTAAGATTTTAAAGTTTTCTATCAGAAGCAGTTAGAACCATATCATACATCTTACACCGGTTTATGCCGTAAATCTGTTGGAAGAACGCCATATTGTTTCTTGAAACAGGAAGAGAAATAGCCCGGTAACGCAAAGCCTACTTCTGCCGAGACTTCAGCTATAGTCTTATCAGTCTGCATCAGGAGCGTATAGGCTCTCTGCAGGCGCATCTCTTTCAAGAGTTCGGCAGGCGTTTTTCCTGTCATAGCCTTCACCTTGCGATAGAGCTGCACCTTGCTCAACAGCATCTGGGCTCCCAAATCATCCATCTTCATATCAGCATTGCCCATATTTTCAAGAATCTTCTTCTTGAAACGGTCCATGAAGTAACGATCACTCTCATCCAGATGATTCAGTTCAGCAGCCCAGCCCTCCTTGTTCTCGATGAAGCCACGAGCCACGGCTTTCTGTTTCTTCAGTTTCTTTCTATATACCTTATATATATAGTAGATGACAAAGAACAGAATCAGAACTACAATAAAGGCGATCAAAAGCATCCATTTCTGGATACGGGAAACCTCTGAATAAGAATCAAGACTGTCAGAAATCTGATCCAAATTCTTCATCTTGGCTTCCAAATCCTGATATTGTAGAGCGATAGCATCGCAGTTTTCAGGGGTAGCAAGGAATGATTTCATCACATTATCCTTCTTATAGGGTTTACCCTGAAGGATATTCATCGCCAATTCCATAATCTTCTCGCCCTGGGTAGGATAGACATAAGAAGCAGCAAACTGTCCTCTCTTCACTCTATCCACTCCTTCCCATTCTCCAGGCAATCCATCAATGCCTACTATCAGCATCTGCTTATCAATGCCACGTCTCTCCGCTTCCAGAAAGGCTCCTATGGCACCCAGGTCGCTATGTCCGAACACGCCATCCGCATGTCCGCCCTTATCCAGATATTGCTTCATTAACTCCTGGGCACGCTCTAACTTCCAGTTACTTTCCAGGGTAACCACCTTGATTCCCGGGTAATTCTTCATCACCTCGTGGAAACCACGATGGCGCTCAATGACAGGGGAAGCATCCTTCAAGCCCGTAATCTCAACAACGGTACCTTTTCCATCCAGTTTACTGGCAAGAAAGCGGGCTACTTCCCTACCCGCTTCCACATTATCGCCACCGATGGAAGCTGTATAATGGGGTGTCTTTACCTTTCTGTCGAAGAGGATAACCGGGATATGCGCACGATAAGCTCGCTCGATGGCAGGTGTTACATCATTCACGTTATCAGGAGCAA
>ERZ809407.2072-NODE-2072-length-14699-cov-44.125171_pt1 | contig 14699 bp, 17 predicted proteins | sample MGYA00520792_ERZ809407 | MGnify/ENA primary metagenome ERZ809407 (study PRJEB31576, sample SAMEA3212665) | Homo sapiens | biome: human-gut; feature: human gut; material: fecal | place: Sweden | collected 2012 ...
TGTAGTACAACAGTAAGACGATTACTCATGCCCATAGGGGTGCTGAGTAGTTACTCCCTATCTCATGGGGACAGTATCAGTTTTGAAAACGGACATTAAAGGGGTAGGCTTCCACATTCCATAAGAAAAAGAGAGGGGATTTGCGGCAAGCATTCCCCGATATATTAAGGTGTAAATTTGCAGGATATGAGCTTGAACTAAAATACAAACAAAAAACATCGTAAAAGTTTAAAGACTACTAAAAGATTCTCTTTCGCTTGAAAATTCCTTTTAAAATGCCTATATTTGCAATGCCATTAGAAATGACGGCAGACATAATTAGGAAGCAACTATGCTTTGTTCCATCTGAGAACCTGGACAATTCACAGTACACAGGAACGACAGCTCTAATTGTTTGTCTAAATATGTATTCACGTATCCATCCCGCTTCTGTGGGATGGGTATCTCTATACATTCATTGATGCAAACAGGGGGATAATCCTTATACAAAGCAAGTATCCCCTTACTAATCATAAAAAATCACCCAGAAGAAGGTTTTCTCGAAACTTTTAGTTAACTTTGCAACCGAATTATCAACCCAGTCTGAGTAACATGGATTCATATTCTGGAATCATCATAGAAGAAAGTAGAAGGTCTGAGCAATTTTCAGACTTTACGCCCATACCTTGCAAAGGTTTCAACATTCTTTGTAAGGCAAAGCGCTATAGCAGATGGTGGGTGCTCAAAGGCCTGAAGAAGCCATATCGCCAAGACGGAAACTACAAGAACCTGCTGCACAAAGAGTTCGATATTCTCATATCCCTGCAGCATTCCAACATCGTATCAGCCTACAGCATGGAAGAAATACCGGAAATGGGTACCTGTATCGTAATGGAATGGATAGATGGTATCACGCTGGAACACTGGAGCGGCAGCAAGACTGAGGGAGAAGCTATTTTCCTCCAGCTACTGGATGCCGTACACTACATCCATGCCAAGCAGATAGTACACAGAGACCTTAAGCCTTCCAATATCATGATTACCCATAACGGCAATCATGTAAAGCTCATCGATTTCGGACTTTCAGATACCGATGACTTTACCATCCTCAAACAGCCTGCCGGCACACCGGGCTACATCTCACCTGAACAGATTGTATCCCAACAGGCAGACATCCGCAACGACATCTTCAGTATCGGTTGTATCCTGGAAAAGATACTTCCAGGCAAACCCTCTAATGCCATCATCAAACGATGTAAGGCTCCCATAACCCAGCGATATGCCAATATTGACGAACTCAAAGCCGATTTCATGGCTCGCAGAAACAGGCATCTATCCGGTATCAAGCGTATCGGAATCGCAGCTTTGGTCTGTATCATCTTATTAGGTTTCATCAGTTACCCATTACTGCATCAGCCGGAGAGGAGCATAAACACTACCCCTGAACATACCGAAGCCAAGAAGGATACATCCATCCGCCAGCAAACCAAGAAGCCTGCCCCACTTTCCAATGGCCGGAAATCCCTGCAGCCAACAGCTACCGAGCCATCTTCTGCATCACAGGCACAAGCCGCCGAACTCCTATCCGAAGGCAAGAAGACGATCGACAAGATGTGGAAGGAATCCGGCATAGACACCATCCTGTCTGTTGAGAAAAAGAGCGAAGCATTCTATCAGTTTGTAGATAAGAGTAATGAATTCATCACAACGACTTATCCGCAGACATTCTCTAAAGACATCGCCGGCAGCAAGAAGGCTGATATCATCTACGAACTGTCCTCTTATACCTCTGAAAGATATGTGAAGCCCACCTTGTCGGGATTTCAATCTTCCAGATAATGCTCCACGATGATGCCGTTCTTCTTACCTATGACGTAAGTAACCGGTTCATCATCTCCATGTTTCCAAGCATGGAGATAAGCAGGCTCATGATTGATAAAATGATGGCACTCAAAAGTATCATCTTTCGCCAATCTGGTATTTTCTGATGACACCACCTTGAAACTTCCGTTTCCCTGATACCTGATGATGCAGGTTCTGTCGGGCAGCCAGGAAAGTTTGAGCATCTGTCCCTCATAAAGATCATCGCATGAGATTTCATTGCCGATAACCATCTGGCTCTGCCGTTCTCCCGTCCCTTGCGACAATCCGAACTCCTCAAAGTCCGCATAACCGAGAAAATTAGCCAGCACATTCTTGGTAAACTTGCTGGCAGAAACCCCTTCGCTCACGTATCCCCAGAATCGTCGCAGCGTAGAGGCACTCACCCTTTGCTGGGTACGTTCCTCCACCTTTTCGCTCAACCAAACGAAGTCGCGAGGCACAACCATCTTGCGCCCCACCATTTTTTCTATCATTTCACGTAATATCTGTTCCATGCTGCAAAGATACTGAAACAAATCCAGCCAACACACAAAAAAGCCAATATTTCGACTAAAAACGCCCTATATTTTGAACTTGGAACGGAATGGAACGCTGAAAAAGCAGAAAAAACACCTATTTTTGCAAAAAAATCAGCTCACAATGAACAACTTTAGAAAAAAAATGGTATATTTGCAGTGCTGTTCTAAACAAGCAGCAGACATGTTAAGGAAACAACCATGCTTGGTTCGTACTGAGAATCTGGACAATTCATTGTACACAAGAACGAAGACAGAAGTTGTTCACCCAACCGTGTATTATCGTATCCATTCCGCTTCGGCGGGATGGGTATCAACATATACCCATTGGTGTGAGCTGATTTTCATTCTTTGTGTACAGGTAGTCCAGAACCTTCAGAACAGAATGAAATTGGTTCGCACCTTTTTTGTGCCTAAGAACGAAATAACAAACAAGTAAATAATAAACATCATGGAAGGAACTAACATTTATATATCCGATACTGATGATCAGATAATGCTGAAAGTATTATCTAGTATAAGCAGTATTATCTTCAATGAAAAAAAATACGAGGATATCCTATTGAAAAGTTACCAGGAAATGGAAGAGCAATGTAATTGGGAGTATCCTGACGGTCCAACAGATAATGGATGTGCCGTTAAATATATTGATGCCCCACAAAATTACCAAGACTATAGTATCTTAGGATTTGACTTACCTACACTTATACGAACAGACCAGGATAAGCCTATATCAAATATTGTCATGGTAGTAAGCCAAGACCCAAGACGCACTGAACGGTATAAAGGAAAGCTGTCTTTGTCATCTTCTTTTGGCTTTCATGACAAAAGCTATCGTACCAATACTCGCAAGGGATTTATGACACCAGTCATATTTCAGGCTCTTGAAACAGCTCCTGGAACTGCGATTTATATGACAGATTGCAACAAACTGTTTACAACAGACAAGAGAGGCATTCTAAAGACTGACACTCGAAAATATCAAGAAATTCTCCAGAAAGAGATAGAATTGGTAAAGCCAAGTTGCATCATTTCTCACGGAAGAACTGCTAACGCAATTCTAAGCAAAATAGTGGGTTCTATAAACTGTGAACTCCATTATGTTCCTTACATAGGGAATTCCTACATGAAAAAAGAGAATCGTGAAAAGGCTATAACTGATTTTGTCCATGCATTCAAGAATAAGAACAACAAATAATTCACAAGAATATGAAAAAGATTTCTTTTATCATCATGCTCTTCTTTGCAATAGCATCGGGAGCCATAGCACAAAATGGAATTGATAGTAACAAGATATTCACGAAAGATGAATTGACAGAATTGCCACAATTCCATGGCGGAGAAGATGCTCTCAATAAATACCTACTTAACAATTTGAAGTATCCCGTTGTAGCAGAAGAAAATGGAATACAGGGACTTGTTAACGTAAGTTTCATTGTAAGAAGAGATGGTACAATTACTGACATAAAAGCTGTAGGGGCAGTAGATCCATCTCTTGCGAAAGAAGCAGTACGACTCGTCAAAGCCATGCCAAGATGGGAGCCTGGGAAAGCCAATGGTTTGGCTGTAAATGCAGGACGTACTATTCCTGTTGTTTTCCGCATACAATAGTTTTTTTAAAACTATTCCCATATGATACTTACATCCGCCCCATTTTGATGGGATGTTGATGATAATGAATTACTTTTAAAAACAATATTATTAATTTTAAAATTATTATTATGAAAAAGATTTCTGTTTTTTTTGCATTCATGCTGACATTTCTATTCTCTGCATGTTCTTCTTCAATGTTCGACAAACTGGTAGAGGCATACGAAAGTTCAACCAAAGAACTCGCTTCTGCATCCAGCAACGATGACTGTGACAGAATTCATGACGAACTGATGGAAAAGTTGTATAAGATTTCACAGGATTATCCTGATTGGGAAGAAATCATCCAAAAAGAGGGTGAAGACAGCGAAAATGTCAAGAAGGTCACCACGGCATACAAAGCTTGGAACAATACCCTAGAAAGTGCCACCACCGACAACCATTACATGTTTATGACATACTGCAACATCCCTAATGCCATCGAGCAAATTACCGGAAAGGGAGCATCGAAGAAGACCGAGGAGACCAAAGAAAGCGAAGACACCTCTAACGACCTCTCTTCGTCATCTTCAGATACCAACATCGACGAGATGCTCGACTCCTACGAGGAATATGTCAACAAACTCTCAGACTTCTATGCTAAGTTGAAAGACATGGAACCAGGTTCTGAGGAGTATATGTCTACTCTCGGCGAAGCACAGGAGCTAGAAGGCAGCTATCAAGATTTGCTCGAAAAATGCAAAGATGCCAAAGGCAACTTTACCAGTGAGCAATTACAACGCTATGTCGAGATCACCAAAAAGTTGACCGAGGCAATGAAATAATATCCGACTATAGGAATATTACGACAATACTCATTCATACAACAGTTCACATCAATACATAACATATGAAAAAGCTTTTATATTTATCCATGCTGGCCATAACTATTTTGGCCAGCTGTAACTCTAAAGAAAAAGAGGACAAGGCCTTTGCCCGTGTATCAACCTCGAACAATCCTCAGGAGATGAGAGCTTACCTTGACAATTACTTCGAGGAGGCATCTCCAGAACACCTTGTCAAGATTCGCAAGAACTTAAGAGTATGGGTAGACGATTCTACCGCCTATGCCAATATCTGCAAGACCAAAGATCTTGCCACCAAGATTTCTTTGGAGAATGAATACATGGAAAAGTTCAAAGATGGTGGCAACCATAAAACGGAGATAAGCAATATGCTTGCCAAGGACAAAAAGGCCGAGGAAGAGTTAGAGCTCAAAGAGCAGAAAGCACAAGAAGAGTTGGAGCTCCTAGCAGAAAGACAAGCCAAATACAAAGAATTTAAAGACAATGTTGTCGACTATATCTTTAATTTGGGTAATAATGAAACAGTTAGTGTAGCTTGGGTATTTAGTGCTCCCGATGTTAATGGCTGCGGAAAAGGTGTATTTATTAATAACTTTAATGGTCTAAAAGAAAAGTTCACCTACAAACTTGCAGACAATGGTGACTTGCAAGTCAAAAGCAAGAATGGTTCTGCTAGCATCACTTTCCTGAATGACGGTTTGTATCGCGGACAAGATTATTTTAAGAGAATATACGCTCCTAGTTATTACAAAGGCTGTAAGAAATACTTCTAAAAGACATAGTATATTACAACGTTATAAACAAAACATTTAGTGAATTTCGCACTTGCTTGTTGTATTTGCGAAAATAAAAACAAATTATAAATTTAACATTTAAAAACTATGGAAAAAGAAAAGATTAACCAGTTCATCATGATAAACGGAAAGTTTTTCCCAGAAATGATGATCGAAGATGTGAAAAAGAAACTTGAGTCACTTGACGAAAGCAAAGAGAGCATGCTGATGGCTACTGAATGGAAGAATCCTACTGTTGCTTTCCTATTCGCTTTCTTCCTTGGCGGTTTGGGTGTCGACCGTTTTTGGCTTGGCGAAACAGGTCTAGGTGTTGTTAAACTCATTACTTGTGCAGGAGCTGGAATTTGGGGACTTATCGATTTGTTTACAGTAATGAACCGTGCAAAGATGTACAATTACAACAGATTGATGATGTATTTTTAAATATTAGATTTGAGGAAGAGCAAAATAGCTCTTCCTCAAAAACGAAAAGCAAGACAACAATGAATGACAAAATCAATATGCTATTAATGACATATAGCAAGTATTTTCCTGATGAAAGTATGATGATGATCCGGGACAGATTCGAAGCTATGGATGAATCCAAGACATCTATGCTGTATACATTAGGCTTAAAAGATCCAACAATGGCATTAATACTTTCCATTGTTGCTGGCGGATTAGGAATTGACAGATTTTATATCGGTGACACAGGTCTTGGAATAGCAAAACTGCTTACTTGTGGAGGGTGTGGAATCTGGACGATTATAGATTACTTTTTAATCATGAAAGTAACAAAGGAGAAGAACTTAGAAAAATTCATAACAGTCATGTAATGACTAGGCAAGAAGCTTTCACCCTATTGGGAGTTTATATATTGGGAATGGTGTGGATTATACTGAACAACATCTATGATATAAGTTTAGTGCTATGCCCTACTAAAATTCTCTTTGGTATTCCTTGCCCGGGTTGCGGAATGACTAGAGCCGTAAAGCTTTGTCTTGAAGGTGAGTTATTGGCAGCAGTACGGATGAATCCTAATATCATACTAGTTTGGATTATTCTTCCAATTGCTCCTTTCATCTTAATCACACAATTAGCAACAAATAAAGATTATATAGCAAGGATAAATGCCTGTTTAGATAAGAAGGTTTACCTCGTCATAATCCTAATCGCTGAAGGAAGCATATGGATATATAACATTGTCCGGCATATATAAGCGGATTTGACTGCATACTGCTTTATAAATATCGAATATAATAAAATAAAAAACTGAAAGATTATGAAAATCAAGAGTTTATTTATCATTTCCTGTGCAATGATGTTTACATTGTCCTTGTCAGCACAGACAAGAAAAGGTACTACAACCAAGAGACCAACTACTGCGTCAAAAAGACCTGCACAACAAACAGCTTCTAAGCCGATATTGGTGGACTTAGGTTTGCCAAGCGGTACCAAATGGGCTGATAGAAATATTGGTGCAACAAGCGTTACTTCTGTTGGTGGCTATTATTCGTATGGTGAAACTGCAACCAAACAGATTTATACGTCAGATACATACACATTCAAGTCTGACATTACAAATATTGCAGGAACAGAGTATGATGTTGCAACAAAAAAGTATGGCAAGGGATGGAGCATTCCTACCGCCGAACAGTGGAAAGAACTGTTTGAGAGCTGTACCCTTGACTATATGGTAATCAACAAACTATATGTTGCGAAATTTACAGGACCAAATGGCAAATCCATTTATCTTTACTTCCCGCCTAATGATATATACGTTAGAATAGGTAACATGGAAATATCTAAAAAAGTTTCGGCTGGACTTTTGTCAGTTATAACGGAAAATGAGACTTTCGTTAATTTGTCACAACTTGCAAAATACAACGGAATAACTATAAAAACGACGGAGGCTATATATAGGACTGCCAACAAGGAATCCATTGCTCAGATATTAGCAATGATATCCGTTGAAAAAAACGGGAAGGTTAATCCGTCCCTAAAAAAAGCAGACGTTCAGAATGCTGATGAAACGTTTTTATATTGTGGTCTTCTAGTGCGTCCTGTTTTTAATAGTCCGAAAACAGAAAGTACTGAGGATACAGAACAAGATGAAATAGAACTACCAGAATAAGAACAATATGAAAAGAATACATTATAATATCCTAATAATCTGTTTTGCGCTTTTTAGTTGTATGAATATAAAAGCGCAGAACGCTTCTTCTGTCAAGTCTGCCAAGACTGCTGAGCTCCATGCTTTGCTGAAAACAAAGAAATGGACAATCTCTGATATAGCGAGATTTATTCCATATGACATCTCAATGGTTGACGCTTCTTTCAATACATGGCTTAAGAGCAAAGAAATAGTTTTCTACAAGGAAGTCAATGGGCAAAAGAAATTGGTTCTTCCTGAAGAAGTAGACAATGATCTGAAGGCAGACTATAAAGACAAACTTGGAGTGGAAACTCCTGCCAATTACTTTTCAGAATGGAAGAACTTTTTTGCAAAACGTTGTTATGCTCACGGTACTGCAGAATATGTTCTGGCTAAATATCAAAACAAGGAGATAACTTTTAAGGAATGTATTGATAAACTGAAAAATGCAGAAGACCAAAAGAGTTATGTGTCTTATATGAAGAGTTTTGTCTTCTATGCTATGCAGCAAGAGCCTACAGCATGGGATGATCTTAATGGAGCATTGAAAGACGTTATTGCTAAAAATAAGAAGACCGGTACTTGTCTTGCTTTCATGCTTTGCAGAACCAATAGTGACCCTAAGCAATGGGTGTCAATTATCAAACAAGTTCCCAGACCTTCAAAATTCTATAATGGTAGTAGCGATGATTCGTTTAGAGAAGATGCCACTATAATGACCACTGCATTGAATAAAATTGAGCCTATTAATTACAAGGATGAATATGGAGGTTGCCTTTCTGGTATAAATCTTTATTTAGACGGAAGAGTTATTATGCGCCGTACTAATGCAAATATACCTATAGCCACTCTTCATTCTGTACAAGAAGAGACGGATTGTCTGTCTGCATACAAAGGTCAAGACTACACGTTCCTATATAATCCAAATGGAGAAAATCTTTATGGATTTTTACAGGAAAAAGGAGGATGCTATCTGAAGTTAAAACCAGTAAAACCTACGCTATGGAGTGCAAATACAAAACGTTTGTCCAGTGAGCAGTTCGAATTAGTGGCTGGTTATAAGCTCAATAGTGCAGGAGATGTTATTGGAGAGTCGTATATAGGAATGTCAAAGCAGCGATTGTCTGAAGAACTCAAAAAGCCTCTCATGGGTTATGAAGATCTAGTCAGTCTTGGTGCTCAGGCTTCTGAGTATAAGAGACAAGAAGAGATAAACAAGGCTGACAATGAGTATATGTATAAGGAGGTAACTCAGCTCAGAAAGAAATATGGAGACAAACCTGTTGATGCGATGATAAAAATAGAGCCTTATGTTGGAATGCCAGAAGGAATTTTGAATGATTATATTGGTACAATAAAAGGTATCAAAGTAAAATTGTTTGAAAGAGTGTATCATTCAGTATGGAACAAATACCAGCTCTGTGGATTGTTACGCAGCTTGGGTAACAATATTACTGTTTGGTGTCTCAACGGAGTGGTTGAACATGTTTTTCACGACGGAAGATTATAAGTTCAGAGACCTGTTGCAAAATAAAATGGCAAAGAATATGGCTTATAACAGTTCATAGCTATATAGGAAATACACATCACATTCTATAATCAAGTGCCAATACTTTTAAAAAGTATTGGCACTTTTTTTTGAAATTTTCCCTTCATATTACTATATTATAAAGGTATAACCAAAAAGCAAGAATAAAATGGCAAATAAAATGTCTTTATGTATCATCAAATACACCTATACTCGATATGTAGGGGTGGATATCGAAAAATGTACTCGGGGACTATTCGAGTATGTGAAGGAAGAGTTTGGGGAGTTTCAACCACAAATGTCAGAGCCTGGAACTATACCTGATATGCCAGACTATCTGAACATCGTGCTCTGCAAAAAGGACGGAAGTATCTTCTACGAAATGGATATCCAAAGACGTGCCATCAACATCCCGCTCGACTTTCAGCTGGAAGGATTGGTCCTGGAAATCAATATCACCAACTGTGATGGTACAAAATACAAGAAGACACACCAATTCTTAAAATAGCCATCCTATGACATACGAAGAATTCAAGCAATTGGCTGAGCATCCACAGCATCGGGATGTTCCTGCCATCTTCAAGCTCGAAGTTTTAGAAACAGAAGAGCTGGAGGAGAAGAAACGTTCACACTATCCGAAATATAAGGTGAGCACCTATTGTCCGCAAGCCTTCACCACAACTTTGGAGGAGGCAGAGAGACTGATGCACCAGGATGTCCTTTACCGCAAGAAGATGAAGGAGGAAGACGACTATCCGCTGGATACCTTCTGCTATTATATCTCGGAGATTCCGCTGGGACTGTTGCACTACGACCGGGAATGTCTTTCGGAAAGGGTGTATGACGGAGAAGGAAAACTGATCGAATACCACGACCATGTTCCGTCGCTGTATGTCTTCGCCCCTCACTATCATGTGCCGCTCTATCTTCAGAGACGACTCAAGGGTTATCTGGAAAAGGCTGAGAAAAAGCAGAAAGAAGAGGAAGAGAAAGAGAAAGACAGAATCTTCCGCCAGGCTCACGATTGCAGCTTCAGCAACAAGGAACAAATAGAAAAATCTGAAAAGTGCGGCTGTTTCTTCTGCGGCAAAATCTTCTCGCCATCCGAAATCACGGATTACCTCCCTGATGAGCCGCCTACAGCCGAATGTCCCTTCTGCCATACCGACTCCGTAATAGGTGATGCCTCCGGCTTCCCTATCACCAAGGATTTCTTAAAGAAAATGAAGAAGAGATGGTTCTAAGCAAAATAAGGAAAATCGCCCTAAGATGAGACTTCCATCCATCATACCGTCAGGAGACTGTAAATCCTTGAAGTTAGCACATAAAAACGGGTACACTATACCAAAATTAAAAAAATCTTTTAATTTACTTGGCTATTTAGAGAAAAAAGCGTATTTTTGCTGCTGTAAATTGATGAATGTTTTTAAAAAGGAGTAAGTATGAATACATTAGCAATAAACGAACCTCAATTGCTGGTAACAGTATCAGATCCAGCAATGCTGACAAAATTGAAGAACGCTATCAAAATGCTGAATGGCGTTAGTTCTATTTCTGTCATGAAACCAAAGAAAACAGATCTTGAACTTGCCGAAGAAGACAAGGAGAAAGGCAGAGTTACCCATTGGAATTCTGTTGATGAAATGTTTGATACTATCTTAGGAGAATAATGTATAAACTTGATACAACCAAGAGATTTGACAAAGCTTTAAAGCTTTGCAAAAAGCGCGGCTATCCCATAGAACACTCCTCATGCTAACTACAGGCACACATTCCGACGTTTTTGGTAAAACAAGAAGATAATATAAAATATAAATCCCCAACCTGTTGAAGTTTGCAGATTGGGGATTTACATTTCCTGAAACTCCATTAAAACCAAATAAGACAATGTCTCATGGGGACAGTATCAGTTTTGAAACGGACATTAAATCTATAACTTACTTCTTTTCTTCCAGATGCTTCTTCACGGCATCCTCGATATCAGCCTTGTAATTCAAGCCGTAGAGGCGGTAGAGATCCTGCATGTGGAGCATTCTTGGGAAGAAGTTCTCCAGGTTTCGCTTGTCCTTGGCAGTCCACTGAACCTCAGAAAGGGCGGCAAGTCTTGGCAACAGCTCCCACTCCATTTTCTCGGCATCCTTTACCCACTCGGTCCAGATACAACCCTCGGCACCGATGATGTTCTTCTGCTCGGTAGGAGTCAGCTTATCAGAGCAAGGATCCAGATCATATACCCGCTGGATGCTAGGAATACCCTCAATCTTGTTGATGCGAGGATTGCTGAAATAGAAATTGCTGATAGGAGCCACGATGGTAGGATGACCTTCACGGGCAGAACGGATGCTGGCATTCACACTGGTCCAACCGCAAACGGTGATGTCCTTGGATGGAGTTCCTTCCAGAATTTCATCCCAACCCATCATCTTTCTGCCACGGTTTCTGATCTGCTTCTCTATCTCTCCCATAAACCAGGTCTGGAGCTGCTCTTCCTTGCTGTGCTTAGGAAGCTCCTGGATACCGAGCTCTGCAATCTTCTTCTGACAGTTCCCGCAAACCTTCCAGCGGTTCTTAGGGCACTCATCACCACCAATGTGAATATACTCTGATGGGAAAATATCCATGATTTCATCCATCACGTCCTTGGCAAACTGAAGGGTCTGAGCCTTGCCGGCACACAACACATCCTCGAAAACACCAAAACGGGTAGCTACCTCGTAAGGACCACCGGTACAGCCCAACTCCGGATAAGATGCCAGGGCTGCCAGCATGTGACCCGGCATATCCACCTCCGGAATCACGGTGATGTATCTGTCGGCAGCATACTTCACGATTTCGCGTGCTTCCTCCTGGGTATAATAACCTGATACAGGTACGCCATCAAACTCGTTCTTGTTGGTTGGCAGGATGGTTTCCTTGCGCTTGGAACCGATCTGGGTAAGCATCGGATACTTCTTGATTTCAAGACGCCAGCCCTGATCCTCGGTAAGATGCCAGTGGAAATAATTGATGTTGTGCATCGCAAAGACATCAATCAACTTCTTGAGATAAGGTACGCTGAAATAATGACGGCCTACATCGATCATGAACGCACGATAAGCAAAGCGGGGAGCATCGGTAACCTCGGCAGCAGGAAGAGAAACGCTCTTCACATTCCGGGTGATAGGCAATGCCTTCATCACACTCTGGATGCCATAGAAGATACCTACATGAGAGGTGGCTGAAATGGTGATGCCATTCTTGTTGACCACGAGAGAATAAGCTTCAGATTTAGTATCGCCAGCATTCAGCGCCAGACGGATCTGACCCTTCGCCTGCTTGTCGGTAGTCTTTACCCCGATACCGGTTACCTCCTTGATATGAGATGCCAGGAACTCGGCATCCTTCTTCTGCTTCTCATCTCCAGCAGCATAATAGATTGTAGTTTTGGCTGTGATTCGGAAAGGAGCGCTGCTCATCTCCTTGACTTGCTGAGGCAATGGAACGATCTGCCAACTGCCCATGTTCACATCCTTGGCTGATAATGAAAGGCTAGCCAAAAAAGCCATAGTTAGAATGATTCTTCGTATCATAATTTTGAATGAATAGGTTTTAAATCACTGCAAAATTACGATTTTATACCGAAAGTACGGCATAATTTGAAGAAAAGCATCCTTCACTATGGCTTTTTTAACCTATTTTGGGTCTGGAAACTGCCAGATGGCGGTTTCTAGAAGAGATTCACGATGCGGTCGATGTCAACCGAAAGTCCCACTGAGAAGGTGCGACCGGTGGTCATCGCCGAACTCCAATAATACTTCTCTGGTGTATAATCGAAGAGATTATCTACCGTGAAGTTCAGATTGACGGCATCCAGGAATCGCTGCTGAAGCGTGAACTTCCACAACTGATAACTGCTGTCATGCTTCTCGATGTTCGTATCAGGAGAGGACAGGTATCTGCCTGACAGAGCGGCATTGATGCGATAGAACGAACAGAGCTGGCGGTCGTAGTCGAGACGCCAGGTGGCGGTATGAGGACGAGGCTGTGAGAACTGAGAATCTACACTTCTGCCACCTACATGGAGATAGCTATAGTCGAGTTTCACACCAAGTCCCATATCCGAACGGTACTGGGCACTGAAGTCGATGCCGCTCACCTCTACTCCATCCTCGTTGCAATAACGCGAAGCCACATCCGGCTGACCGGTTCCCGGGGTATAATCGGCATAATCCTCAGTAGTGATGCGCTTATCATATTTATTATAATAGCCCATTAGGGTAAGGCTATACTGACCGGTCAAGAAGCCTGCATTCTTCACCCTGCCGGTATGCTCCAGCGCCAGGTTGAAGTTGTCGCTCTTCTCCGGCTTCAGATCCGGATTGCCGTAAATCATCTGCATACCCGCCATATCAAAGTTCATATACATCTCCTTGAGGGTTGGGGCACGGAATCCGCCGGCATAGTTGGCACGGATGGAAAAGCCCTTCCACTTGGTCATCAGAGCCAGACGACTGGTGGTGGCATGCTGGCTGGATGCAGAGAAGTAATCATGACGAAGGCTAGCCACGATGTTCAACCACTGCAAAGGATTGTAATCGAACTGGGCGAAGGCATCGTATGAGTTCTGAGTCTTGGAACCATTGTTGGCAAACTGATAGGTGGTGAGATAATCGTTCAGGAAATCAGCACCTGCCGTCAATGTGTTCTTGCCGAAGATATGGGAATAGAGGGCACGGACGATGTTCTGACGATTGGTATAATCGTGGTCGTGAGTGCGCTCATTATTCACGAATCGGGTCTTGTCATACTGGTCGAAGCCGTATGAAATCTCCAGGTTATCATTCTCCGAGAGATTCATCACCGTCTTCAGTCCGGTAGAATAATCCATGTAATGATCATCATAGTTGCTGCGCTTGCTGATACGATTGAAATAACCGCCACGACCTATCAGTTTTACCTTATCAGAGAGCTTGTAGGTAAGACGCTCCTTCACATTGAAGGTCTCTCCGCCATAGATATGGAGGATGTTGGATTCTGTATCGAAAGGACTGGTGAGCTGAACCTCATCCGATGTGGTGCGCTGGATGCTGGTCTGCGAATTCCATTTTCCGGCATTGAAGCTGAAGCTTCCACCGTGGCGCCACTCCTTGTTGAAGTCGTCATAGCGGGTATTGACATTGGCAGTCCAAGGCTCACTGTTTTCACGGGAGATGATGTTGATGACTCCGGCTACGGCACTGGCGCCATAGAGTGCCGAAGCTGCACCCTTCACAATCTCGATACGACCTACATTATCCAAGTTCAGACGACTGTAGTCTACATTATCCATGGTTTCGCCAGCCAATCGCTCGCCATCTACGAGGAAGAGCACGGCGTTTCCACCGAAACCATTCATATTGAGAGAAGTCTCCTGATTCATGGCATAGCCGAATTCCAGACCCGGCATCTGCT
>ERZ809407.2081-NODE-2081-length-14628-cov-7.663762_pt1 | contig 14628 bp, 11 predicted proteins | sample MGYA00520792_ERZ809407 | MGnify/ENA primary metagenome ERZ809407 (study PRJEB31576, sample SAMEA3212665) | Homo sapiens | biome: human-gut; feature: human gut; material: fecal | place: Sweden | collected 2012 ...
TGGCGGATAAAAGGTACGTTCTAATGCTTTTATTTGCTAATTCTCTTAATTCTTTAATGACGAATTGAGAAAGGCAGCTCAGAATAATTATTTACACAATGTGGTCATAGACGAAGCACATATTGTAGTAGACTGGGGGGTGAAGTTTAGGCCAGAATTCCAAATTTTATCAATTGTACTCAAAGAATTAAGAGAATTAGCAAATAAAAGCATTAGAACGTACCTTTTATCCGCCACATTGTCGGATGATGTTGTAAATATACTGCTACAATTATTTGATAGCGATGGTCGAAATGCACAATATAGGTGTGATGAATTAAGAATAGAGCCACGGTATCTGAGTATTGAAAATCATAATTATAATACACGTATGCAAAATGTGGTAAAAATGGTTAAATGTCTTCCAAAGCCACTAATTGTATATGTAGTTGAGCCGGCTACTGCTGAGCAGTATCGTAATATATTAATGCAAGAGGGATATTGTAATATATTTACATATACAGGGACAACAAAGGATAAAGACAGGGAATCTCTGCTTGAAAAATGGAAGAACAATGAGTTCGATGTTATGATAGCAACTTCCGCTTTTGGTATGGGAGTAGACAAGAATAATGTTAGAACTATTATTCACGCTTGTGTACCAGAGACATTAAGTAGGTTCTATCAAGAAGTTGGCAGAGCTGGTAGAGATGGATTACCATCATTGAGTGTACTAGCTTACTATTCAGGTCAGCATGATAATAGAAATGACTTGACAGTGGCGAGTGGCTTAGTTAGTAAGAGTATTTTAACTAAGGAAAAACTAGTAATCAGATTCGAGAGCATTATGAAAGCCCAATCAACAATTACAGAGGGTGATATTGTAACTTGTGATTTAAATACAGTACCAACAAATTTTACTCCAGAAGAAGCCGAGTATGCGGGCACGCAGAACATGTGTTGGAATGTCAATGCGTTGTTACTATTGCATAGGCAGCAATATATAGAAATACAGAGAGCAAGGTATAATATTGATACAAAATCGTACATATGCACATTTAAAATACTTGATTTGGATATTTTAAAAGATAAAAACAGATTTAACCAATCCCTTGAGCAAGATAGAGATAGTGAATATAGAATAAGAATTGCAGGTTATACCAAAATGTATAATTTAATTCATAAATCCAAAGGAACTTGTTGGGGGAAATACTTTGTGTCATTATATCCAAACGCAAAGCCTATTTGTAGTGGCTGCCCTGCACATAAGGGTACATCGAAGGCCGAAGATGATATAATTAAAATAAGGGATTACTGCGAAGTAGATAGACCAATCGGAGAGCCTAGTAGAGTACTAAGGAGGGTTATGGGAAGTACATTAAAAGATTTATTGATTCCTTTTGATAAATATAAAGAGATAAATTTAAAGTTGGCAGTAGAAAAAGCATCTAAATTGGGATTATCATGTGTGATTTATCCAGATGAGTTGGGAATGGAATATGCCGGAAAATGTATGGTATTAAGCCAGGGTGACTTCCTTACTGTCGCTGAAAAAATACCCTGGTTATTTTATAAGGGAATAATGATTTTATTCGGGCATAATAATGATCGCAATAACGAAGTATATGAATTTATAAGTAACCATAAAATACTAAATGAGTATAGAAAAGTATGGTGTTGTGATCCTGATTTTAATATTGAGTCGAAAAATAGAACTATAGAAGAATTCTTGGATTGTCATATGTGTAACTTAGAGAGTATTTAAAGAGGTGAAATTATGTTTTTAGATAATGAAAAAATAAGGCCTGCCGCTACACCAGAACGGGTTTTGGCTATTTGTAGACTAGTGGGTTATCAAAAATACACTAAAGAGGAGATTAATCAACTCTGTGCTTTAGATAAAGGAGCAAAAATGAATGATGAGTCTAGAAGAAATTCATTTATGGCTGCGGAAGAATTGGGATTAATAGAATTAGTTAATGGAAAATATATCTTGAAAATTTCGGAAAAAGATTTAGAAAATCCTGTTACTTTTAGAAGGGCAATATCTCCGATAATCTTTTCTAGAATTAACACAACCTTTTTTAAGTTCACAGAGTGGTTCATTCTAAATTCTGAAGTTATCTATTCATTAAACAAATTTGAGGATATTGCTGCTATGGCAGCGAAAAGTGGAATTGATGAGATCAGCGAGAATGCAGTATTAGGTATTAGGTTTTGGTTGTACTACCTTGGGCATGCTTATCAATATAATAATACTATAATACCAAATATGAAAGTAAGGCTGGAAGATGCATTACAAGCTATACCCAAAGGAACTGTTATGACTAATATAGAATTCGTGGATTGGCTAAAAGCTAATATACCAGAGGCTAGAGCTGCATGCACTTATGAAAAGTTGCCACTGGCAGTGTCAAATGGATTAAGAATACTAAACAATGAGAATAAAATTGAGTTGAAGCAAAAAATGGATGCAGTCAAAACTGAACTGTATCCAATTGCTAGTGAAAAAATAAATGACTTTTGGGAGATTGAAATAAAGGAGATTACTGATGGACTGGCTTGAATGTTCTGAACGTATGGATAGATACGTGATAAAAAAAGATGGTACCGCTGTTGATATTGAATATTTCATGGCTACCCATGTCCCGTTTAGAGATTTAGAGTTTTTTGATTTTGGATTTACTGGTTCAGGTGTTGTCAATCAATATCCTATTCATGAAGAAGAATTATATAAAAAGTATATTTTGAATAAGTCTTCTAAGCATCAGATGCTTATTGTAAGGGGTTCAAATGGTACAGGTAAATCTCATTTGATTTGCTGGTTGTACAATAGGTTTGTTAATGATAAAAATAATTATAATCCCTCCAAGGAGAGAGTTATATTCCTGAGACGCTTGGGTAACACGATACGTGGAGCAATGCAACAAATATTAGACGAAGGCATTGTACAAGATAAGGAACTAAAAGACAAGATAGGAAAATTTGTAAATGCTGATAAATCGCAAAGTGAAAGCCAGCTGAAGACAACAATATATACTGAGTTTGCTAAATTAGTATATACCGACGAAACTAAGGCATATTACAGAAAGCCTAGGTGCAGGGAAATATATGCATTGTTGAATGACATTAACGTGCAGGAATATATGATGAGACCGTCTGGTCCGGTTGATAGATGCTACCAATTGATTACATCAGGTGCTAAGAATATAGTTACAAGTAAAACGGAAGCGGTATTTGATGTAAAGGACTTTGATTTTCCTCGCGAGCTTAATAATAATATTAAACGAAATGCTGCTGAAATAGTCAGGAACTATTATTTTATGGATTTAAAAGATGATAGTAATGAAATTAAGAAATTAGTAAGCTATTTAAATCATTTTACTTCAACTGTGGTTCAGGGATGTGCTAACATTTCTAGTGAAAACTCCCGTGATTTGTTTGTCGATTTACGAAAATCCTTATATAAAGAGGGAAAGAATCTGACGATTTTTATTGAAGATTTTACTTCGTTTAGTATTGTTGAGAGTGAACTGATTACGGCTTTGTCAGTTGAAAATGGTGGTAAATATAATGATTTGTGTAGAGTAACATCAGTTATTGGTATCACTGATGGTTATTATGAATCATTTAAAGATAATTTTAAAGATAGGGTAACACATCAGATTAATGTAACTGAACATTCATATAGTGATGAGACATTTATAAAGGAAATGGCTGCTCGCTATTTGAATGCAATTTATTGTGATGTGAATACTTTAAAATCATGGTATCAGGATAACCTAGGCAATGAGAGTTTACCCAATGCAGATTTTATGCCCAGTTATGAATGGGATTATTGTACTATAGGTGACAAGAAATATACCCTTTATCCTTTTTCTATAAACAGTATTTTGAATTTATACAAGAATCTGAAGCACAAGACTCCTAGAAACTTTCTTACCCAAGTGATTCAACATTATTTTTTGCTATTTGCTGAAGATAAACATTATAATAATGATTGGCGTTTTCCAGAATTGCTGCAGTATTCACCAGAACTTATGTTACAACCACCACATTCTAATGTGGTAGAGAATACTACAGAATCAGATATTGATAAAAATAGACTAAAAGTACTGTTTAAAGTATGGGGAAATGGAACCACAAATAAAATAGGAGATTATATTGGTGGTATAAGAAAAGAGTTTCTAGAGGAGATAGGGCTAGGTAACTTTGGTGGTCTGGTCGGAAGTAGTCCAGTATCTGGAACTAAGAAGCCTGTAATCACTCAACAACCGGCACCTAAACATTCAAGTAAAAGTAGGGAAGAGCAGGATTTTTCAAGAAGGCAAGAAGATCTTACTTCTTGGCTAGAGGCAAATAAAACATTAGAATATGCTGCCGATTTTAATGGGCTTGTAGCATCCTTTGTGAGTCAGGCTATACCTTGGCAAGATCTGGGGGTGCCAAGTTATATAATTGAAAATCGATTGCAAAAGGGAGAGTTTGTCTTCATTGAGGATTCCAGAGTAATTATTTCCCAAGATAATGCTATTGTTACATTAGAGAGAACAGAGGAAACAAGAACAATACTTTTGGGACTATTACTATTTAGCTATCATAAATCTTGGGATTTTGATGACGCTATTTTCTATCAATTTTCTTTAATAAACTGGCTAGAGAGGAACAAGGCATCTTTTATAAACAGAATTATTGGTCAACCCACTTCTAATGGTGAACTTCAGGTTATTACATGGTCTATCACGATAGATTATCTACACAGGATAATCTATGGAGAGAATGTCTCAAATTTGAATGATATAGACTTACTTGAAAGAATTATTAAAACTGATATAAAGAAAAACAGTAAAAAGTTTTTAAATAAAGATTGGAATGATCTTATTCAGTTTGTTGATACTCAACAATCCAAGATTATTAATTATAAAAATTATTTAAGAATCGCAAGTAAAACATCTCAAGGAATAGTAGGTAAATCTATATCAAGTTCCCCTGAGTTCTATAGAACACGTGAACTGTTAAGTTCTATAGAGCATCTTAAAAAAGTACATTGGAATATAAAAGAAGAATTAGATGGTTGTAATCAGACTTCATATGAGGTAATACTTGATCATTTAAAATCGTTATATTCCAAAATAGATAAGGTATCGAAGAGCCAGAGAGTTTTAACCAAAGACATTATCAAGAAGTTTGAGGGTATTGTTGGCGATAATCCAACTAGAAATCTATATATCGACATAATTAAACAGATACAAGATTTTTATGCGTACTGTAATGAGGCCCATGAGACTTATTCCTCTGATTTGAAAATAAAGTTTGATCGTGATCCAATGGAGCAGGCAAATGAAGCTATTGGACTATACGAAAACTTGAAGAGTGCTATTGATAACAAAGATGGGATTACTTTACTAATGTTTTCGACACAACAGTATCTGGAAAGATTTAATGAATTAATCGAGAACTTTGAGAAACTGGAAGCATTAGCTATTAGTGTTAGTGCCAACCGTCAGAAAGTTAGTAAGGCACTAGTAAATGTTGATAAAGTACTAATTGATGCTGCATTGGCAAAATTAGAGGCTTTAGATTCATCTATAGCAGCGTTGGAGGTTAAAAAATGATACTAGAAACATTAAAATCAACTAACGAGGCTCTAAAGCATTCTATAGATGCTGAAAGAAACAACCAAAGCAACAAAAGATTTAACCACAATATTAGGCAACTTTGTGAACAATTAGATAGTTTAGAATTGCTTATTTTGTTCCTAGAAATGCTTCATAAAAGAGGATTTGCAAGTAAGGGTGTAATTACAGACAGCTTTAAAACAACCTTAGCCGAAGCAATTGACGATAGTGGACAAAAGGTATCTAATTATTCTTTTGACGATTCTTCGTTAAAAAGATTCAAATTAGTGGTAGAATCTTGTCGAAGCAATTGCTATGATTTATGGAATGAAGTAGCGGATAATGAGAGTGCATCTGTTGTCCAAGCACTAATTAGTTTAGCATCGTTATTAAGTGACAAGGCTACTGCTGAAAATGTGACAAGAAAACTAAAAGAAGCAAGATTAAGACTGCCATTATCGGATGGGGCATTGGATGCTTTCATAGCTAATATAAAAAAGGGACAAGATATAATTAATAAGCTAGATTTTAATTCCAAACCATCTATTAAGCTGTTTATTGACAAGGTAAGGGCAGGTAATGCTACGTTAAAAGACTTGAATCCTGAAGTCTTGCAATGGCTAGAAGATCATAAACTTATGTTCAAAATAAAGTTGGGCTTTTAATGAAAAAAGGGATTGCATCTTTAAACGGTGCAATCCCTTTTTTATATTATCGACCTCACTATGTTTACAAATGGTGTAAAGTCTATATCCTCTTTTCCGTTCCAAGACAGTCTTATTGCTTCTGCCTTACGTTTTTCGGAAAGACCCATGGCATCTAGTACATAACTTAGCTCGTGAGTAGAAGAGTTACAAGCCGAGCCATTGGAAAAGGCATAATCATCACCAAGGCATAGAAAGGCAGCTTCAGCATCTAGGCCATCTATGGAAATATTAATAGTGGATGGAATACAGTATTGTGGGTCACCATTGATAGTATATGTCAAACCATCAAGAGCCTTATAAAAATTGTTTTTTATCCTTATACAACCATCAATGCTCGATTGTAAATTGTTTTCACAAAGCTCAACTGCTTTAGCGAAACCTGCAATCAGTGCTACCGGAGTAGTTCCTGGCCTAAAGCCGCGTTCTTGATGACCACCGTACATCAGTGGAGTAATTGGTGGGCTTTGATAGCTATCGTTACGCTTGAGTATTAAAGCTCCTATTCCTTGTGGTCCACCTATTTTGTGAGCAGTAATGCTCATCATATCGTAGTCAAGGCTTCTAATTTCAGAATTAAGTTTGCCCAGTGCTTGTGTAGCATCTACATGAAACAATACACCCTGTGATTTTAAGGCTTTGCCAATTTGATGAACTGGTTGGATAATTCCTGTTTCACTATTAACAAACATCACAGAAACAAGTACTGTATCAGCTCTTACACTCGCTAATAATTGTTCTGCATTGATTCTGCCACTGGCATCCGGTTTAATATACTCTACATCAAAGCCCTTGTTTTGGAGTATTTTTAATGGTTCTAAAATAGCTTTGTGTTCTATAGCAGTGGTAATAATATGTTTTTTCCCAGTCTTATTGGCATAGTCGGCAATGCCTAAGATACAAGTATTATTACTTTCTGTTGAACCTGATGTGAAAATCATCTCTGTAGGATCGACTGCTAATATAGACGCAATAGTCCTACGGGATTCTAGAACCAACTTCTTTGCATTTGTACCATAGACATGTGTTCTGCTATCAGCATTTCCGGGTGTATTTTTGTATACTGATATCATAACATCAAGCACTTCCGGTAATACTGGTGAAGAGGCGTTATAGTCTAAATACAATGACATATCTATTCCTCCGATGGTAAAGTTCCAATCAAATCAAAAATACTTTTTAGCACATCCCTAGAGCTGTAGTGATTTATACCACGATTAAGATGTAGCCTAAAATAACGTAATAGTGTCTCTGTGTCCTCGCTTAATCCGTCTTTCAAGCATCTAAGACGTATAAGCTCTTCGTAAATTTCGCTGTATTCTCCAGCAAATGTATTCCAGGTCATTTCCACATTACTGTCTGATTGTGGGTCAACTCCGCCTGGTATTGATGGCTCTTTTAGAGACCAGCATAAAGCCCAACGACAAATGATATTCCAATTTTGTATTCCTGTTCTAGCTTTAATCCTGATCAGCTTTTCTTTTTCAGGTTGTGAGAGTTTGAATTGTTTACAAATCATTGCAAAACACCCCCAAAATAACCAGGTTTAATAGAACTACATTTGGAATATTCGTCATATACAAGTGTGTAAGTATTGTTAACATATCCTTTTATGTCTTCCAGATATTTCCCAAATATTTCCTCGTCTGTGGAAAGTACAATTACTTGGGAACTTGCGTTGGGTAGGTATTTGTTTATGAAGTTTGTTCTGTGTGCAGAATCAAGTCTGGCCATAGGAGTATCAATTACTACTGGTAGCTTGTAGCCAGATGTAAGTGCTAAGCCCCAAAGTATAGAGATTGCAAACATCTGCTTTTCACCTGCAGATAGCTGCTCTTTTAAGAGTATACCATTATTGTAGTCTTTTAAAGTGATATCTAGTGTTTCAGGGTTTATGGAAATAGACGTTATAATACCTTGCTTTTGTGCTAGAAACTCAAAACATTTGGTAATATTGGCTTCTAGTAGTGACACTTTTTGTGCTTGCAAACGCTGTACAAACTCATGCATGATTTCTAGTGTCATAGTAGAGTATTCCAGAATTCTAACGTTGTCATCACTAGTATCTGCATTACTTGCAAGTTTTAAAACCAAAGCATCAGAGCGTTTCATTAATTTTATATATTCTAGTGAAGCTGCTTTTAATTGTTCATCACACTTAGCAATGTCAGTTTCATACTGAATTCTTTGTGCTTGCAGCTCTTTAATTGAATTTAATAGTTCAATCGTAGCTGCTTTCTCAGCACTACTGCTAAGATGTACTTCCAATTGGGATAAAGCGGTGAGGACTCTGGCATGTTCTGATGCGAGGAGGACTGCTTTTGATTTTATTTCCTTAGCTTCTGTAGAGACGAACTTTTCTATTAATGCCTTAGCGACAGGAGTTAATAGATTGGTGTTTTCTAAAGTATCAGTGCTGTCCAAATCATTTAGTTGTTTGTTGATTAACTGTAAAAGGAGGTTATAACTAGCAGTAGTATCATTGAAAGACATTTTAAAGTCATTCAACAAGGAGTCGTACATCTTTTTTAAGAAAGGCGTAGAATACTGTTTTGCTAGAATTTCTTCAGTGGAACTGATTTTGTTAAAAACTTGTATACTTAATTCTTTACAAAGACATAGTGGGGAGGCGGGATTTGATGCTAATAATAAGGCCTCTTCCTTTAGTTTAGTAGCTTTTTCTTTTAAAGCGTTTTGGTCTCTGGTAATACTATCTTTGTTAATACCTAAATTGCCACCTTTTTTCCAAAATTCATCCTCGGTTTTTTCAAGCGTTTCTATGGTTTTTGCCAATTTAGGTACTAAACTTGCCCTTTGAAAATTCAAGCTTTGCATTCTTGCATCTATAGAAAGTTTCAACGCTTCTATTTCATCATTTTCCTTGGAGAGCAAGTTAGTATCTGATTTTTTAAGTTTAGCTTTTTTTGACTTTCTTATTTTTTCTATATGTCCACACAAAGACTCAATAGTGGTGACACCAATAAGTGATTTAATGGAATCTTTGATTTTATCAAATGCATCATCATCGGCTATTTGACTAATTTTTTCGTTGTCAAAGAAAAAGAATTTAGCAATTCCAAAGGGTACAAGCTCTTCCACATAATATTCCCAGTTTTCCGATAGGTAGGCATCAAAAATTCCGTTCTTTTCTACTACTAGCTTTGATTCTATTTTGTTAGCAGTTTGCTGCCAAGTTCTCTTTATGGATATAACAGTATTCTCGTCATTATCCATCTCCATAGTAATTTTGATATGAGTAGTTTTATTGCTAGCAGATTTGTTAATTCTATCCTTTAGTATTTTGTTATAGGCTTCCTTTTTACCAGTAATAAATTCAGAAGCCTTTCTGCCATACAGGCACAAGAAAATTGAATCCAATAAGGTAGTTTTTCCACGTCCATTCATACCGCCAACTAATGTGACATTCTTCTTGCCCTCTTGATCAAGCAGGTTCATTGTATGAAGGCCATTATATATACCAAAATTATATAATTCAATACTTGAAAAATGCATACTAACAATCCTCTTCCACAAAGTCTTTAGAAGTATAATCATCTTGTTCATCGTTAAACAAGATAGTTTCCCCTATTTCGTTGTGCAATTTCTCTCGGCGTATTAGCCTTTTACGCATTACATCTTCTGCGTCTTCTTCATTTTTAAAATAAGCTTGCCGTATTTTGTCTTCCAGATGTTTAATTATATTCTTTGTAGAGCTTATAGCTGAGTTCTTTGCTTCTATATCTAACAGACCACTCTGCATTTCTAACAATAACTCATGCTCAGGATAGAGATCATTGCAAACTTCAGCGAGAATATCCCATTCAGTTTTTCCGTAGTACTTGTTTTTAACAATACTATTATCTTCAAATTTTTTCCCCATTATTTTTTCATATATGTGAGGTAAGGAATCTTCAAATTCATGCTTTTCATTAAGCCAGATTTTACGGATAAACCTAAGCTCATTCATAGAAATCAATTCAGTGTTTTGGACTTCCTGGGGACCATTTTGTTGGATAAATAATTGTAGTTTTAGCAGCCTTTCAAGAAAATCTTCTCTAGTAGCTTTGGTGTATGGTCCGTGTACTAATCTGTCATTATGCCAAGTAAGGTTGCCGTTCATTCTTCTAAAATCTCTTCTAGAGCGGTCAAGGGAATTCTGCGACAGATCACTGTCCTGATTGTAGGCCGCAATATAATTACGGAAATCAAGCAAAGGGAGCATCCATGATTTTTCTTCATCATTCTGAATCATTGCAGCAAGAGATTTATCTTCTGTTACCATAGTGCATACCCAACATCCCATGCGGCTGCCTCCGCATGATGGAGTACCACTTTCTACAACCAAGGGACATTCATTGTCTGATGATGCACCTCTATACATAGCTAATAAATCCTTATTGGAGTGGCCCCAAGGATTAGCATGTTGCATTAAAAATTGCCAAACCATAGTGTCTTCCCAATTCTCTATTGGAGTAAAAACATATGTATTTGGATAAGAGCCATTTGGACTGAGGTGTTCACGATATCTCTTTCCTTCGTATGATTCCATGACACGTTTTCTTGCTGCACTTTCGGCCTTGCGTGACCCAAGTACTAAGATAGCTTCACTTTCAGCAGCTAGTATTTTCTTGATAAATTGATTAGAAGCGTCTATTTTTAATCTATCTGTACACCATCTGAAATTTACTCGTGGACATGGATAACCTCTACCTATCAAGTTTACCCAAAAGGTATTTTGAATTTGAGGTGTCAATCTGTGGGGAATTATTGGAAGGTTGGCTGCTTGAGCAGATTCTGCCATTTTTTTTAGAGATTGTGAAGCCCACATAGCAACTACGGGGGATTCAACCAGAGTATCAGTGCTAATGATATGGATAGGTTTATGTCTTTCTGCTTCAGTAAGCTCGGAAATAGCAGTCCACACAAGTTGTACAACGGCAGAAGAGTCTTTACCCCCGCTATAACCGCATATCCAAGGGATATTGTCTTCTTTATAGACAAGTTTAATTATTTCTATGGTGTTTCTTAACATTTCTTTTGTTAGTATTTTTGTCATGGTGAATACCTGCCTATAAGAGAATTTCAGATAGTATTCTAATCATCTGGGCTTGGGTTGCATGGGATAGTTGAACGCTGTTGTTAACTACTATGCCGTTGTGCCATAGAGGATTAGTCTTGTTCCAGTCTGTGGATTGCAAAGCCTCAAGTCTATTATGCCACTGATTAGGGTATCTTGCAATAAGATTTCTTCCTACATGGCCAAGCCCCCTCATCGTGATACTCAATGGTGACAATGATTCCTTTCTAATTACTGAGGATTTTGTATTACCAGTAGCAACTGCTTGCCAGTCCGGCATGTTCTTATACACGGTTGTCCAAAAATTAGATACTAGTTCAAGTTGTCCTTCAGTATTTAGAGAAGAATCTTTTAAAAGTTCAATGGTTCCCTTATAAATAGAACTTAGAGTAAAAAGTGCAATAGATCTATTCGGAATTGAAGTATGCTCTTTATCGATTAGTTTTTCAAAACCCGGAATTCGGGATATAGCATCTTTAACCAATATGGATATCTTATCTCTATTATCATAAAGAATATTTAATGATTTTGTTGGACGAATTGCAAATCTATTTAAATCAGAAAATATTTGCTGGGAACGTCTCAAACCAATATCGTGATATAAAACAATAGAAATATGCTCATACTTTAAGGCAGGGTTCTTTTTGAGTGCAGATTCTATAGCAGCTTTTCGGTGTTGACCATCATTGATCAACATTTTTGCTGTCATTGGTATTGATAATAACCCAATATCTGAACTATCTTTATATGTTGTAAATGTTATTTCGCCGTCAATTGAGGCAGTTAAGGCAGAGAATACATAAGAATCAGGATTGTTTAGTATATAATCGCACATTTCTGGAATTCGTGCTTTGTTTAATGTTCTTTGAAAACGTAGTTCTGGAGCCATATTATCGTCTTTAAAAGTGAATAATTTTGGTATGCATTCAAGTGGCACCATGGCTACATAGTATTCCATTTTAGCCTGTATCCCTTTAACTGCAGGGAAGGAAAATCTAGCGGATTCCATACAAATACACCTCTAATTTCTAGTCTGTATACAATAGAATTTTACAAGTCCACAGTTTACATTATAGCAAAATGCACATTTTAAGTCAATCGAAAAATAATAAAGGAAGTCTAAAAATAGATGTGCATAATGCTTTTGAATGTATGCCATAAGTATATGTTGTTACGTTGAACTAGTAAAAATTTTCACTGTTCATGTGAATAGTGTGATATAATCATACTGAATATATATAGTCTAAATCAACTATCGCTAAGTAGGTGATAACATGGATGTACCAGGTTGGTTGTTAAAAGAATATAGCATCAGTAATGATTTTCACTCTGATGATGAGCTTTGGAGTGCTGTAAATAACATCTTTAGTTCAAGAGTAAGGTACACTACTAGCTATAAATTTTGCTTTTTAAAAGCAATTTTAGATAATATTTATAATGTTAACGAAAATTTAGAGTTAAAAATGGTGGATATTTTTGCAAGGTTCACTGAGATTTATTGGAATTTGGTCGTTAAACATCATTTGAATCAGATACGTAAGGGCCGTCACAAGAAAGCATCCATAACTATATTGATAGAGGAAACAAAGGAGAGGAATATGGCCTGCCCGGAAATGCCATTTGAACGCTTGACGCAAGTGGAAAGAGACAGGCTCGTTACTGGCGCCGTTAGGTATTGCAGCATCAATGTGGTGGGTGCTCTGTGCACAGATTTCCGTTTTATTGTTTACGGCTTTGATAAGCAGAAGACCCATATCAAGTTCAACTATTTTGCCTATATTTTCCTGTTGAAATATGCTTATATCATCGGCAAGCTGAATTATTTCGAGTGGATCAAATTTCTGGAGAGCGTCAATGACAAGGAAGTAGCCTATGATATAGCAGGCTGCTTGGACGATTCTTCTCAGAGGACGGATTTGAGCCGCTACCGCAAGCTGCTTTTGGAGGATTTGCATAATCATAGATGCTTTTATTGTGGCTGCGAGCTAAATAATAGCTGCGAGGTGGACCATTTTATTCCCTGGTCCTTTGTGAAGGATGATAAGGCGTGGAATTTTGTACAGGCCTGCAAGAATTGTAATGGCAGTAAAAAGGATAAGTTGGCTGGACCCCAGTATATGGGCGGTATTATTACGAGGAATAAAGAGATTCTGCGTATGCCCTTATTGGTGGAGTCCTTTAAGGCAGATTTTGATGGCTATCGGGATGAGCGTTTGCCAGAGATGTATAAGAGTGCTGCCTTTAACGGCTTTGAGGTCGGCTGGGAACCGAAGGTGTAGAACTATTCTTATGAAGGCCGAATATAAACGCTGGAAAGAACAGAAAGAGATGAAAAAAGATGAAGGCAATAAATAATATCGACACATTAATTGAAAGGCTGGCCCTCATAGACAAGGATTGGCAACGAATCATTTATGATAAAACAGGAATAATCCTTTCGGAAAGACTTTATCTTGTGAGCAATTGTGGCAGTGTATTTTTAGAAGATGAGAGTCTGTATTTTGATGAAGATAATGATGAAATCGAGTATTGTGAAATCAATTCCATCGATGAGGCTATTTCGTACATAGAGGCAATGAAGAGCAGTTTAGATGGCTTACTACAGGATGTGTCATATGGAAAATTTACTAAGTCTGAGTTGTTCTGGGCTATTCTTGAGCGTATACTATTAAGGCCCGAAAACTTCGATGAGAATGGAGTGCAGCCATGGGCTTTATATTGTATTGGTAAATATGAACATGATGTAGAGGTGTGGATAGGGGATGTTTTGACCGGGTGGAATGCAATTGGTCTTGAAATTACAGAGGAAACAACTTTAGATGATGCGTTAATGATGTTAGTTTCGCACCTTAATATTAACGCAGAAGTTCAAGATTGGGCTCCGTATCTAAAGATATTTGATGTAGAGTACTCTGTTCCCAATACATATGAAGAGCTGAAAACTATCTTTTCTAAAGGATCTGTGTTTGAGTGCAATTATTTATGAAAAACAAAAATTGAGCTGGTTATCCATAAGGACGTGATGTTATGACGAAATTGTATGTAGGAGTTACTGATACAAATTGGTTTTTATATTTAAAAGAACAATACAAAAACAACAATTTACCAATGTATATTAACTTCTGGACACCTGGTTCAACGTCATTCAAGGTACTTGAAGCTGGAGAATTATTTTTATTTAAGCTGCATAAGAAGAAAAATAGCGGAGTTAATGGGGAAGTTGTTGGTGGCGGATATTTCTCACATTTTG
>ERZ809407.2083-NODE-2083-length-14613-cov-17.059349_pt1 | contig 14613 bp, 8 predicted proteins | sample MGYA00520792_ERZ809407 | MGnify/ENA primary metagenome ERZ809407 (study PRJEB31576, sample SAMEA3212665) | Homo sapiens | biome: human-gut; feature: human gut; material: fecal | place: Sweden | collected 2012 ...
CTCAGACCTCACGGTCTGGGCGATTTTTCTGTCAGGGGAGTTTTTTTACAGCCCCTTCTAAGGTTAGATGAATAAATTTAATTCAGTCTAAACTATTTAGCTGTAATTGCACCAGGTACAGTTACTGTAACATATGTATCAATACCAGTAGCTACCTTAACCTTTACAGTTAACTTAGTAACTGTGAAATATTTTCCAGCTGAAATGTTAGTATTGAGATTATTATTATCTTTCTTAATCTTAGTACCATCATTAAGAGTGGCCTCTACTTCACCGATATCAAGAGCACCGTCTTTATCTGTCACACTAGCAACACTTGTATATGTCTTACCATCAAATGTAACAATAATAGCATCTTTTAACATCTGTTCAACAGTATTGCCGGTTACAGTATTATTCTTTACCTCGACCTCAGCCTTGGCCTGAGTATCAGTAATGGTAAATGAAGTTGAAATTGTAACTGTCTTGGTTGTTCCATTCTCAACGATATTTTTCTCAGCAATAACAGTGTATGTTCCAGCATCAAGCTGCTTAACTGCTAATGCACCACCACTGATAATAACTGGCTTAACAACTAATGAACCAGTAGAAGCACTGATTGCTGCATGTGTTGTGGTTTCAGCATTTTTATTTCCAACAAAAATCTTAGTACCATCAGCTTTCTTTACTGTAAAAGTAGCATCATTTTCCACTTCTTTGTCAACACCATCAGCAACACCAATCATCTGAATGTTGATGGTCTTTTCTTTGTTATCATTGTCAACCTTCATATCTACATTGCTGTTATCAATATCAAGACGATATGCAGAAACTGTTGCATTAACATCAGCTTTCTTTACAGCTACGCTTACTGTTTTAGCTGCAACTTCCTTATTGTCTTTCTTATAAGAAATTTTATAAACATAGTTGCCCTTTTCTGCGGTAGCATTGAAAGTAACATCTTTTCCAGTTTTTGCAGTAAATGTGAAATATTTGCTTGCAGCATTAGCGTTAACAGCATTTACTGTTAAGGTATTGCCCTGTGCATTTTTAGCATCAGTAGAAAGGCACTCAACGTTCAGGTTGTAATCACCAGCCCATTTGTCACCATACTGATCTTTTAATGTAACATTTACTTTCTTGGTGTCGTTTGTTAAATCCTGTGAAAGTGTAACAGCTGACTTATCTACATCAAGAGTTGCAACAGCTCTTTCAGCTACAATATCAATTGCAACAGAACCTACAACTTTATCATCCTTTTTAACAAGAATATAAGCTGTACCATTCTTTAATGCTGTAATTGCGATAGAATTGTTAGTTCCAACTTTATTACTTGCAAGCATTAATACAGACTTGTCAGATGATTCAAATGTATACTTGCTGTAGTCAGAAATTTCCTGGTTATCAGCATTCTGAATCTTGAACATTGCAACCTTTGTCTCATTTACAGCAATCTTGTTTGTATCTTTTGCTTTGTCAAACTTCTTTGCGGTATCATCAATTCTTACAGCGAAATTATTAACTTCTGACTGAGCAGTTGCTGTAATTGTCACTTTGTTTGGTCCAATGTTTCCTTCTGGCTTACCATTCTGGTCATACTTACCTGTCTTGTATGTGATTTCAGCTGTAGCTGTATCACCAACCTTGTTTAAGTATAACTTAGAACCATTAGTATATCCGTTTCCGTTTGTATTGATTGTAAAATCATAGTTGGAATCAGTTTCGCCATACTTAAGCTCTTTTACAACAACGCCGTTAGCATCCTTAGAAACTAACTTAACTTCTGTTTCTGTAGCATATGGAATTGTGGCCTTATCAAGTGCAATAGAAGCAACCTTTCCGTCAGAAGCTACGAATGTCTTTGTAATTCCATCAAGAGTTACATCATATGTAGCAGCATCCTTTAACTCACTGAACAGTGTTAATGTAACCTTGGAAGCATCCTTAGAATCAACAGATACCTTGGATACTGGGTAAACAACCTTTGTTGCTTCACTCTTGATTGCGAAATCAGTTGCCTTAAGGTTCTTTGTATCGCCAGTAACAGTAGCTGTAAGCTCTGTTAACTTGTTCTGTGCTACTGTAGAAAGAACATAGTTCTTTACTTCTACTTCCTGAGTAGCTGTAGCTGTATCTTTACCAATTGTAAGCTTAGCTGTGATTGTAGCCTTACCAGCCTTAACACCCTTTACAGTTCCGTCTTCAGAAACTGTTGCGATTGTATCATCACTAGATGTGTAAGTGATCTTAGCTCTTGAAGAAGCCTTCTTAGTTGTTGTTAACTTAGTTGTGTTTCCAACTGCTACTGCTGAATCTCCAGATAAAGCAACGCTTGCCTTAGCAACCTTCATGGTGTAAGTAAGCTTCTTTGTCTTTGCCTTAGCATTTTTCTTTGTAGAAGTCTTGTAAGTTACCTTAACCGTAACTTTAGCGGTACCTGGCTTAACACCTGTAACCTTGATCTTCTTTGCTGCTGTCTTCTTAACTTTTGCAACAGACTTCTTGTTGCTTGTTGCAGTTACTTTAACAGACTTCCAAGACTTTGGAGTTTTAACTGTAACTGTCTTGTAGCCCTCAGAATAAACTGTGGCTTTTTTTGCGCTAAGCTTTGCTGTAGAAGCTGCCTGTGCGTTTGTAGCAGGAACTGCTGTTACAACCATAGCTGCAGCGAGAGCAAAAGCTAACACTTTTTTGCTTGATTTCATGTTTTTTCCTCTCTTTCTTTTTGACTAACTTCCATCTCTTCTACTCGTTTAACCCTGCACGTTTAAGTTCCTTCATCTTCTCTTTCAAACCGCTGCGGACGATTTTTCCAATCCAATGTTCTCGCTAATTGCCTCCACTGACCTCCTCGGTCTTACTGTTAAGTCCATCGTCAGTTTCATCTACAGACACACAAATCATAAATGACTAGAAACTTTCGTACATCAGACGTCGGCGTAGAGTGTGATATCAACGTTGATTGTCCAGCATCAAGATCAGCAAGCTGAGGTTCCGATGACTTATATTTCTAATATGTATCTGTAATTGTAAGGTCTGTCTGGAACAAATTCCAGTTTCCATAGCCTCGATAGTAGTTCATCACTTGTCGTACTATTTATAGTACTCTTTTAACTACTCTACGTGACAATCATACACCAAGTATTGTATCTTTGCAACACCAAAATTACATTTTATTGAAAAAATTCTTTAATATTTTCTTAAGCATTTAAGAGTTTTTTCACTTTTTTCTATTATTAAAACTATTTCACGCGTAGTTCGAGTGAAACTACGCGTGAAGATAAACAATTCTATTTAAAGTAAGCAACTCCGGATTCGAAGATCTTCATATCCTGCTCTCCGTAGATGTTCATGGCAACGGCCTCACCGCGGCGCTCGCTGTGTGCCATCTTTCCGAGTACACGTCCATCCGGACTGGTGATACCCTCGATCGCCATGTACGAACCATTGACATTCCACTCTTCATCCATGGTTGGCTCGCCGGCTTCATTGACATACTGGGTGGCAACCTGTCCGTTTGCAAAAAGCTTGTCCAGCCATTCCTTCGGAGCTACGAAACGTCCCTCTCCATGGGATGCCGGGTTGCAGTATGTTGCACCAAGCTTTGCCTGCTGCAGCCATGGGGATTTGTTTGTCACAACCTTGGTATATACCATCTTGCTGATGTGGCGGTTGATGGTGTTGTAGGTCAGTGTCGGGGAATCCGCACTCTGTGCCTGGATCTGTCCGTAAGGAACAAGTCCCAGTTTGATCAGCGCCTGGAATCCGTTGCAGATACCAAGTGCCAGTCCGTCACGTTCTGACAGCAGTCTGCTTACTGCCTCGGTCATCTTTGCATTCCGGAATGCCGTTGCAAAGAACTTTGCAGATCCTTCCGGTTCATCTCCTGCGGAAAAGCCGCCCGGGAACATGATGATCTGTGACTGGTTGATTGCCTTGACAAATTCATCGACAGAATCACGGATGTCTGCTGCACTCAGATTCTTGAATACTTTTACAATTGTATTGGCACCTGCACGCTCAAACGCTTTCGCACTGTCGTACTCACAGTTTGTTCCAGGGAATACCGGAATGAATACGGTCGGCTTTGCGACTTTGTTCTTGCATACATAGATATTCTTGGTATCATATACGTCACTCTGCACTTTTTCCTTGCCCTCGGTTGCGCGGGTTGGGAAGACTCTTTCGAGTGTTCCGGTCCAGGCTGCAATTGCTTCCTCCATGGAAAGTGACATTTCTTTGTATACAAATTTCTGTGCATCGTTCACTTCACCGACAACAACTCCGGATGCTTCTTTTATAATAGGAAGAAACTCCTCTTTTACTTCTGCAACGATATTACCAAATCCCGGTGCAAATAATGTTTCTGCTGTGACATCCTCTGCAATGGTGACACCTAATTTGTTACCAAATGCCATCTTGCTGACTGCTGCTGCCAGACCTTTTCCGTCCAGTGCATAGGCACTGCGGATTGCTCCCTTGCCGATCAGCTCATGAATCTTGTCATACAGTTTCATCACCTGTTCATATACCGGCAGATCATACGCGTTCTTTTCGATCGTAAAGAGTACCAGCTTATCTCCTGCTTCTTTCAGTTCCGGTGTGATCACGTCTTTTTCTCTTGCCACATCGACTGCGAAAGAAACCAGTGTCGGAGGCACGTCAATATCGTTAAAGGTTCCGGACATGGAATCTTTTCCACCGATGGACGGCAGTCCAAAACCGATCTGTGCATCAAATGCACCGAGCAGTGCTGCAAACGGCTGACTCCATCTCTTTGGATCTTCACTCATTCTGCGGAAATACTCCTGGAAGGTGAAGCGTACTTTCTTGTAGTCACCACCGGCGGTCACGATACGGGAAAGGGATTCCAGCACGGCATATACCGATCCGTGGTATGGACTCCAGGAGGATAAGTACGGATCAAATCCGTAGGACATCATGGTTACGGTATCGCATTTTCCTTTCAGAACCGGAAGTTTGGCAACCATGCTCTGTGTCTCGGTCAGCTGATAGCGGCCGCCGTATGGCATGTAGACACTTCCCGCACCGATGGAACCGTCAAACATCTCGACAAGTCCCTTCTGGGAACATACATTAAGATCCGCAAGCATGGCAAGCCATGCTGATTTGTTGTCGTTTTTCTGTAATGCATCTGCAACTTTCGGAAGTTCGATCTTTTTAAAGAAGTTGTCTTCCTCTTTTGGCATCTCGACTTCGACATCTGCTTCCTGATGCGCACCATTGGTATCGAGGAATGCACGGGAAATATTGACAATGTCTTTTCCTCTCCACTCTAAGATCAGTCTCGGCTCCTCGGTAACAACTGCCACCTCGGTTGCTTCAAGGTTTTCTTCTTTTGCATAAGCAAGGAACTGCTCGACATCCTGCGGAGCGACAACCACTGCCATACGCTCCTGAGACTCGGAGATTGCAATCTCCGTTCCATCCAGACCAGCATATTTCTTCGGTACTTTATCCAGATTCACGCGCAGTCCGTCTGCAAGCTCACCGATGGCTACCGATACACCGCCGGCACCGAAATCGTTACATTTTTTGATAATATGGCTGACTTCTTCTCTGCGGAACAGGCGCTGCAGTTTACGCTCAGTCGGTGCATTACCTTTCTGTACCTCGGCACCACATACAGACGTAGACTGTGTGTTATGTGCCTTGGAAGATCCGGTTGCTCCACCGATACCGTCACGTCCGGTACGTCCGCCCAGAAGGATAATCTTATCTCCCGGATCAGAGGTCAGTCTCTGTACGGCACGTCTCGGTGCGGCACCCATGACAGCACCGATCTCCATACGTTTTGCTACATAATCCGGATGGTAAACTTCTTTGACATATCCGGTTGCCAGTCCGATCTGATTTCCATAAGAGCTGTAACCTCTGGCTGCCTCGCGCACGATCTTCTTCTGTGGCAGCTTACCCTCAATCGTATCTTTTACGGATACGGTTGGATCTGCGGCTCCAGTCACACGCATTGCCTGATACACATAAGTTCTTCCGGAAAGCGGATCACGGATGGCTCCGCCTAAACAGGTAGCAGCACCACCGAACGGCTCAATCTCGGTCGGATGGTTATGTGTCTCATTCTTAAAGTTTACAAGCCACTCCTCTGTCTTTCCATCTACTTCCACCGGTACCACGATGGAACATGCATTGATCTCGTCAGATTCTTCCTGGTCTGCAAGTTTTCCTTCTTTTTTCAGACGTTTCATGGCAAGCAGTGCCAGATCCATCAGGCAGACAAACTTGTCATCACGTCCCGCATACAGTTTCTTGTGGGTATCCAGATATTCTTCGTAAGTCTTTTTGATTGGTGCCTGGTAAAATCCTTCATCAAACTTCACATTTTTAAGTTCTGTCGAGAAGGTGGTATGACGGCAATGGTCACTCCAGTAAGTATCAAGCACGCGGATCTCTGTCACGGACGGATTCCGCTTCTCGGTATTTTTGAAGTAATTCTGGATATGTAAGAAATCCTTAAAGGTCATGGCAAGATTTAAAGAGCTGTACAGTTCCTTCAGCTGTGCTTCTGCCATGTCGATAAATCCGTCGAAAACTGCCACGTCTGCCGGCTCATCGAAATTCTGTACGAGGGTATCCGGCTTATCCATACCGGTCTCACGGGAATCTACCGGATTGATACAATACTTTTTGATCGCCTCTAACTCATCCTCTGTGATGTCACCCTTGATCACATAGGTCGTCGCGCTGCGGATGATCGGCTCCTCATCCTCATTTAAAAGCTTCACGCACTGCTCTGCGGAATCCGCTCTCTGGTCGAACTGTCCCGGCAGGAATTCTACGGAAAATACGTTTCCGCCTTCTGCGTCAAAGTTCTCCTCATAAATATCATCCACTGGCGGCTCGGAAAATACCGTCTGCAATGCCTTCTGGTAAGTGGCATCCGATACATTTTCCACATCATAACGGATCAGAACACGCACCTGATCTGCAGCGATTCCGAGATAATGCTTTACCTCATGTTTTAATTCTTTTGCCTTTACGGCAAAATCCGGTTTCTTTTCTACGTACACACGACGTACATTGCCCATTGGATTTACCTCCTTCTTTTGCGAAACGGAATGCCCCCTGCATTTGGGGGCATTCTATTGATCTTTATGTTATTGTATCATGGGTTGACAATTAAGTAAAATTAATATCGCTTACGATATCTATTACCTGTTCTTATGAAATTACTGTACGGTAATTGCACTGTCCGTTACAACGCCCGGAGTGTCCGGTTCCGGCTGATCCGGCTGATCGGTACCCGGGTTTGGATTTACAAAATTAATCTTTACTTTCAGCTTTCTGGATTTATTTCCTGCCGTATCTTTGACATATACGGTCACGCTATAAGTTCCATAGGTTCCTCTTTCCATAGCGGTAACTGCCTTATGTGCTTCTCTGGCATCCACGAAAACATATTTTGACGCAAGTTTTTTGCCCAGATCTTTTGCCACTACATCTGCCTTAATTGCAGAAACCAGTTTTTCTTTGGAAACGGCTTTATTGTAGGTCAGTGTCTTTCGCTTCAGGCTGATGGATGGTGCTTTCGTATCTTTTACGGTAATTATGATGCTCTTTTGGGTCTTGTTTCCTTTGGCATCTTTTGCGGTGTATGTAATCTTATATTTTCCGGTCTTTGCCGCATTGACTTTTCCGGAAACGGTAAATTTAAGTGTCTTACCTCTGTAATCGGTAGCTTTCACACCCTTTTTCAGATCTACTTTGCTGTTTGTTCTCTCGATGGTTTTATTCTTGATTCCCTTAATCGTCGGACGGAGTTTCAGCCATGGATTTCTCGGATCCGGATCGGTCGGATCCCATCCGCGGTATGGGCTGTTTACATCGATGCGGACCGGAGTTGGCTTTCCGAGTGGTCCCGGATCTTTTCCATCGTAGATGGTGACTTTGGTTCCGACCGGACAGTTGTCATAGATCCACTTGGCATCTTCCACATTCAGACGGACACATCCGTGGGATGCCGTCTGTCCCAGACGGTTATAAGAATTGTATGCCAGCCTGCTCGGGTCCTGTGAACTGTAAAACACAGAGTGGAACAGCACACCACCGTGAATACGGCTGCAATACTGTCCGTACACACCGCCCATAAGTGTATGCCAGCGGTATTTTGCCGGAATCGAAAATGTTCCTGTCGGGGTGGCATTGTTGACACCGACAGAGCAGGCAAATGCTTTGACCGGTTTGGTATATTTGCCTTTGGAATCAAGTGCATATACGGTCACACAGTTCTGCTGACGATTGATTTTAATGTAATATGGCAGTTTTGCTGCCTGAGTTGTAACGGGTGTTCCTGCGAACACAAGCAGCATGAGTGCCGCCATCAATCCGCATAAGGTTTTCAAAATTCCCTTTTTCATGATAATCTCCTTTTCTCTCCTTTGTGAAAGGTATATAATATATCCTATACTATACTATACTACTGAGGATATGATCGATGGATATCAATTATGAATTATACAAGGTTTTCTATTATGTTGCAAGCTCTCTCTCATTTTCGGATGCAAGTAAGAAGCTTTTTATCTCCCAGTCAGCGGTAAGCCAGTCTATCAAAACACTGGAACGCAAGCTGGGACAGCCGCTTTTTATCCGCAGCACAAAAAAAGTGCAGCTGACTCCTGCCGGTGCTCTGCTTCTGAAACATGTGGAACCTGCCATGAATCTGATCTCACGCGGCGAAAGCCAGCTTTTAGAATCCGGCTCTCTTGGTTTAGGACAGCTGCATATCGGTGCCAGCGACACGATCTGCCGCTATTTTCTTCTGCCGTATCTGCAGAAATTCCATCGGAAATTCCCGGATGTTCCGATTAAAATCACCAATGCCAGCTCGATGGGCTGTGTAGACCTGTTAGAGCAGCGCCGGGTAGATCTGATTATCACAAATTTTCCAAACCCGCATCTGAATCCTTCCTATATTCAGAAAACGGTTGGCTCTTTCTCGGATGTGTTCGTCGCCAATCCGGCATATTTTGATCTGGCGGACCGCATCGTTCCTTTCTCGGAGCTTGGCACCTATCCGCTCATGATGTTAGACCGCAAGAGCACAACGAGTGAGTTTCTGCACCACATTTTCCTGCAGCATCAGCTGGAACTGCTGCCTCAGGTAGAGCTCAGCAGCAACGATCTGCTTATTGACATGGCCCGCATCGGTCTTGGAATTGCTTTTATCCCGGATTTTTGTCTGAAACACAAGCCGGAGGATCTCTTTCTCGTCCGCACGCAGGAAACGATCCCGCAGCGGCAGCTGGTGGCTTCGTTAAACCCTACCCTTCCGGTTTCTGCCTCCACCGAAGAGTTTTTAAAGCTCCTCCCGGACGTCTGACCAGAACCGGCTCACTTCTTCCCGCAGCTGCGGCAGACCACAGACGCTTCTCTTTTCCCATTCTCTCGGAAAAAGCGCTCCGTATTCGCGCTGCAGGAAACGTTCATCCAGCAGAAGGATCACGCCGCGGTCCTCGCTGGTCCTGATCACGCGCCCTGCTGCCTGCAGGACTTTGTTCATTCCCGGATAGCGGAACGCATAGTCAAATCCGGACAATCCCCGCTCATCATAATAATTCTTTAAAATTTCACGTTCATCGCTGACCTGCGGAAGTCCGGTTCCCACGATGATGGCACCGATCAGCCGGTCGTTTTTCAGATCAATGCCTTCCCCGAAAATTCCACCCATCACACAGAACGCAACGAGTGTCCCCTGGCGCTCTTTTTCAAATTCTTCCAAAAACGCTTCTCTTTCGTGTTCTTTCATATTACTATGCTGCATCAGAATCTCGCACGAATCGGCCGCCTTCCCGGCAAAGACCTCATATACATCCTGCATCAGCCGGTAAGACGGGAAAAACACCATGTAATTTCCCTGCTGTGCTTCTGTGACTGCACCGATATAGTCCGCGATTTTTTCGTATTCTTTTCTGTTCCTCCGCGTATATTTTGTGCTCACATCCCGGCCAAATGCGAGAAGTCTCTGTGTCTGGGCAAACGTACTCTGCGCATAAATGGCATAGTTATCCTCGTCCGTGGAAAGTAGCCGCTTGTAGTATCCGATCGGCAGGAGCGTTGCGGAGAAAAAGATCGTGGAATTGCTTTTATCGATGCATTTCTGCAGATTGACCGACGGATCTACGCAAAAGAGCCGGATCCGGAACTGGCCTTCCTCCGTCATCTGGCTGTAGATCACGTAATGGTCATCCACCAGATCATAGATATTCAGGAAATTGCGCAGCGCAAAGTAAAAATCCAGCACCGTTTTCTTCTCCGGAAATTCCCGCGGTTTTTCCCAAAATTCATCCATCTGGGAGGCCAGCCGCATAAGGTGGAAGGTCAACGTTCCCACACTGTCCAGAATCTGGTAGTGCTCACACTCACGTTTCATTTCCAGCATGGCTTTGTTGCATTTGTCCAGGATACGGCAGATCGTACGGCTGTGCGCTTTCATGATCCGCTTCACTGCAAGCACGTCTTCTTTGTACAGATCGGCACTGTACATCTCCCTGCTGCGATCCACGAGGTTATGTGCCTCATCCACCAGGAACAGATAGTCTCCCTTTATCCCCTCCTGAAAAAAGCGTTTCAGATATACATTCGGATCGAATACGTAATTGTAATCACAGACAATATTGTCCGCCCAGGTTGCCACATCCAGACTCATCTCAAACGGGCACACCTGATATTCTTTCGCCTGCGCTAAAACTTCCTCTCTGGTAAACAGGTTGGATTTCTGCAAGAGATCAAACACCGCATCGTTCACCCGGTCAAAATGTCCCTTTGCATATGGACAGTTTACCGGGTTGCAGTCCATCTCTTCACACAGGCAGAGTTTTTCTTTTGCTGTAATCTGGATCACTTTGGCACGATAGCCCTGTTCTTCCAGCAGTGCGAACGTTTCTTTTGCCACAGTTGCTGTGATGGTCTTTGCCGTGAGATAAAAGATCCGGTCTGCCAGCCCTTCTCCCACTGCTTTTACCGCCGGAAAGATTGTGGAAATTGTTTTGCCCACACCGGTCGGTGCTTCGATAAACAGATTCTTTCCCCGCAAAATTGTACGATAAACATCTGCAACCAGCTTCTTTTGCCCTTCCCGGTACGGAAATGGAAACTCCAGTCCATGAATGCTCTCCTGCCGCTGTTTTTTCCATGCAATCTGCCAGTCCGCCCATTTCCGATAATCTTCGATCAGATGGCCAAACCACACGGTCAGTGTCTCATAATCGAAAATTTCCCGGAAATACCGAATTTCTTCCGTATCCAGATTGCAGTAGGTCATCTGCACGCCGATCCGCTCCAGACGGTTCTGTTTCGCATAGATATACGCATAGCACATTGCCTGGGCTTTATGCACGTAGACCGGCTGTTCCATTGCCGCAACGTTTCTATATACACCCTTGATCTCATCGATGAAGCTGATTTCTTCTTCCGGAGGGATTTCCGCCGCAAACTCCATCTCCGGTTGCAGCACAGACTCCGTCGCAGCCGGCAGATCCGGCTGAAATTTTCCATAGACGATTCCGTCTGCACGTCCTTCCACGACCAGTACGTAATCGTTGGCTTTCCATTCAATTTTCAGCGGTACTTCCGCCTGGTAGGAGGTGTCCATGCTTTTTTGAATTTTCCGGTGGATACGGCTGCCTTCCATCATGGCCTCTGCACTCGCCAGCTTTCCGGCACGATTATCGATATCTCCTGCCCGGAAAATAAACTCTACCAGATTTCTCACAGAGATATGTAATTCCTGCATGTACACCTCCTTTCTCCCGCGGGTATTTTCCTGTTGTATGAAGCGGGTTTTTATTTGTTCCATTATTTTACAATAAAAAGCCCCGCTCCGGAATACGGAGCGGGACTTAAAGTTCCATAGTCACGATATAATAATTGTATTATGCCACTGCAAATTTAGCAACTACGTTTTCGAAGTTTTCATTCTTTCCACCGTAGCAAACCTGAAGATTCTTCTTTACGCCAAGACCAATCATACCAAGCAATGACTTTGCATCAATGAATGTTCTGTCACATTTTACATCAATATCAAAATCACAACCACCCGCTGCACGTACAAAATCCTTAACTTCATCCATATCTGATAACCGAATTACTTTAACAGTTTCATACATAATCCAACACCTCTTTCTACCTTTAAACAACATACTTTTATTATCATCCCCAAGTTTAGAAAAGATTATGCCACTTTTTTTCTCATCTGTCAAAGTTGTGCAAACTTCGCATTTCTCCGGTTTTTCCTGCATAATGACGGTAATCGCGCAACCGTTTCCATCAGATTCTTACCGTTTTTTTTCGTGTATTTATATTTATACCTGCTATCTTATGCAATTTCTCCAAAAAATTGCCTTTCCAATGACCAAAACAAGCATTTTTTGATGAAAACTATTTTTATCAAAGTGGTTTCCCACTTTTTTTCAGAATATCCACATATAATTCTCCGATCGGACTGACCTTTATCCCCTTGTGCCGGATATAGCCGATCCGCATCTTTTCGCTCTCTGCCAGCGGCACTGCCGCGTAATCATTTCCGTTTAATTCTTCACAGATAATCCCGGAACAGAGTGTATAACCATTCAGACCAACCATCAGATTCAGCATGGTCGCCCGGTCATCCGCATGGATCATCTTCTTATATTCATAGGTACTTTTCATCTCTTCGGCAAAATAAAAGGAATTATTTTTCCCCTGTTCGAACACCAGACATGGATATTCCTGCAGTTCTTTCATGGAAATTACATCCCTTTGTGCCAGCGGATGTCCTTTCCACAGATATACATAGGTGTCACAGGTAAACAGTTCTTCAAAAATCACATCATTTTCCCTGAAAAGTTTCTGGAGTACTGCTTCATTAAATTTGCTCAGGAAGAGAATTCCCAGCTCACTTTTCATGTTACGCACATTTTCGATTACCTGATTCGTCTGTGTCTCATGCACGGCAAATTCATATTCTTCCATTCCGACAGCCTTGACCACTTCCACAAATGCCTTGACCGCAAAGGTATAATGCTGCATGGACACAGAAAATTTCTTTTTGGATGCAGACGAAATATAACGGGATTCCAGCAAATGATACTGCTCCACGACCTGCTTGGCATATCCGATAAATTCCTCTCCCTCCGGTGTAAGCACGATTCCGCGGTTTGACCGGATAAAAATGGTGATTCCTGTTTCTTCTTCCAGTTCGCGCACAACCGCAGACAGATTGGGCTGTGAGACAAACAGTTTTCGGGATGCTTCGTTCATGGAGCGGCTTTCTGCAATCGTAATTACCTGATGTAACTGCTGTAGGGTCATAGGTCTTACCTCTTTTCCTTAAGCAAATGATCTGTTATATACCGGACAAGGATCTGAAGTATCCATGCAATCACAATGGAACTGCATACCAGCACCAGTTCGTAACGCAGACGGCATGTATGAAATGCTGCTCCCTTCATAAATTTTCGTATGGTAACATGTACCAGATACAATTCCAGCGAATGAGCACCAAACCATTCCAGTATTCTTATAACCGGGCGCATAGATAACTGGGAAAAGATCCAGGCAATTCCCGCACAACATGAGATATTAAAAATTCCAGTCACATACCTTGCAAAAATAGGAGATCCACTGGGAAGCATGGTGAGCAAATAGCCGGATAACGCAAAAAGAATCAACCATTTCCAATAACTTTCCCTTTTTTCATAGCTGGATCTGCCATAAAAACAGCCCGCTATAAAAACAGGCAGACGAAGCAAAGCAATATTCACATTTCCAAACATATCTTTCTCATATAATGCAATTACAAGTGCTAATACTGTAATAGCACTTACAATAGAAAGCAGACGGATCTCTCCATCTATTGCGTCCCGTGCGCTATCCACAATCTGAAAGATATAGGGATAAATCAGATAGCATAACAACATCAGGCCAATATACCAGTAAAGCCTGTCTCCATCACTGAAAAATGTGATAAATGTAAAGTCTTTTATGGCTTCTCCCCATCCTGTTTTATCCACACAGACATCTAATAAAATATAAGAGGGTACGGCTACGATGCAATAAGGAATCAGGATTCTTTTTAATCTTCTTATGTAAAAGCTTCTAACATCTGATCTTTTTTTCATGGAATAATATAACCCCAGACCAGAAAAGAATAAAAATGCATCCACACTTGATGATGAAATATATCTCCAAAAGAAGGAAATCCAGCCACTAAAATGATAGGAATAATAATGACAGTCATCCGTAAAATGAAAAACTATAATCAATATGATGGATATTCCCATTAACGCCCCCCGGTATTGCGAAAGCACGCTGTTATTTGTTTTTTTCATATAATTCTCCTTTATAAAAATTTAATTTAAATTACTATAAATAAAAAAACACCTAAACAGGTGTTTTTAAAGAGCAGGGGATGAGAGAATCGAACTCCCACCAAAGGTTTTGGAGACCCCTATCATACCATTTGACCAATCCCCTATATGAGAAAACAACGTAGACAAGTACGCTGCTAACTTCTTATTCATGAAATGTTTGTACTTTCAAAACTTCATACAGATTTAACCGCTTTTTTAATCAAGCCCTCGACCTATTAGTAACAGTCAGCTCCATGTGTTGCCACAC
>ERZ809407.2088-NODE-2088-length-14585-cov-5.575774_pt1 | contig 14585 bp, 12 predicted proteins | sample MGYA00520792_ERZ809407 | MGnify/ENA primary metagenome ERZ809407 (study PRJEB31576, sample SAMEA3212665) | Homo sapiens | biome: human-gut; feature: human gut; material: fecal | place: Sweden | collected 2012 ...
CAAAGTGCAGCGCGCTCGCCTGCGGCGGCGCGTTGTCCTCTGGCCCGCTGGGCGCTCCCGCGCCGCAGGCGGTCAAATTCAGCGCCAGCACGCAGCAAAGCAGCAGCGTCATCCATTTTTTCATTCTGTTCTCCTTTCGAGGTCTCGGTTCCTTGCTCAAACGATCACAGGCCCCTCCGTCCACGCGCTGCTGCCTCTGGCCGCGCGCAGCTCGGGATAGGCGAGCACGTATTGATCCGCCGCGCACGCCGTCAGAGCGAAGAGCTTCTGCGCCTCCTCACTCAACGCGCGCACATCGGCGCTCTTGGTCAGCACCGGTGCGCTTCCCGTTTTTTTGATCGTTTTGAGCAGCTTTCGTCCCCGCTCATTGCACGCCAGCACGCGCAGATAGGGGACCTCCGGCGGCACATCCGCCGCCGTCACGTCCAGATACGCCGCAAGCAGCATCCGCCGCAGCCGCGCATAGGCATAGCGCTTCGTCTTCACCGCGGAGAGCAGCTCGTCGACGGACGCTGCTGTCCGCGCTGCGTCATAAAACCGGCGATAAAGGCCTTCATTCCCGCTGTCATAGCGGGCGAAGTCCTCCTCGCACATCGCGCGCAGCCGGGAAAGCACCGCTCGCTCCGCATTCTGCATCGTCACCGGCGCGCGGCCCGCTGCGCATTCGCGCGCATAGATGGCGGCGCTCTCCGCCGTCAGATACGCGGAGGCGTCCTCTCCGTTCGTGAGCAGCTCGCGGATGTGGCTCGCCGAGGCGAAGCCCTTCGCCGCACCCCCGTTGTGCCCGACGACCTTTCGCAATATTGCCAGCGGCGCGATGGTACTGCCGCTTTGCAGCAGCGCCTTGCAGTATTCTACGCCGAGGATATCGTTCGGCTCCCGGAGCACCGCGGCATCCTCGCCGATGAGCGCCCTCGCGGCGCTCTCCCTCGCCGCGGCAAAGGACAGGCCCTTGGCAAGCTTCTCTCGCAGCGCGTCGGGAAAATCCGCCCGCAGCAGTGCCTTTGCCGCGCGCTGCAATTTCGCCGCGTTACCGCATTCGCTGCCAAAGGCCAGCGTGTCGACCACGCTCGTCGCCGCCAAAATGCTCACGCCGCCGCGGGCAAAGCCCTCCGCCGACGAAATGGCCCACGGCAGCGGCAGCTCAAGGACTAAATCTGCCCCGCCGTACACGGCAGCCTCGGCGCGCGCATGCGCGCGCTCAACGGCAAAGTCGCCCCGCTGGACAAAATCGCCGCTCATCGCGCACACGACCGCGCACTCTTCCTCGCCTGCCAGACGGCGCAATTCATCAATTTGCCACTTGTGGCCGCGGTGGAAGGGATTATATTCGCATATTATACCAAATACCCTCATGGAAGTCCTCTCAAAGCGGTTACAAAAGAGTTACGTTTTGTTAAATTTACTTGTCTTTGCGAAAAAAGTTGTTATAATATATTCTGTATCGAATTGTACATCCGATTAATTTGATTCTTATTTTATCGGAAATTCGGGCGCAATGCAAGCGCCCTCGGAAAAAGGAGTATACTTATGAATGTTCTGGTCATCAACGCAGGTTCTTCTTCCCTGAAGTATCAGCTGCTCAACCCCACCACGGGCGAGCTGCTGGCGAAGGGTCTGTGCGAGCGCATCGGCATCGACGGTCTGTTCACCTATAAGCCCCAGCTTCCCGGCAAGGAAGCCATCAAGGCCGCTTCCGTCTCCATGCCCACCCACAGCGAGGCCATCCAGGCCGTGCTGAACGCGCTCGTCGACGAGAGGAACGGCGTCATCGGCTCCATGAAGGAGATCGACGCTGTCGGCCACCGCGTCGTCCACGGCGGCGAAAAGTTTGCCAAGTCCGTCGTCATCACCGACGAGGTCATGCAGGCAATCGAGGAGTGCAATCCCCTCGCCCCGCTCCACAACCCCGCCAACATCATCGGCATCAAGGCCTGCCAGGAGCTCATGCCCGGCGTGCCCATGGTCGCCGTGTTCGACACTGCCTTCCACCAGACCATGCCTCCCGTGGCTTACACCTATGCTCTTCCCTATGAGTACTATGAGAAGGACAAGGTCCGCCGCTACGGCTTCCACGGCACCTCTCACAAGTATGTTTCCCAGCGCGCGGCCGATATGCTCGGCAAGCCCATCGAGCAGCTCAAGCTGATCTCCTGCCACCTCGGCAACGGCTCCTCCGTCACCGCGATCGACGGCGGCAAGAGCGTCGACACCTCCATGGGCTTTACCCCGCTTGCCGGTCTTCCCATGGGTACCCGCTCCGGCGACATTGACGCCGGTATCCTCGAGTACCTGATGAACAAGTACGGCATGGACATCACCGAGATGCTCACAATCCTCAACAAGAAGTCCGGCGTTATGGGCATCAGCGGCGTCAGCTCCGACTTCCGCGATCTCGAAGAGGCCTTCGAGCAGGGCAATGAGCGCGCCGGCCTTGCCGTCGATATGTTCAACTACGGCGTGAAGAAGCTCATCGGTGCGTATGCCGCCGCGATGGGCGGCGTGGACGCCATCATCTTCACCGCAGGTGTCGGCGAGAACAGCGCTTCCCAGCGCATGGCCATCGCCTCCGGCCTCGAGTTCATGGGCGTCAAGATGGACGAGGACGCCAACAAGGTCCGCGGCGAAGAACGCGTCATCTCCGCGCCCGACTCCAAGGTCACCGTCCTCCTCATCCCCACGAACGAGGAACTCATGATCGCCATGGATACCGAGGCGCTCGTCGGCTAAGTCATCGACAACCGATTATAAAAAATCCGCTTACGAAATTCGTAAGCGGATTTTTTTATTGCCGGTCTTCGAGCCACTGCATCGCGCCATAGGCGAGCAGTGCGCTCCCGCGCGGTAAAATGTTCTCGTTGAAGACGACGCTCTCGTTGTGCATGGGCTTTCCGTAGCGCGCGTCCTCCTGCGCCGTGCCCGCGCCAAGCAACAGATACGCGCACGGCAGCTCGTAGGTGTAGGACGCAAAGTCCTCCGAGCCCATGCCGCCCTCACGCAGGCGGTAGACGCTCTTCTCGCCGAACAGCATTTCGGCGCAGCGTGCCATCTGCTCGGTCAGCGCCTCGTCGTTTTTGAGCGGCGGCGCGCTCGCAAGCTCTTCGACGCTCGCGCTGCCGCGGAAGGCCCTGGCTGTCGCGTCCGCGATCTCGCCGATGCGGCGCAGGATCAGCGCGGTCACGTCGCGGTCGAACGTGCGGATCGTGCCCTCGATCACGGCCTCCTGCGGGATGATATTCGGCGCGTGCCCCGCGCTGAATTTGCCCATCGTCACGATGGCGGGCGTCTTCGCGGGCAGCTCGCGCGCCGTGATCTCCTGAAGCGCAAGGTAGATGTGCGCGGCAATGTTGATTGGGTCGACGCCCGTCTCCGGCATTGCCCCGTGACAGCCGACACCCTTGACCGTGATGCGAAACAGCGTGCAACCCGCCATAAACGTTCCCTTGCCGCAGAGCACCAGGCCCGACGGCGTCCCGGAGTTCACGTGCAGCGCCATCGCCGCCTGCGGCTCCGGTGCCTCCAGCACACCGGCCTTAAGCATTGCTTTCGCGCCCGTGAAGCCCTCCTCGTCGGGCTGGAAGACGAGCTTCACAGTGCCCTTAATCTCACTTTGATGCGCCTTGAGCAGCTTTGCAGCACCCAGCAGCATGGCTGCGTGCATGTCGTGTCCACAGGCGTGCATGCTGCCGTTTTCCGAGCGGAACGGCAGGTCGGTCTTCTCCTTCACCTTGAGCGCGTCCATGTCGGCGCGCAGCAGGATACAGCGCCCCGTATCCTCGCCCGTGAGCTCCGCGACCACGCCGCCGCCCAGCTCGCGCGGCTCATAGCCGAGCAATCGCAGCTTTTCTTCGACAAATTGAACCGTCTGCGGCAGGTGCGCGCCGACCTCCGGCGCGCGGTGGATCGCTCTCCGGTTCTCGACGATCTCGTCTTTCATTTCGATGGCTTCCGCCAGTAAAGTCTCTCCGTTCATGCAAACTTCCTTTCTCATTTCTGCGCGGCGGCTTTTTTCGCCGCGCGCTGCTGCGCCGTCCGCCGCACGAGTTCGCACAGCGACAGGATGTATAAAAAGCACGCAAACGCCATGCCTGTCATCGGCGCGCCGACGGTCGAGAGCGGCGTCGCCCCCGCGATCGACCACGGGATCAGCGGCGCGACGACGACGGCGCTGTTTTCAAGGTTGATGGCAAATTCTTCTTTATCCTTCTGCGACGGCGCGCAGAGCTGGTGTGTCAGGATGATCGTCAACGTCTGGTTGCAGGCGAGAAGGCTCGCCAAAACCGCCGTCAGCAGCATTGAGGCATAGGGCGAGGTCCTCTCACTCAGCGCCGTCACGCGCCCGCACAGCCCGTCGAGCAGCCCCGTCTTGCGAAAAATGCCGGAATACGCCGACGAGATCATCACGATCAGCGCCACGCGCACCATTGAAATGATGCCGCCGCCGTTGAGCATCGCGCCGACCTCGGCGTCCGACGCCGTGTAGCCTAAGATTGCGGTCTTGAGGATCGTCACCGCGTCCAGATGCCGCAGGAAAATGCACAGCACGACCGCCGCTAAAATGCTGACCGACATCGCCTTTTTCACGTTCACGCGTAGGACCGACAGGATCAAAATGAGCACCGCCGGCAGGCACATGACCCAGTGAAGCGTCATCTCGCGCCCGTAGAGCGACCACAGCTCGCCCGCCGCGCCGCTGCCGCTTTTCACCATGCCGAGCGCCGCATAGACGCCGCAGCTCAGAAGAAACGGCACGAGCGCCGTCTTGAGCATGCGCTTGATGTTGTCGTAAATGTTCGTCTCCGTCAGCTCGCTCACGAGCAGCGCGCTCGTCGAGACCGGCGAGCAGCGGTCGCCGAAGTATACGCCCGAAAGCATCGCGCCGCCGAGCAGCACGGGGTCCATGCCCATCGAAATGCCGACGCTCACGCAGATGGTGCCCATCGTCGCCGCCGTGCCGAACGCCGTGCCTGTCAGCATCGAGACGCCGCAATTCAGCAAAAACGTCATCAGCAGCAAGATCTCCGGCCGGATGAGGTCAACGGCGCAGCAGATGATGAACGGCAGCGTACCGCACGCGCGCCAGAACGCCGTCAGAATGCCGATCAGCGGAAAGACGAGCAGCACGCTTGCCGACGTCTTCACGCCCGAGCAGATCATCTTCCCGAGTTCTTTCCACGAAAAGCCCTGCTTTTTGCCGTACAGCGTGAAGATCACAAGCCCCGCCAGGAGCGCGTAGAGGATATTCGTCCCCAGCACGATGCACACGAGCAGCGCAAGGCAGAATAAAACGATCGCAGCCATCCAAGTCCTCCCTATCCATTTTAACACAGTATCGCTATCTTAGCACGAAGCGATCAAAAAGAAAACTCGTTTTTATCCCACCGCATACGCCCACAGCGGCAGCGTCAGCATGGAGTTGCAGTTCCCGATGTACTTCACGGTGTTCAGGATCACGGATGGCAGCTGCACCTGCGTCACCATGCAGAGAAGTCCCAAGTAGATGGCGACAAGGCAGGGGTGCGTCAGCACGTTTTTGATGAGCTTTTTCTTTTCCACCGTCTCGCCCGCGACAAAATACGTCGTGCCGACCGACCACATCACAATGCGCATCGGGATCAAAAAAATAGAGGTGTAGAGCACGCCGACCTCATTGTAGATACCCTCAGCGAGATCGCCTCGGGAAATTTGAGCTCCCTGTGTGACTGCCCCTTTGTCCTCGGCTCCGCGGAAGACATCGGCGGGCGCATCGGGCGCGGACTTTTGCGCTCCTCGGGCGTCTCGCCCGTCAGCAAAGCAACATCAGAAAACGTCGAAACGCTGCTCGCGCTCTGCGAGCAGAGCGTCGGCGCATGCTTCTGCCCGGAAAATCTGCTGCACACGGCGCTCTCGCCCGCGCAGCTTGCGCACCTGCATATTCTCCCGCTCTGCCCCGAGGCGTCCTATCCCATCTGCTTTGGGTACTTGAGCCGCTCGTATCCGTGGAGCGTGCTCTCGGAATTCATCCGCATCGCCCGCGAGCAAACTGCATAAGCACCATAAAAACGCCGCCCGTACATTTATCGCACGGGTGGCGCTCTTTTTTACTACTTCACCGCGGGCTGCTGCTGGGTGATGCAGTGGATATTGCCGCCGCCGAAGGCGACCTCCTTCGTCTGCACACCCACGACCTCGCGGTCGGGGAACATTTTCTGCACCTGTTCGATGGCGACTGCGTCGTTTTCGTCGCCGTACTGCGGCAAGATGACCGCGCCGTTGACGATGAGGAAATTCATATACGACGCGATGCTGACCTCGCCGTCCTCACGGGGGATGGTGCCCTCCACGGCGTCGATGGTATCCGCGCCCTCGAGTAAGCACGGCTTTTTCGTCAGACAGAGCTTGTGAACCTTTAATTTGCGTCCCTTGGCGTCCGTCGCCTCGCTCAGGAATCTGTAAGCCGCCTGCGCCTGCTCATAAAACGGATGATTCTTGTCCTCCGTCCAGATGCACGCGACCTCGCCGGGTGCGACGAAGCACGCCACGTCGTCAATGTGCCCGTTCGTCTCGTCGGGGTCGATGCCGTCCTTGATCCACAGCACCTTCTCGCACCCGAGGTATTCGCGCAGCATCTGCTCAATCTCTTCTTTGCTCTTGTCGGGGTTGCGGCCCTCGGAGAGCAGGCACATTTCAGTCGTCAGCACCGTGCCCTCGCCATCGACGTGGATGGAGCCGCCCTCGAGCACGAAGCCCTCTGTGCGGTAGCTGTCCACATCCGCGATCTCGCAGATCTTGCGCGCGATCTGATCGTCCTTGTCCCAGGGGAAATACAGCCCGTCGACGAGCCCGCCCCAGGCGTTGAACTCCCAGTCCACCGCGCGAAGACCGCCCTTGTCGTTCACAAGGAACGTCGGCCCGCAGTCGCGCACCCACGCGTCGTCGCTCTCGAGCTCCACGACGCGGATATTTTCGGGGAGCTTGGCGCGCGCGTTCTGATACTGGCGCACGGATGCGCCGACCGTGACCTTTTCAAATTTTGCGATGGCCTTGGCAACATCCGCAAAGGCCTTCTGCGCGGGCTTGCCGCCGTCGCGCCAGTTGTCGTTTCGCTCGGGCCAGAGCATCCACACGCCCTGCTGGGGCTCAAATTCGGCGGGCATGCGATACCCGTCCTGCTTCGGCGTTGTGCCGATGATTCGTTTTGCCATAGCTTTGTCTCCTTATGATGAAACCATACTTAGCTGCGCGCGTTTTTCCCGCGCAGCGCGATCAGCACCTCGCCGATCGCCACGCTGAGGATCGACCCGATCGTAATGGGCAGAAAGCTCGCAAGCGTCTCTGCGTCAAACGAGAGCGGAACCGCAGTGAAAATGATCGAAATGACGATGAGCACCATCGGCACGTAGGCGATCCATTTGAGCGCCGTGTCAGACCCCGGCACGCGGAACGGGCGCGGCGTCTTCGCATCCTCGCGCCGCAGCTTCAAAAACGCCGGAAACACGGGAAGATAGCTCAAAAGCAACATCACGAGATTCAGCGCGAAAAAGCTCCAGAAGAGTGACGAGTCCGGCGACGCCATCTCGATGAGCACGCCCAAAACACACACGCACGAGGCAACGACGCCCGACGTGACCGCCGCGCCGACGGGCATGTCGTTCTTTGCCCAGCGCTTGGCGAACACCCGCGGCATGTCGTTGTGGTCCGCCGCCAGCGCCGCCGTCGAATTGACGCCCATCGACCACGAGATCATGTTGCCGAACAGCGTCACGAGGAACAAAAGCGCCACCACGCCCACGAGCACGCCGCCGCTGCCGCCCAGAATGAGCGACACCGCGTCGATAAGCCCCGAATCCACGCTGATCTCGCGCACATCCACTGCCGCGCCGATGCCGAACGCCGAGAAGAGGTAGATGGCCGCGATGACGATGCCGCCGGTCACGATGGACTGCGGGATCTGCTTTTTCGGGTCGCTCATATTGTTTGCGTACGTGCACACGACCTCAAAGCCGAGGAAATTGAAGATGATGACGGAGATATACGAAAGGCTGTTTAAGTCGAACGACGGCAGAAATGTCCGCGCCGACATGTCGTTGACAAAGCCGTAACGGCCGATATACCACACGCCGAGCCCGCCGACCAGCAGCGCCAGCACGATCTTGATGACAGCGCTCACGTTCAGGATAATGATGCTGTCGCACACGGGATAGCACGCGATGAGCGTGACGATCCAGATGAACAGAAGCTCGACCACGAGCGAGCCGAATGTTCCGAGGCTCCGCCCCGTGATGAATGTGATAAGCTCGGGGCACATCACCGCAAGCGATGCCATCCATAGCGGGAAGTTGATCCAGTAGTACCACGAGGCGCGCGCCGCCCACTTGCCGTCCGGATACGCCGCGTGGATCCAGTCATAGAGCCCGCCGTCTCCCGCGTAGGCCGTGCCGAGCTCGGCGGCGATGAGGCCGTAGGGCAGCAGAAACGCCAATATCATAAAGATCCACCAGAAATACTGGCTGTTGCCGATCGATGCGACCGGCGCCGCCGCCTCGGCGACAAACACCACGCAGATGACCGACAAAATGACGTCTGCGAGCCGGAATTGATTCTTCTCCATGGTTTTTCTCAGCTCTTTTCCGCTTTCGAAACGCCACAGTAGGCCTCGACGCAGCCGAGCTTGTCGCAGAGCACTTTGTCAAGCTCCTCCTTCGCCGCCGCGATCTGAAGACCGCTCGGCTCCTTGCGGCAGCGTGTAAAGTAGACAAGAAGGCCGCGCATGGCCGTCAGGCGGTTGCCTGCCTCCTCCCAGCAGAGGGAGGCGTCGCTGTCGGCGACCTCGTCGGTCACGTCCTCGCCGCGCGTCGCGGGCAGGCAGTGCATGAATTTGCAGCCGAGGTTCCCCAGCTGCATCAGCTCGCAGTTGACCTGATAGTCGTGGAAGACGCGCACGCGCTCTTCCTTCGGCATCTCGTTTTCGTAGAGACCGTACCACACATCGGTATAGATGAAGTCCGCGCCGCGTACGCTCTCGCGGTCATCGGTGACAAGGTAGCTGCCGCCGGAGAGCGCGCAGTTCTTCTTCATGATCTCCTTGTGCTGCTCATTCAGCTGATGACCCTGGGGGCCGTACTGGACAAAGTGCATGCCGAGCTTCGTCGTGATGAAGCCGAGCGACGCGCACACCTGCGTCGCGTCGCCCACGAACACGACTTTGCAGTCCTCTAACTTCTTCCCCTGCGGAAGGTTCTCCACGATCGTGCAGAGGTCGCCGATCTCCTGCGTGGGGTGGTTGTAGTCCGACATGCCGTTGATGACGGGGATGGTGCAGCTTTTTGCAAGCTCTTCGATCGTCTTGTGCTCGATGACGCGCGCCATCACGACATCGACAAGCTTTGAGAGTACCTTGCCCGTGTCGCCGATGGTCTCATGCCCGCCGAGCTGGATCATACCGGGGCCTAAATACTGCGCGTGCCCGCCCATCTGGCTCATCGCGGTCTCAAACGAGACGCGCGTGCGCGTAGAGGACTGCTGGAAGATCATGCCAAGCGTCATGTTGCGCATCAGGGGCGGATAGTAGCCCGCCTTAATGGCCTTTTTGATGGCGAGCGACAAGTCGATGATGTCGAGCAGTTCCTGCTTCGTGAATTCATTGGTGTCGATAAAGTCTTTTTTCATACGATTCCTCCGACATTTCAAGTTGCTTTTTGCCGCGGATGAAACCGCCGCGGCGAATGCTGTGCTTAGTGTCTGCACTTTTTTCCAGTTCATGCGAAAAAAACTGTGCAACATGACACAAATCACGCCGTATTCCGTCGCTGCTGTGTATTTTACATAGATTTTACAATTCTCCTCTGGCAGTTTTGACATTTGGCGCGTAAACTATTACTTGGTTATAAATAGAGTCTCAAAAAAGAAAAAAGGAAAGATAGAAAATATGGATATTTTCAATGTGCTCACGATGATCGGCGGGCTGTGCCTGTTCCTCTTCGGCATGAACCTGATGGGCCAGGCGCTCGAGCGCCGCGCGGGCGGCAAGCTCCGCTCTCTTCTCGACAAGATGACCGGCAGCGTATTCGCCGGATTTTTAACGGGCCTTGGCATCACGGCCATCATCCAGAGCTCGTCCGCCACCACGGTCATGGTGGTCGGCTTTGTCAACTCGGGCCTGATGACGCTGCGTCAGGCCATCAACGTCATCATGGGCGCCAACGTCGGCACGACCGTCACGGCCTGGCTTTTGAGCCTTGGCGGCATCGACTCCGGCAACTTCTGGATCAAGCTCTTAAAGCCCTCATCCTTCACTCCCGTCCTTGCGCTCATCGGCATCATCTACTACATGTTCTGCAAGGATAACAAGAAAAAGGACACCGGCATGATCCTGCTCGGCTTTGCCACGCTCATGTTCGGCATGGAGACGATGAGCGGCGCAGTCGCGGGCCTCAAGGACGTCCCCGCGTTCACGAATCTCTTTGTTGCCTTTCAGAATCCCCTCCTCGGCGTGCTTGCCGGCGCGCTGCTCACGGCCATCATCCAGTCGAGCTCTGCGTCCGTCGGTATTTTGCAGGCGCTCGCCGTCACGGGTTCTGTGAGCTATGCTGCGGCCATTCCCATCATCATGGGCCAGAACATCGGCACGACCGTCACGGCCATGCTGTCGTCCATCGGCACGAACAAAAACGCCCGCCGCGCCGCGGTCGTTCACCTTCTCTTCAATGTCATCGGCGTTGTCGTGCTGCTAACAGTCTTCTGCATCGTGCGCGCGGCCTTTGCACCCGCGCTGCTCAATGAATCCGCCACCATGGCGGGCATCGCCGTCACGCACTCGGTCTTCAACGTCCTCTGCACCGCCATGCTCCTGCCCGCGGGCGGCCTTCTTGAAAAACTCGCCTGCCGCATCGTCCCCGACGATCCCCAGACGCAGGGTGAAAAGACGACCGAGCTCGACGAGCGTCTTCTCCCCACCCCGTCCCTCGCCCTTCGCCAGAGCCGCGCCGTCGCCCGCGAAATGGCGGACTGCGCCGTACGCGCGCTGAACAACGCTCTCACCGCCCTTGACCACAACACGCCCGAGCTCGCCCAGAGCATCCGCGACGATGAGGAGCTTTGCGACCACTATGAAGATATCCTCGGCACCTACCTCGTCAAGCTCAGCACGCAGAAAATGGGCCGCGACGAGAGCGAGGAGGCGACCGAGTTACTCAAGACCATCGGCGACTTTGAGCGCATTTCTGACCACGCGGTCAACATTCTCTCCTCCGCTGAGGAGATGGAGCAAAAGGGCCTCACGTTCTCCGGCAGCGCCCTCAACGAGCTCGCCATTCTCACCTCCGCCATCCGCGAGATCCTTTCGCTCTCGCTCAAGTCCTTCTCCTCGCAGGACGTTGCGCTCGCCCAACAGGTCGAGCCGCTCGAGCAGGTCATCGACACGCTCAAAGAGCAGATGCGCACGCGCCACATCCTGCGCATGCAGCAGGGCCATTGCAGCATTGAGGCTGGCTTTGTCCTCTCCGATCTTCTGACCGACCTTGAGCGCACATCCGACCACTGCTCCAACATCGCCGGCTGCGTCATCGACGCCCGTGCGCATAACCTCAACCTGCACGAAACGCTGCGCCAGGCCAAGACTGCCGACGGCAGCTTCCAGCAGACGTACGAATCCTACGTGGAAAAGTACCAGCTTCCTGTTCCGTCGTCAAACGTGTAAAAAGCGGGGCGCTTGCGAGCGCCCCATTTTTGCTATTTTCTTGCTTGTAAAGCGCCCGTTTCCCTGCTATACTACGGTCATTAGGTTATTTCCGCGCAAACTGTCAATTTTGCGCGGTAGGAAAGGATGATACCATGGACCCGATTTATGAGATCGAATTGCAGGACTGCCCCTACTGCCGCGGCACCGGTACGGTGGAGGATGAGCAGGGCTGGTGCGTTTATGTCACCTGTGTCGACTGCGGCGCGCAGACCGCGCACGCAAGCTACGAGTCCCCCGAGGAACGTCTGGCCGCCGCGCAGCAGGTTGCGCACCTGTGGAACGTCGGCAAGGTTCTGAACCCCGGCGTCGGCGACTGATTCGACTGGAACTGCATAAAAAGGACGGAAGAAAAGCATCTTCCGTCCTTTTTGCGCTCAACCGCCGTTTGAGCGCGCGAAACTCCCCCTCCATTGCGCGTTTTCCTGCAATCGGCTATACTGAACTCATCAAGGACGTCCGCACTTTATAGAAACGGAGTTTTGCCTTTATGAACATCGACATCGGCAGCAAGATCAAAACGCTGCGCCTCTCCAAAAGCATGACGCAGGAGCAGCTTGCAAAAGCCCTCCACGTGAGCGCGCAGGCCGTGAGCAAGTGGGAAAACGGCAGCTCGCTTCCCGATATTCAGCTTTTGCCCGCGCTGTCCGTCACGCTGGGAACGAGCATCGACTCGCTCTTCTCCCTCACGGACGAGAACCGCTTTGCCCGCATCGACAATATGCTCTGGGACAAGCGCTTTCTCACACAGCAGGAATTTGACGAAGAGGAGCACTTTTTGCAGGAAAAGTGCCGCGAGGAGGAAACGCGCCCGCGCGCGACGCTGCTGCTCGCAGAGCTTTACTGCAAGCGCGCACGGGAATACAATGACCTCGCCTCTCCCCTCGCGCGTCAGGCGCTCGCGCTGAATCCCGACTGCAAGGAGGCGCACAACGCCATCTTCGACGCCGAGCACGGCGCGTACCTCGACTGGAACGCGACGAACCACTACCGCACGATCGCCTTCTATCAGGAGTTTCTCGCCGCACATCCGGAGAACCACAGCGCGCACCTGTGGCTTCTGGACCTTCTCATCGCCGACCGCCGCTGCGCGGAGGCACGCGAGGTCTTGGACAAAATGCACCGCCTGAAGCCGACCTACAACGACGACTTTTACCTCGGCTGTATCCTTTTGCAGGAGGGGCACACCGATGACGCGCTCGCGCAGTGGGAGGTCATGTGCGCAAAGTATCCCGACACGTGGGAGGTCTACGTTATGCGCGCGAGCGAGCTTGCCAAGCTTGGACATTACGACGAAGCCATTGCGGATTACGAGAAGGCGATGACCCTCATGCCGCCGCCCCGCTTCGTCGACCCCGCCGAGGCCATCGCGCAGATCTGTGAGATCCGCGGCGACTACGAAGCGGCCATCGCCTGCTATGAAAAAGTCATCGCCATCGAAAAGGCCGACTGGCACGAAACGCAGGGCGAAGCCATCGACGCCCCGCAGCGAAGCATCGCAAGGCTGCGCGAAAAGCTGGCAAGCCGCTGATATCGGGGCGAAAAGGCGCTTGTCAAAATCTTTTGACAATCAATTTTTCCTCATGTAAAACAGCTTTGTTCGACAAACTTTCCCGTTTCAGTTACCCTTGGGGCAGATCGAACGAAACGCACAGGAGGCAGTTTATGGAACTCGGCAATCAGATCAAAGCGCACCGCGCCGTACTCTCGCTTTCACAGGAGGAACTGGCAGAAAAGGTCTACGTCACGCGCCAGACCGTTTCCAACTGGGAAACCGGCAAGAGCTATCCCGATATCCACAGTCTGCTCCTGCTCAGCGCCCTCTTCGATGTTTCGCTCGACCAACTCATCAAAGGAGATTTGGAAACCATGAAACAGGAAGTCAACGCCGCCGACGTCAGGGCCATGAACCGCGACGCCATCATCTACACTGTTCTGCTCGCCGCCACGATCATTCTGCCCGTACCTCTAATCAAGTGGTTCGGCCTGTACGGCCTCATTCCGGAGCTTTTGCTCTGGGGCAGCGCGATGTACTTTGCCCGCCGCCTCGAGCGCATCAAAAAAGCAAATAACGTCCAGTCCTACAGGGAGATCTTGGCCTTCAGCGGAGGGAAGCGGCTCGACGAGATCGAGCAGAAGGTCGAAGCGGGCAAGCGGCCCTATCAGAAAGTTCTGCTCGTCCTGCTCACCGCCGGGATCACGCTGCTTATCGGCATGCTGCTCGGCTGGCTGCTGCTGTAAGCAAACATCACAAAACCCGCCCCGACGCAAAAGCGTCAGGGCGGGTTTTCCATTTTCAGAAGCAGGTTTCACATATTGAAGCGTCTGCGCGCTTCCTCGCGGAGCGACGGGACGCGGCGCACGATGCGCAGCGGGATGATGAGCCCGATGCAGATAACGAGCACGACAAGTGACCAGCTCGGCTGCCACGCCTCAAGAAAATACCGGTCAAGGCAGTATTCGACGCCCATCGCCATCAGGCCCACCGCGCCGATGCACATGGCGATGGAAGAAAGGCGCGAGCGCCTACCGTCGCGCAGCAGAAAGCTCAGCAGGAATACGACGACGCACGCCCAGCCGAGCATCGGCAGCACGAGCCCGCGGAACCACCGTCCTCCGTGCAACGCAACGGAGATGATCCACACGTAAATGCCGATGGCGGCGACGTCCGCCGTCAGTCGGAAGAAGATTGGGATGCCGCGCACAAGCATCGGCAGTGCGAACCAGATCCACAGCATCACTGCCGCGCCCGCGACATAGAGCGCCCAAGGGTGCTCCGTCGGCAAAATGAGATTCAGCAGTCCGCAGCAGAGCGACACGGACGCGAGCATCGCCGTCAGCAGCGCGGCGGCGGCTCTGCGCGACGCTA
>ERZ809407.2110-NODE-2110-length-14407-cov-5.913043_pt1 | contig 14407 bp, 14 predicted proteins | sample MGYA00520792_ERZ809407 | MGnify/ENA primary metagenome ERZ809407 (study PRJEB31576, sample SAMEA3212665) | Homo sapiens | biome: human-gut; feature: human gut; material: fecal | place: Sweden | collected 2012 ...
TTTTTGAGTAAAAAATGCAAGTTTAGGAGATTTGCACAAATTCAAGTGGGAATATGCTGGGGGAAAATGGAGAAAATATAAGATTTGCACTAAACGAAGAACGAGTGATGAGGTTGCAACAGAGAAAAATCAAAAATATGTGATGAAGTTACAATATAGTAAATCCCAAAAGTATGTGACAGAGTAGTGGTAAAGTAAACCAAAAGGGAAAAAGCTCCAAATTGTAAGGAGTTTAATTAGGTTTATTAAAGTAGGTAATCTGTCAGAAACAAACTTAATTCCTTAAAATGGAACGCTCAATTATTCGGATAGAATTGGTTTCATGGACGCCGACATCATGCAATATCCAGATATATTACAATCGTATAACATGGAAACATTTGCATCTGAAATTCCACCGATGGCGTATACTGGAATAGAAACAGCATTGCAGATTGACTTCAGCCAGTCAATACCTCTTCCCGGAAGCCCTTTTTTACAATCCGTTGTAAAGATATGTCCGGCGGTGATGTAATCTGCACCATGTGATTCTGCAAAGACTGCGTCCTCTACACTGTGGATAGAGGTTCCGATCCTTTTGATGTGCGGATATTTTCTTCGGAAGCCGTCAGAAGATGTTGTTGCGGATGTAGTATTCTCATGGGACAGACCATTATCTGAAGTTATAACAGAGGTACCATGAGTCAGATCGTTATTTGAAGTTATAACAGAGGTACCAGAAGCATCAGAAGCCAGGACAGAACTATTAGATAGGGAATTCTGAAAATTATTTTGTCCTGAATTGCCTGATTGACAAAGTAAATTCGTAAACATGAAAAATGGCAGATGCAGATCTGTACCAAATTCTTCGGCAACCGCTGGAAAATTGTGTACAATGATGCGGGAGGACATTATGTTGAATCCATCGGAGCATATTGATTTTGTGAGGGTAGAATTATCTGATCTTGAGTTAATGGTGAGCGGATTCTTTGGAGATGTACAGTTATTGGAGGTCAAGTTAGTTGCGGAGCGATAGGAATGTTGGGCAGAGAAAATATCAGCGATAAATTCATGGTATTCCTCTACGCTTAGATCCTTTTCACGAACTAGAATTTTATCGTAAGAATTATTGTTTAGAAGCACACGAATCTGGCGGGATAAGCAAGTGAGCGGTGTGTCCTCTGCACTTGCTAAGCCTGCCTGTTTGTATAATTCATAACATATAGTCCGGTTTGTTACTGCGATTCGTGTTTGTGTCATCATATTCTGTAATCCTTTCGAAAATATCATTTGATAATTGTAAATATTCCCTAGTCTTGATATGTCCGCTATGGCGTAGGTTGGGGGGGAGAAATTCATATTATAGGAAAAGTCCCCCAACAAGTAGGCGATTAAGCCATGGCAAATTGGGTAAAAAATTGAATAGTGCAAAAACCCCCCAATAAATAGGTAATTAGACTATAGCAAGTTGGGGAGAAAAACCGTATTGTAGGAAATCTCCCCAACAAGTAGACAATTAAATTAAGGAAACTTGGGTAAAAAATCTAAATAGCTAAAATTTCCCCAACCAATAACTAATAAAGCCATGATGCTACCAGTCTAAATTAGAATACCCAAAACCTAATTATGATACTCCTCCGTGTACAAGTAGTCGTTCAATACCGGCTGCATGCCCTGGGCGCGGATGGCATCGTAGATTTCCTCGAAGCTACGGTTGTCAGCAATCTCGAACTGCTCATCACCGGCATCTGCAGCATCAACCTGTGAACCGTCATTTACGCATGCGTGAGCAGCATCAGCCTGTGAACCGTCATTTACGCATGCGTGAGCAGCATCAGCCGGTGAACCGTTATTTGCGCATGCCAGACCATCGTCTGTCTGTGCGCTATTATTCACACTTTTCTGGATAGAATCTATCTTTGTTACTTCGTGTGCTTCGTATTTCTCCTTGTGGTCACCGATACCGGTCGATACACCTGCGGAAATCTTCGTTGCGGCGATGCGGATGATACCGTCACGGAAGCGCGCTTCCTCGCGGGAAGAAACTGTGATTGCTGCAAATGGAAGGAACAACCGGTAAGCACATAATATCTGGCAGAGGACATTTTCATGGACATCCTTTGGATTGATCTTGTCGTTGTTGATGATCGGGCGCAGACGCGGACAGGAAATAGACATTTCTGCATGCGGGTATTTTCGCTGTAAATAATAGACGTGCAGGGCTGTCGCAAGTGCATCTGTGTGGTAGTCATCAAGTCCGAGCAACGCGGAGAATCCGACACCACGCATGCCGCCGCGAAGCGCGCGCTCCTGTGCGTCAAAACGGTATGGCCACACACGCTTGTGTCCCATCAGATGAAGCGTTTCATACTTGTCTGGGTTGTAAGTCTCCTGGAAGACAGTGATGTAGTCGGCACCGCACTCATGCAGATAGTGGTATTCGTCAGTATTGACCGGGTAGATCTCCAGACCGATATTCCGGAAATATTTCCGCGCCAGCTTGCACGCTTCGCCGATGTATTTCACGTCACTTACGGCGCGGCTCTCGCCGGTCAGCATCAGGATTTCCTCAATGCCGGAATCTGCGATGACCTTCATCTCTGCTTCCATTTCTGCTTCGGTAAGCTTCTTTCTGTGAATGTGGTTGTAGCAGTTGAAACCGCAGTATACACAGTAATTCTCACAATAGTTCGCAATGTATAATGGCGTGAAAATGTACACACAGTCGCCGAAATGTGCCAACCGCTCCTTCTGTGCCAGAGCAGCCATTTCCTCCAAATGTGGAAGTGCGGCAGGGGATAAAAGTGCTTTGAAATCTTCAATGCCACAGTGTCCCTGCTTCGCATTTGCAAGGGCTGTGCGGACATCCGCATCAGTGTAAGCGTTGTAATCATAGGACTGCATGGCTGCGCGCACCTTGTCCTTGATATCAGAATCCAGCACTTCCATGCCGTCCATATATTCCATATGGTTGGTACGGGATGCCGGGTTTTCCTCCAAGTCCTTCTTGCGCTTCTGCGCTTCCGGGGAGAGGTAGGAATTATCTATTGTATATTCTTGTTCCATTCGTTATTTTCCTCCTATCGCAAAAATCCGGTCAGAGGATCGGAAGCGGCGCCGCCCTTGTCGAGTACGCGCCCAGGTCCTGCCAGATAAGCTTTACGACCGGCGATGATCGCATCCTTAAATGCGCTTGCCATCATCGGGATATCACCGGCAGTTGCAATCGCGGTATTTGCCATGATGGCAGCGGCACCCATTTCCATTGCTTCACAAGCCTGTGAAGGGCGTCCGATACCGGCATCGACGATGATCGGGAGGTCGATCTCATCAATCAGAATCTGGATGAAATCCTTCGTTGCAAGACCCTTGTTGGAACCAATCGGCGATGCGAGCGGCATGATACAGGCGGCGCCTGCATTTGCCAGATCACGGGCAACATTCAGGTCTGGATACATGTAAGGCATAACGACAAAGCCTTCGTTCGCGAGGACTTCTGTCGCTTTGATCGTCTCCTGATTGTCAGGAAGCAGGTATTTGGAATCGCGCATGATCTCGACCTTGACGAAATCAGTGCCAGCCATTTTACGGGCGAGGCGGGCGATACGGATTGCTTCCTCTGCATTTCTTGCGCCGGATGTGTTCGGCAGCAGCGTTACGTTCTTCGGGATAAAGTCCAGAATATTCTCTTCTGGTCTGGTATTGGCACGGCGCAGGGCGAGCGTGACGATCTCGGCATCGGCATATTCGACTGCCGCACGGATCAGGTGGGAATTGTATTTTCCAGAACCTAAGATAAAGCGGGAATGAAACTCATGTCCGCCAAGCATGAAAACATCGTTGTTATTCTCCATATTTGAAACCTCCGTTTATAAAATATCAAAAAAGCCACGCGAAAAAACCACACCCGTGGTGGTGTGCCCCTTCGCGCAGCCATATATGACAAACACTCTGCTATTATTATAGACATTATACGGAATATGTCAAGCCGGAAGCAATCGCGAGCACACATACAAAAATACAGCATGCTGCTCCGCGTTTGTACATATAATAAAACGAGCAAGAAAAGGGTTGTTGTATATGAAAGTATTTCCATATATTTTAGTGGCGGTTGTCTGTGCAATCGTGGTGCCGTGTCTCGTCACATTCTGCGTGAATGGAAAGCAGGGGGACGGGACTGTCTCGCTGGAACGCATTTCAACCGGGAGAGATGTGCTGGTGCAGACGAAAGCGGGAAATGAGCTGGTGGATGTGGAAAAATATGTAGCGCATATCATGCCGGGAATCGTGGATGCAAGCGCGGATGACAGCTATTTGCAGGCACAGGCGGTCGCGCTTCGGACGAAGGTGTATTATGCGATGGGAGACGCGACCGTAATACAGGCGTCAGATCTGGAATTTCAATATTATACGGAAGAAGATTATATCGCAAAATGGGGCAGGGAGAATTACAAATCCGTCAAGGCGCGTTATGAGCGTGCGGTGATCGCCACCAAAGGAAAAATAATCGAGCAAAAAGAAAATAATTGAATAAAAGGAAAATAATGTGTCCATACTAGCATTAGCAAATCAAAAGGAGGCAGAGTATGGACCGATTCAAAGAATTTTTGCGGACAAAGGGACTGTATATTGCGATAGGCACAGGCGTTCTGGCGTTCGTTGGTCTGATGGTAATCTATAATTACAATACTTACAAAAGCGAGTTTGGAGTAGACAAGCAGACGGTGGATCTGAATGCACCGGAGGTAACAGAAACAACGGAACAGGTTGCTGAGACAAAGGTGGAGATGCCGGAAACAGCAGAGGCAAATTCCGATGAAGCAGTTGCTGGTGATACCGATGCGGACAATCAGACAGCACAGGAAATAGCTGCAAATGAAGATGCACAAAGTGTGGATACAGAAAACAGCGCAAATGAAAGCGCACAAAATACAGATGAAAGTACAAGTGACAGCAATGCATCATCTGAAGAGACTGCAGAGACAAGCAGTGATGGCGTGATCGTCAATGAAGATGGTGTGGTTGTTGCGAATGCCTACAACGAAGGTGGCACGCTCGTATGGCCAGTAGATGGAAAGGTCATCTTGCCATACAGCATGGACACAACCGTATACTTCAAGACACTTCGTTCTTATCGTTGCAATCCGGGTATCCTGATCGCTGCAGATGAGGGAGAAAATGTATTGGCAGCCTATGAGGGCGTTGTCGAGTCTGTCAGCGAGGACAAAGAGCATGGAACGACGGTGACTGTAATCATGGGAAATGGATTCAAAGCAATCTACGGACAGTTGATGAATGTCACTGTCGCCGAGGGTGATACGATTACAACCGCGCAGAATATCGGCGAGGTTGCTCCTCCAAGCAGTTACTATACCGAGGAAGGTACACATGTATTTTTCGAGCTGATGAAGAATGGCGTGCCAATCAACCCAATGATTCTGATGCAGTAGTACTGATTATTGGGTGACTGTTGGGTAAAAAATGCAGTAGAATAAAAATTCCCCAGATGGAAGCTGGCTAGAAAGTGGCTGATTGGGGAATAAATTCATATAACAAAAAATTCCCCAACCGGAAGCTGCTTGAGAGCGTAAATGATTGGGGAGTTTTTTGTTTTTACGTATAATTTACCCAGTAAGACAGACACAGAAGTCAAATATTGGGGAATTTGTTATGAACCGGCGATTTTTCATCAATTACAGTTCAACACCAATTATGATTTATCACCCATCACAGTTCATCGTCGACACAGTCTGCGCACTCTTCACACAAACCAGTAAACAATACAGATACGCCATCCACGCGGCATGGTGAGATTTCTGCAGCCTGTGCAATCAGATCATCCTCGAAATTCATATGGATATCACGCACGGCACCGCATTTCATACATAAAAGGTGGGCATGTGGGTCGGTGCAGGCGTCGTAGTGATCGGTTTTTCCGTCTACATGCAGACGCAGAATCCTGCCGGACGCTGCCATCTGGTTTAAGTTTCGGTAGACCGTACCGAGACTGATCGTTGGGAGGTCGTTCCGCAAATACTGGTAGACAGCATCCGCAGTCGGGTGATCGGTTCTGCCCGTCAGAAAGTTTATAATTGCTTCTCGTTGATGACTATATTTGCTTGTTGCCATAGATACCTCTGTTACTATATATACTAATACACTGTATGCACAATATATGAGCTGACACACTCTGAACAATATATGAGTTAACGTACTCTGCACATTATCTGTATACGAATAGTATTGATACTATATCATAAAATAGTAATAATTCTTATTATTTAGTATAGTGAATAATACACATTCTGTCAACTAAAAAATTATATAAAACAAGGAAAAGAATCTAGTAAAAACATAGAAAATCACAAGTATTTGTAAGTATTTGACTGATTTCGATTGACATAAAATTCCATCATTGTTATAGTAAATCTGTGTTGTTTACTAAATAAATATTTACCTGATAAAAGGAAGCGAATATATGAATTTCGGTATGATAACCGATGAATTAAACATGCAGGAGACGAAGCAGGTCATTCACTCCATTTTAAATGCCGGATGTGAGGCAAGCATCGTCATTGACCGTTCCAGCTTTGAGATTCTGTATCAGAATGACAAGGCGATTGAATTGATGGGGAATCGTGTCGGCATGATTTGTCATGAGGTGCTTTGTACGAAGGAAACTCCGTGTATGGACTGCCCGATGCAGCATATCAAGACACAGGCACCGCTGGTGCGGGAGCGTTATGAGGAGCTGCTTGATGGCGTGGCAACGTGGCGTTATCATGATATTGCATGGTTTGACGGTAGAGACGCTGTGCTTGCAACATTGGTCGCACTCGGCGACAATGAGCAGGTAGTTATGCAGAATATGATGGAGCAGGCAGTCAAGCTGATGGATCATACACCAGACGAGGTGGACAAGCTGACTGGCATTTCGAACCGGATTCGGTTTTATGATCAGACGCAGGTTGCGATTCAGGATTTATACAATAATTATGCAATTGTGTTGTTAGACATTGAGCGTTTTAAGAATATTAACGATATCCACGGTATTGCGGAGGGCGATCAGGTGCTCCGTTTTGTAGCGCGGGTATTGCAGGAGACATATGGCAATCAGAACAATTACGCAAGATTGCATTCGGATATGTTCGTCTTTTATATGAGCTATGATAAAAAGGGCGAGATCATCAAAGAGATTGAGAAGCTGCGCAAGAAGATCAGCAACAATCCATTCCAGTATGATATCGTGACAAAGTTCGGTATTTATCTGGTGAATGACCGAAGTATTCCGGTGAATCTGATGTGCGACCGTGCGATGATGGCAGAGCGTACCGTAAAGGGTAATATCATGAAGTTCTGTGCATTTTATGATGAGCATTACCGCGAGGAGATGCTGCGTGCCGGACAGATCGAGCAGGATATGGAGAAGGCGCTGACCGAGCATCAATATCAGATGTATCTGCAGCCGAAGTATCGTTTGAAGGACAACTCCCTGTGTGGTGCCGAAGTGCTTTGCAGATGGCAGCATCCAGAGAAGGGCTTGATCCCGCCGAACGATTTTATTCCGTTATTTGAGAAGAACGGCTTTATTTTGAAGCTGGATGAATACATGTGGGAAGAGGCGTGTAAGAATATCCGCCGCTGGTTGGATCAGGGACGTTCGGTTGTGCCGATATCCGTGAATATATCGAGATATCATATTCAGCACAACGATCTGGAAAAGGCGTTGATGGAGCTGATCCACAAATACGATCTCACACCGGATATGCTGAATCTGGAGATTACAGAATCCCTGTTTTTAGACAAGCCGGAGGAGCTGAATCGTGTGCTTGACCGTCTTCAGAAGCTGGGATTTAAGCTGGAGGTGGACGATTTCGGTTCCGGATTCTCCTCATTGAATCTGATTCGAAATATCTCGGTCGATACGATCAAGATCGACAAGGAATTCCTTGATAGTGAGATCGCTTCGGAGAAGGGCAAGATTGTGGTAAATCACACCATCGGTATGGCGAAGGATCTGCATTTGCAGGTAATCGCGGAAGGCGTCGAGACAAAGGCACATGTGGATTTCCTGAAGAATTCTAACTGTGATATCGCGCAGGGATTTTATTTTGCAAAGCCAATGCCTGTACCAGAGTTTGAGCGGATTGCCTTTTAACCCCGCTTATTAAAAATACGAATACTAGCTTGACATATAGTATAGGGCTGTTGTATATTTTCTGTATGAGAGTCACTTAGCCGATATGCAAGTGCAGTTATAAAATGAAATGTAAAAGGAGACTAATAGTATGTTAGAAAAGTTAAAGGAAATTATTGCAGACCAGCTTAGCGTTGACGAGAGCGAAATCGAACTCTCAACATCTTTCAAGGATGATCTTGGCGCAGATTCTTTGGATCTTTATGAGCTTGTTATGGCTTTGGAAGAGGAGTATGGTTGTGAGATCCCTGCAGATGACGTAGCTGCTATGGCAACTGTAGAGGATGTTGTTAATTACCTTAAGAACAACGGTATCGAGGACTAATCGGGACTTAGGACCGAATTTCTACATATGAGGGCATCACCTGTCGGGTGGTGCCTTTTTTATGTGGTGACTGCATACAAAAACAGCGGCTGCACGATGTGCAGCCGCTGCTATTTTTATCTGTGAATTGTCTCGTTAGTTATCAATTAACCAAGAACAACCTCAACCTTATGAGCCTTGCCATCACCAGCAACAGGGATTACATTTCCGTCGATTGCCTTGCCATCAACAGTCATGCTCTTAACACCCTTGCATACGTGATCTGGGTTCTTAACCTCGATATCATATGTGTCGCCACGGAACTGACGGGAAGCCTTCAAACCATCCCAAGCAGAAGGGATAGAAGGATCAATCTTCAAACCGTCGAAGTCAGGCTGTACACCAAGGATGTACTGAGAAATAGCTACCATGTTCCAAGCAGCTGTACCTGTCAGCCATGAGTTCTTACCCTGACCGAAGTTCTTGCCTGTCTGACCGATATCAGAACCAGCATCCTTACCACCGATCATCTGTCCATATACATATGGCTCTGTCTTGTGGATATCAGATGTCTCTTCTGTAAATGCAGGAGCGATCTCTGAGTAGTACTTGAATGCCTGATCACCCTGACCAGCGTAAGCAGCAGCACAGATGATCCATGCATTGTTGTGTGTGAAGATACCAGCGTTCTCCTTGTATCCGCCCGGATATGTAGAGATCTCACCGTACTGGATGTAGTACTTTGTATATGCTGGGTTGTTCAGTACAAGACCATGCTTTGTATTCAGTCTCTCATCGATAGCTGCAAGTGTCTTCATATCACAGCCCTGATCCTTACCAATCTCAGACATGATTGCGAAGCCCTGTGGCTCGATGAAGATCTTACCTTCTTCACATTCCTTAGAACCCATCTTCTCGCCGTTTGCATCGTATGCACGGATGAACCAGTCGCCATCCCAAGCGGATTCCATGATGTTTGCTTTCATCTTATCGATTTCAGCCTGAGCAGCTGTTGCCTCGTCATCCTTGCCAAGGTGCTTCAGGATAGATACATAGTTTGGACCTGCATATGTGAAGAGTGTAGCAACCATAACAGACTCAGCAACCTTAGAGTAACCGCCTTCAGCAGCGAACTTAGGGTTTGTATATGTCTGGAAGCTCTCACCTGGTGTGTCAGAGTAGCATGACAGGTTGATACAGTCATTCCAGTCTGCACGCATTGCAAGTGGAAGTCCGTGAGGTCCAAGATTATTTACGATCTTGTAGAAGGAAACCTTCAAGTGATCAAGCATTGGCTTTGCCTTAGACTCGTCGTTATCATAAGGAACCATCTCATCGAGGATACCCCAGTCACCTGTCTCCTTGATGTAAGCGGAAACAGAAAGGATCATCCACAATGGATCATCGGAGAAGTCACCACCGATATCGGAGTTACCCTTCTTGGTCAGTGGCTGATACTGATGGTAGCAACCGCCATCCTCAAGCTGAGTTGAAGCGATATCAATAATTCTCTCTCTTGCACGGTCTGGAATCTGGTGAACGAAACCGAGGATATCCTGGTTTGAATCACGGAATCCCATACCACGACCGATACCTGATTCGAAGTAGGAAGCAGAACGTGAAAGGTTGAATGTAACCATACACTGATACTGGTTCCAGATATTAACCATACGGTTAACCTTGTCATCTGGTGTGTCAACATTTAAGATTCCAAGGAGATTATCCCAAGTAGCCTTCAGCTCTGCAAGACCAGCAGCAACCTTCTCAGGTGTGTTGTACTTGTCCATCATAGCAAGAGCCTTTACCTTATTAATAGTCTTACCATCTGCTTCGAACTTCTCCTCAACTGGCATCTCTACATAACCAAGGATGAAGATGAGTGTCTTAGACTCGCCCGGAGCAAGTGTGATCTCTTTATAATGAGAAGCGATTGGTGACCAGCCATCTGCAAAGGAGTTGTTAGCCTTACCAGCTTCAACTGCCTGTGGATTGTGGAAACCATTGTACAAACCGATGAATGCATCACGGTCTGTATCGTAACCATCGATGGTGTCATTTACAGAATAGAATGCGTAATGATCACGTCTGTCTCTGTACTCAGTCTTGTGGTAGATGGTAGAATCCTTTACCTCTACACGACCAGTACTGAAGTTTCTCTGGAAGTTTGTGCAGTCGTCCTGTGCATCCCACAGACACCACTCAGCAAATGAGAAGAAGGAGAATGTCTTAGCTTTGTCGCTCTCATTTGTCAAAACTACCTGCTGTACTTCTCCGTCGTAATTCTGTGGTACGAAGAATGTTACTTCAGCCTTCAGGTCGTTCTTCTTACCTGTGATTACTGTGTAACCCATACCATGACGGCACTCATAAGCATCCAGCTCTGTCTTCACTGGAGACCAGCCCGGGTTCCAGATCGTACCGTTCTCATTGATATAGAAATAACGTCCACCCATATCAATAGGTACGTTGTTGTAACGGTAACGAGTGATTCTTCTAAGACGAGCGTCTTTGTAGAAGGAATATCCTCCGGCAGTGTTGGAAATCAGGGAGAAGAACCCCTGTGTGCCTAAGTAATTGATCCATGGATATGGAGTTCTAGGCGAAGTAATGACGTACTCACGATTTGCGTCATCAAAGTAACCAAATTTCATGTATAATACCTTCCTTTCATAAAACACTGCCCTCATTATATAATAAAAATAGTCAAAGCACAACAAAAATTCTCGCATTCAGGCAACAAATTGCACAAACGAAAAATGCAGAAAGTATGCCAGAAAACTCCCTATTTACAAGGACGAATACCAATTATGACAGATTAAGTGTCAATTTTGCAAGGTCTATTGCAATTCACAAATTGCTATACTATATTTTTGGAGATGAATGGTAACAAAAGATAAAATTTCCGGGCGTGGCGTCCGGTGACAGGGAGAAATGGGAAACATGGGAGAGAAAAAGTTCAAAATTCAGCACTGGCATATTGTCGCAGTGATGCTTATGGTGTACGATACAGTTGTAGTTAATTTTGCGTATGCGGTTGCATTGTGGCTGCGGTTTGACTGCCGGTTCTCAGCAATCGATATCAAATATCTGGAAGCGTGGATTATATATATACCGGTTCGAATGGTTATCACGCTGACAGTCTTCTGGCTCACAAGTATGTACAAACGAATATGGCGGTTCCTTGGCATCCGTGAATTACTGCCAATGACGAACGCGACATTGATCGCAGGACTGATCAACCTGTGTGGAATCACGATCTTCCTGCAGCGTATGCCGATTTCCTACTATATATTAGGATTTGTTCTGGAATATGTATGTGTGATCGGACTGCGGTATTCGTATCGTATCTTTGTCACAGAACGAAACCGGGCACATGGCAAGCAGGTGGACAATGTCATGGTTATTGGAGCCGGTGCGGCAGGACAGACGCTGATGCGAGAAATCCAGCGGTCATCCAAGCTCAACAACATGCGTGTGAAATGTTTTATTGATGATAATAAGAACAAGAATGGACGTTTTATCGAGGGTGTTCCGGTAGCAGGAACAAGAGACGATATATTTGCTGCATAAGATCGATCAAATCATCTTTGCTATTCCAACGGCAACAAAGGATGAGCGTCGGGAGATACTTAATATATGTAACGAGACGAATTATGACAGTCAGAAGAATTTCTTCGATACATCTGCAGTAGAATCGGTCATTGAATTGGTAATGAAGTATAATCCATCTGCAATTATGGTAATTAAGTCCACAATTCCGGTGGGATATACGAAATCCATCCGGAAGAAATATTGTTGTGAAAACATTATTTTCAGTCCGGAATTTCTGCGGGAATCAAAGGCGTTGTATGATAATTTATACCCAAGCCGTATCATTGTTGGAACGGATATGGATGATGAGAGACTGGTTGCGGCGGCACATACATTTGCGGGGCTGTTGCAGGAAGGCGCAATCAAGGAGAATATTGACACGCTGATCATGGGGTATACGGAAGCAGAGGCGGTCAAGCTTTTTGCAAATACATATCTGGCGCTGCGAGTATCGTATTTCAATGAGCTCGATACATATGCGGAAATGAAGGGCTTGGATACGTAGCAGATCATTAACGGTGTGTGTCTGGATCCCCGAATTGGCACACATTACAATAACCCAAGTTTTGGTTATGGAGGATATTGCCTGCCGAAGGACACAAAGCAGTTGTTGGCGAACTATCAGGATGTGCCGGAGAACCTGATTGAAGCGATTGTGGAATCGAATCGGACGAGGAAGGATTATATTGCGGACCGGGTGCTGGAGATTGCCGGAGCGTATGGACCGAATGCAGACTACGATGCTTCGAAGGAAAAGGAAGTTGTCGTTGGTGTTTACCGCTTGACGATGAAGAGTAATTCGGATAATTTCCGGAAGAGTTCAATCCAGGGCGTTATGAAGCGGATCAAGGCGAAAGGGGCAACCGTGATCGTGTATGAGCCGACTTTGGAAGATGGCAGCACATTCTTTGGTAGCAAGGTTGTGAATGATCTGGTGCAGTTCAAGGAGCTGTCGCAGGCAATCATTGCGAACCGGTATGATGCTTGTCTGGATGATGTGGCGGACAAGGTGTATACGAGAGATATATTTAGAAGAGATTAGGGAATGGAGACCGCCGGGAGCGTAAGCTTTCGGCGGTTTTTTTACGTTTTTAAAATTTATTTTCGCCTGTACCCCGCATTCTTGCGTGCTTTTCCTAAATGTTCCAAACTTACGCTTTACAATGTATTTTCACCTGTGATATGGTTTTTGTGTCGACAAGGTTGGATGGATGAACCATCACCCCGGGGCAATACAGGAGGAGTGTATGGCGAAGATGGAGTTGAACAGGCAGGAAGAGTATCTGAATCGGATTGACAGACTGAAGCTGATGGATGATGACTTCTTTTCCGAGGCGCTGGATGGAAAGGTTGAAGCGGTAGAATTTATTTTGCAGGTGGTGCTGGAAAAAATTGTAGATTTGTGTAGAATAATGGTTATAAGACATGTGTGGGAGCATGACTTATAGGGGTGAGGGGAATTCTATATAGTTATCGTTCTTATTGCAAATTCTTTTTTCTAGAAAAAATGTCGATAGTTGAGAACCTCTGAAAAATTCCCATGTACGAAAGTGAGACAAAATTCGCATTTAAAATTGTGATGATGATTTGTCTGTCGTATGCAGCACAGTAGTTGTTACTTTTGTTTGATACACGGCGGGAATAGTAGAGCTGAATAGTTTTGAAGATTATACAAGGGGGATAAAATGACTTTATTTTTGATTGGAAATGGTTTTGATTTAATTGTGGTATGAATACGAGATTCTCGGATGGTTAATTCAGATTCGAAATCTCCTATTATTGAGGCATTCAAAAGAGAAATATCATTGGATATAGATCGTTGGGGTGATTTCGAGATGGAGATGTGTGATTATGCGCAATCCCTAAAAACGGAAAAAGAGTTTGTTGAATGTGTCAGGGATTTTTCTGTATATATGAGAGAATATCTAGATAGAGAACAGAAACTTTTTTTCAAAAGGATAAATGATGAAGCAAAAGAAAAAATAATTCATGATGAGATGGTGGATTCGTTTTCTGGGTTTTACAAAGGAATATCTCATAATGTGAATTCTACAATGAGTATAAGAGATGCAGGGCTGCGTAGAAATATCCAGGCGATTTCGTTTAATTACACAGAGGTTTTTGATTATGCTATGGAGAAAGCGTTTGATCAATATTCATATCGGGCACCTCAGATAATCCATATTCATGGTAAATTAGGGGATGATCCAACGTTAGGAATTGACAATGAAAATCAATGGAAAGCAGCATATCCTCTATCAAGAAATGGAAAAAGAGCGTTTGTTAAACCTTTTTTTAATGAAGACTATGACAGGATGCGGGTTGTTGAGGCGGTG
>ERZ809407.2112-NODE-2112-length-14401-cov-30.662066_pt1 | contig 14401 bp, 20 predicted proteins | sample MGYA00520792_ERZ809407 | MGnify/ENA primary metagenome ERZ809407 (study PRJEB31576, sample SAMEA3212665) | Homo sapiens | biome: human-gut; feature: human gut; material: fecal | place: Sweden | collected 2012 ...
CGGACAAATTATTGTATATTTGCCATGGAAAAGCGGACAAAATCACTTATCTCCCTATTTACATGCTGATGTTTATCAAGAAAGAACAGAAGCTGCCTACCAAATATTCCATTGATTTAAGCGGACTGGTTTAAAGGAGCTCACTATTAAAAGAGAGTCCGGTTTTCTAAAGGACTCTCTTTGGATAGTTGGGAAGGGATGGAGTTCCATACCTGGTTGATTCTTACTACCTGCTCTTTTGGTGCAAAAATACTGAAAATTAATGAAATAGCAAAATATATCACATTTTTATGAGGGACGTTTTGAAAGATTAACACACTTTTATGAGGGACTTTTGGGGCTACATATACACTTTTATGAGGGACTTTCTGTTATGCTTGTAGCAGTTCCCCAAAGTGGACACAAAAAATGTGCCAATCCAAAAAGAGTGCTTCACGGTATGAACCCGTGAAAGCAACTCCCTTGTAGTGCTATTGTCATTTTTGTGACAAAAAACATTAAAATGAGTTGTAAGAGTTATAGTAGTTTCCTGGCAATCCAAGCACAAGCCTCTGCGTCAGCCAGGGCATTATGGTGTTGGGTTAGGTCGTACCCGCAATAAGCAGCTACGGTTTGTAGTTGGTGGTTGGGTAGGAGAGATCCCAACTTTCTTCTGGAGGCTCGGCATGTGCAATGGAACTCATAATCGGGATAGTCCATCTGATACATTTGGAACACAGACTTCAGGCATCCCTCGTCAAAGGGAGAGTTGTGAGCCACCAATGGCAATCCCTCAATCTTTGGCTGAATCTCAGCCCATACCTCAGGAAACACCCTGGCGTTCATGGTATCCTCCATGGTAAGTCCATGCACCCTAGTATTCCAATAGGAATAATACTCAGGCTCTGGCTTGATGAGACTGTAGTAGCTATCCACAATCTCACCATCCCTTACTATCACAATTCCTACGGAGCAAACGCTGGTTCGTTGCTGGTTGGCAGTCTCAAAATCTATCGCTGCAAAATTCTTCATGAGTGCAAAGTTACTAATTATAGATGTATTATCCAAATTTTTAATATTTATATATCCATACTGGTATGCCATTTTGCTCCAATTGGCATGACAGTTTTTGACGGAAATCAAGAAATCATACCCTTTTCTGCATTTTCTTTCCCCAAAAAATACCAGTGAGATTCAGGCATTGTACTCTCACCAGATAGGCATGCAGGGAGTGGATAGTCACAAGGAAACCTATGAGGTTCAGGAAACTTCACAGGAGAAGGCACAGCAGGAGTCAACAGAGATAGAACAGGCTGCTGTTTCAGAGTAACAAATATCTGATTTTCAATATAATTAAAACGCAGAGGTCTGCTGGCAGTAATGCCGGCAGATTTCTGCGTTTAATTTAATACATCTAATTATTCTTAAAAAAACTTGATAACCCATCTTATAATGAAGTAAATTATGTATTTTTGCATATCATAATTAAGATTAAAGCTATGACAAAGAATACAATGGCAAACAAACTTCCAAGGAAGTTGATTCAAAAGATGGAAATCGTGGGTGAGCAGATTAAGCTTGCCAGATTACGGCGCAACCTGAGCATGGCACAAGTTGCAGAAAGGGCAACATGCTCGGAAGTTACACTTTGCAAGGTAGAAAAAGGATTACCAACGGTTTCCATCGGAATTTACCTTCGTGTACTCTATGCTCTTCAGCTGGATGATGACATCTTGCTCCTGGCAAAGGATGACAAACTCGGAAGGGCATTGCAGGATATGGGACTGAAGAATCGTCAACGAGCATCTAAAAAGGAGTAGGAATGGAACGACTGTTTGTTTTCGCTGATTTTAACTGGCTTGGCAAAGCGGAGCTGGTAGGGGAGTTGTGCTATGAAAAATTGCGCGGCTCTGACAGTTATGCATTTAAGTTTGATGAGAATTGGCTTAAGGTTCATACCGGAATTTTAGCTACTCTGCTCCAAATCCCAGCTAGAGAGATAGATATATTTAAGGAAAGGTTTAAGCTTAACCTATAATATAATGAATTCAAGTTTCGCAAGCTCAGAAGTTAAAGGAGTCAAAGGAGTTATCGCTCCCTACGGTCGCTGAGGAGTTAAGACAATAGTCTTTTTGGCGTAGTTTTTAAGCAGCAAGACATACGTCTTAACTCGTTAACTTCCTTAACTCCTTTAACTTCATGATATGCGAAAGTTCAGTAATGAAGTATCAAACCTATTTACTTCATTATATTATGGGTTATTCTGCAGTCTCTATCATGTCGATGATGGTATAGATTGGCAAGATATCCAATGCAAGTGGGTACTGAATTGGTAAGAAAGGAGATTATTTATGTCACAAAAGAAGATATTCAGATGCCAGGATTGTGGGTACGAGACCGAAATATATGAGGGACGTGGCTTCATGGGACAGCATATCGAAGCCATGTCTTGTCCAGACTGCAGGAACATAGTACCTCTTGTGGTGGGTGGAGTAATTGGTGACGCTGCACCTAGTTTTAATTCTCTTGTAGGAAGGCTATGTCTAAGATGTGGTTCTGACAGGATTCACAGGTGGGATATGCATACTTGCCCAAAGTGCGGGGGCAAGATGCAACCCACTGGCGAAGAAGAGTTTTGGACATGAAAATTCTAGCCTATATTTACCTCTTTGATATTTTGCTGAAAATTACTTCTCCTCGTCTGAACGGTTTGACGAATCTCATATTTAACCTCCATGCCAAGGATATCCATGATTTTTTCAACCGTCTAAAGGGAAGGGTTGCCTTAACCGCTCTCTATTTTCTCGATGGTAGAAATGGCTATCTCAGACATGTCAGCGAGGTCTTGCTGGGTAATTCCCAAGACCTTACGCTGCAATTTCATTACTTCTTGAATTTTCATACCAAGTAGTATATTATATTGTACTTTTCGTGCAAAGTTAACAAAAGAATCTAGATTACGCAAGAAAAGGTATAATATATTGTTCTTTTTATAAAAAATTATAAATTCCTGAGATTTTTCTTGTTTTTTTGCCTTTGAATATTGTTTTTTTCTTAACTTTGCATGCACAATTCATTATAGAAATCATGACTATAGAAGAAGCTATCAAACAAAGACATAGTGTACGAAAGTACATACACAAACCTCTTTCAACTGAGGTAGTTAGAGCACTTGAAGAAAAAATCTTGGAGTGCAACAAAGAGGGTGGCCTTCAAATACAACTGGTTACCCAAGAAACCAAGGCATTCTCCGGCATTATGTCATATGGAAAATTCCATGGCGTGGAGAACTATCTCGTAATGGCAGGGCAAAAAGACGACGATCTTGATGAGCGTATTGGCTATTATGGCGAACAGCTTGTGCTGCTTGCCCAAGCCCTAGGACTCAACACCTGCTGGGTAGGATTAAGCTATCGCAAGGTGAATGAAGCCTACAAGATAGAAAAAGGGGAGAAGTTGACATGCATGATTGCCTTGGGATACGGAGAGTCACAAGGAGTTAGTCACAAAATCAAGACCATGGAACAGGTGAGCAATGCAACCAGCAATTCTCCTTCATGGTTCCGAAAGGGCGTGGAAGCAGCTCTTCTTGCTCCCACTGCCATCAATCAGCAGAAGTTCTCATTCTTCCTGCAAGACCAGGAAGGTACAAAAGCTGGTTGTAAACCCAAAGTTCTTGCCAAGAGAGGCTTCTCAATGGTCGGATATACCAAGATAGACCTCGGCATTGCCAAGCTTCATTTTGAAATAGGAGCAGGAAAAGAAAACTTTGAGTGGGAATAAGGACAGAATGAGAGACTTCACGGAAATATGGCAACTTCAAGATACCATCATAAATGTTGGATCATAAAGCACATGATTATAAGTGTAATTTGCACAAATATGCGTAAGGGCACTAGGTTTAAGAGTGGCTAAGCTCATATTGACATTATTACTGACAGCAAGGTTGCTTTAATTCATCTAATTATTCGTTTTTAAAAAAGGGCTAGCCCCATAATCAGGACTAGCCCCCAGTTTTAATTATTTTCTCGATGCAATGAATGTATCTTAAAAGCTGCATAGCACTTCAAGAAAGATTACTTAACCTCAATGTGCTTAACATCGCACTTTCCTTGACGTTGACTGCAGGAGCTGTTGCGTTCACCTGTTTTTCAATCCATGCCATCAGTACTGCTACAGCATACTGCTGTTCCTCTCCTGTCAGCTGTCTTCCGGCAGGTATATGATGCCATTTGAAGAAACAACCACGGCAACAGCAGCCTGTAGCATGCTGGGCTATGAATACAGGATGCCCTCTCATAGGCGTCTGCTTGCCGTCATTGGGAATCACGGCAGGAGCAAGGCGTTTGGCAACGAAATCCTCCGCATGCTTACGGATGGTTGCCAAGCCCTTTTCTGCAATATATTCGTTATCTCTCTTCGAGAGATGGAATCGGCTGCGAAATGTTGATTTGGAAAGTCTTTCAAACAGATCTGTCAAGTCATACTCTTTGTCTGGAGAAGTATCGCTTTCTATGTCTTCTGAAGAGATAGAGTCTTTCTGATGATCCTCTTTCTCCTCAGGAAACAAATTGAGTTCTACATATTTTGCTTGGTTTACTTTTGATTCTTTTTTCATTTCATTAGCCTCCTATATCTATGAATCTCCTATTCATATTAATGGATATCAGACTCTTCCGCTGCTGATGCTTTGTTTTCCTTGGGTTGTGGGTTGGGTACGAAGCCCAGAATGGCAACCAGACAACTCATCAAAGGACTGATGATGTTGAAGAAGCAGAAGGGGAGATAGACAAGTGTCGGGATACCAAGAACCGTACTCTGCGTCATACCGCAGGCTGTCCATGGAACCAATACGCTCGTTACGGTAGCGCTATCCTCTGTACTTCGGCTCAAGAGTTCCGGACGGTAGCCTCGTTCGGCATATTCATCCTTATAGATAGATGCATTCATAATAATGCTCAGGAACTGGTCACCCATAACGAGATTGAGCAAAACGCCTGATGTCACGGTGCTGAAGACAAGTGATACGGTGCTGTGGATGCTTTTCAGGAGCATGTGGGTAATGGCGTGGAGCATGCCGCTGGCTACCATACATGAACCGAAACACATGGCACAGAGGATGAGCCAGATGGTATTGAGCATGCCAGCCATACCTCGGGTGGCTACGAGATCATTGATGTCCACCATACCGCAATCTACCTGGGTATGGGTATAGCAGGTAGTCATGATTCCTTCAAAGAGGCTTTTGGCAGAGATGCTGTCTTCACCTGCTATCCCTACAAGTACTTCAGGCTGGAGAATGAGGGCACAGATGCATGCTGAAAGGGCTGAAAGAAGAAGTGTGATGAGGGATGGCGTCTTTCGGTAGATGAGCCATCCTGTAAAAGCCGGAACGAGCATGGTAAACAGGGAAATATTGAAACCATGACTCAGACCGGTGAGATACTGGCTGATATCCACTGGCTTGGAATCATAACAGAGTCCGATGATGAGATAGAGTACCAGCGAGAGCAGGATGCTTGGTATGGTGGTGTAGAGCATATAGCGGATATGTGAGAAGAGATCCGCTCCGGCTATACTCGAAGCAAGGACGGTGGTATCGCTCATTGGCGAGAGTTTATCCCCGAAATAGGCACCGGAGATAATAGCTCCAGCGGTGTAGGGGGCTGGTATTCCCAGGGCATCACCGATTCCCATCAGAGCAATACCGATGGTGGCAATAGTGGTCCATGAGGTTCCCGTCATCACAGAAATGATACTGGAGATGATGCATGCGCAGGGAAGGAAAAAGGTTGGCGACATGATCTGTACACCATAATATATCAATGTGGGTACCACACCACTGATCATCCAGGTAGCTGACATCATTCCGATGAGCAGCAGGATCAGGATAGATACTCCGGCATCGCCCACGGTCTTTTTGATCATCTCTTCAAAGATATTCCATTTCATCCTATAGATGCCCATACCGAGTGCTACACAAACGGCTGTGGCTATCATGAGGGCCACCTGAGAGGCACCAGCCAGAGCATCATCAGGGAAGATTTTGACAACCAGGACGATGAGGGTGATAAGTACTGCCAGCGGTATGACAGAAATAAAAGGATGTGGTTCAACTGGCTGCAGAGACGAGCAGGATGCCTGATTCTCTGCAGCTTGAAATTTCTGTTTCTTTTCTTCTTGTTCCATTTGTTAATATTCTCTTATCATTTTAGTTTTTCATTTACTTTGCGTTTTCATCCGTTTCTTCAACGCTTTTCTTCTGTGTATTCGGCAAGAATCCTGCTATGATGCCGAGCAATGGCAGGAAGGCACTCACCTGGAAGATAAATTCGATGCTCGTCTTATTTGAAAATCAACATTTTAAGTTGTTTATGTTCTGCTTCAAGCTCCAACAACCTTCTCTTCGCATCCAATCCTCCGGCAAAACCTGTCAGGGAATGATTACTGCCGATAACACGATGGCAGGGAATGAAAATGCAGATACCATTAGCTCCGATAGCTCCAGCAACGGCTCTTGTGCCATTGGGGTTACCCATACTCATGGCGATTTCCTTATAGCTTTTTGTTTCTCCGTAGGGTATGTTGAGCAATGCATACCATACTTTTTTCTGAAAATCAGTTCCTACAGGGTGCAACGGAATATCGAATGTCTTGCGGTTGCCGGTGAAATATTCGTCCAATTGCATCTTGGCCAGTTCCAATATAGTGGATGTTTCAATCTTGAACTCAGCCTTCATATACCGCAAAAGCCGAAGCTTATTGCGCTCTGCAAATGGCATTTCATTCCAATCACAAAGGCATAATTCATCGCCCACCGATGCCAGGATAATTTCTCCACAAGGCGAACTGTAATATTGAATGTTTACTTGCTGCATTGTATCAGATACGTTTGAACAGTTTTTTATTTTTCATACAGTTCTATCGGCAAACCATCTGGGTCGCTGAAGAATACAAATCGCTTGCCAGTATATTCATCTGTACGGATGGGTTCATGAGCGATGCCTTTACTGTCAAGTTCATCAATTGTATCCGAAAGATCATCCACCTCAAAAGCAAGATGGCGCAGACCGGCAGCTTCCGGATAGGAAGGACGTGCAGGTGGATTAGGGAAGGAGAAGAGCTCTATGACATACGAGTCATCAAGCCAGCAGTCTGCCTTCCAGGAGTCACGTCCTTCACGATAATTTTCACTTACTATCTTCATTCCGAGCACATCTGTATAGAAATGCTTGGATTTCTCATAGTCGGAGGAAATCACGGCTACATGATGGATTTTGTTAAGTTTCATTGGATATTATTATATTGTTAATCAATGATTTATCAACTACTCATGTCTTGATAGTCCGGGAATGATTACCCTTCATGGAGCTCATTCTGATTTACGTTTGAATCTTTGAATTCTTTCTTTGACTATTCGCAAATAGGTACGTTTCATCTTTTCAGTCAAAAAAGAATTGTTGACCAAATGCTCTACTTCGTCCGGCAATAAAGAAAAAGAGTCAAGGATCATTTCTATACGCTTCTTCTTCAGACCGATATGCTTTCCGAATCTCTCAAAGTCAAGACGGCATGGATGTCCTGTCCGCTCATACACATCACTTTTCTCCAGAATCAGAGAAAGCCCCCCATTCAACCCCAAATCATCGCCCTCGATATGGAGACAGGTGTTCATCAGGTCATAGGCGGGAGCAAGCTGGTAATGCTCGCCAATTCTCATGATGGAGAAGTTTTTCAGATGGTCGTCGCCATTACCGTAGATGTAATTGAATACAACCAACTTAAAGAAACGTTCCATGGCTATCATCCAGGCAGGAATGAATCGTTTTATTGCACAGGCAATATCCTCGAAGCATCCATCATATTTGAAAAACGTACCTTGCTCTGCTTCATTCTTACCAACCAGAGAGGCGAAATCCTCCATGAGATATTTGCTTCCATCCTTGGCTATGTCAAATCTCTTGGTAATATATACCATATCTCCATGAGGGGTAAAGCAAAGACCGTTTTCTCCTGAGCTCCAGATACGGAGATACGTCTCATGGCTGTCATAGTCTCTGATGTCTTACTGATTTCATCTATTTCAAAATCAAGCAAATGCGACACATTCTGACCATCAAACAGTTTTTTGCAAGCTGTAGGAGAGTAAGTGGAAAAAACATCTGCAAGGGTGGATGGGCAATGATTTAATTCTTTCATGATTCTACTTCTTTTACAGTTATTGCTCCTATCGTATCATGGGTTGCTATCTTCAGAAGAAGTCCAAAGAAATCCTTCTCATCCAATCGCCAACTTCTGCAGACTATCTTTCTGTTTGCTCCTTCTGGAAGCATATTGGTAAAAACCGGGAATAGATAACCAGACTGATAAGGCTCTTCCCTGAAAGGCATGGTAAGTGAGACAGGATCATGGGTCCTATCCATCATATACTGCTTGTCGTATGTGAAGGTATAACCTCTGCCAGGAGTTGACTCCTCTAAGAGTCCTGCTTCTGTGTCGTGGCAATAAACGATAGCTTTTCTCATAACTTACTTTATTTAAACTGTTTGACGAATCTCATATTTAACCTCCATGCCAAGGATATCCATGATTTTTTCAACCGTCGATAAGGAAGGGTTGCCTTTACCGCTCTCTATTTTCTTGATGGTAGAAATGGCTATCTCAGACATGTCAGCAAGGTCTTGCTGGGTAATCCCCAAGGCCTTACGCTGCAATTTCATTACTTCTTGAATTTTCATACCAAGTAGTGTATTATATTGTACTTTTCCTGCAAAGTTAACAAAAAAATCTAGATTACGCAAGAAAAGGTGTAATATATTGTTCTTTTTATAAAAAATTATAAGTTCCTGAGATTTTTCTTGTTTTTTGCCATTGTTAACCATTTTTTCTTAACTTTGCATGCTTTCTATTTTCTAAGGGTGATTATGATAAATAGGCGGTACGTATATATAAATATCACCAGTTTGGAATTTGTACTTCGGAAATATGCGGATGTCAAATATTGTTTCTTAATTATCGCAATTTCCGTATTTTCAATCTAGAAGGTCATGATGATAAAAATCTTTTGGTTTGATAGCGTATTACTTGCTCTCTGCAAGACGAATCACCTATAGTTGTACGACCGTAAGGCTACAGTTGTACGACTATATAGGCTATAGTTGTACAACTCTGGAGTTATAGTCGTACAACTATAGGGGTTATAGTTGTACGACTACAGAATTCCGGATTTCCGAAGAAATTAGTGAGTTTTATAACACGTTGAATATCTGACGATTACGAATTTCGCCATATTTCCAATATTCTTCAAGAAATATTTTCCGAGCGGAAATTCGTGATTTTCAGAGGATTTAAATCATGATTTTGTAAAAAAAATAAGCCTGGTCAACTGACGGAACATGACATCTGTATAATGACCACTTATACCTGAAATAGGGCTATTTTTGATTAATTAATAGTTATTTTACTCACATTTTAGCAAATATCATTACCTTTGCAATCTGTATGGTTATATCATCGACTCCCAGACGGGTAAACTGACAGAAGTAAAATAGAAACAGAATAAAGAAATTAGTTTAAATTAAAACACGTAATATTAAGAATATGATTTCATTTGAAAGTGATTACAACAATGGTATGCTGCCAGAGATTCTAGAAGCTCTTGGCAAGACAAACAGTGATAAAACATCTGGTTATGGTTTTGATCCATACTCTGAATCTGCAAAAGAGAATATCCGCAAGGCTGTGGACAATGAGAATGCAGAAGTGTTCTTCCTGATAGGCGGTACGCAGACCAACACCACGGTCATTGATTCCGTCCTCATGGGATGCGAAGGAGTAATCTGTGTGGAAACCGGTCATATCGAGGTACATGAATCAGGAGCAGTAGAAGCTTTCGGACATAAGGTCATTACCCTGCCAGGAAAAAACAGCAAGCTGACAACCGGCACCCTGTCAGCCTATATGGATACCTTCCTAGCCGACGAATCGCATCCTCACATGGTACAGCCAGGCATGGTTTATATCTCGATGCCGACTGAGTTCGGAATGGTCTACACCAGAGAAGAACTGGCTGCGCTGTATGCAACCTGCCAGAAATATGACCTCCGTCTCTTCATCGATGGTGCACGACTGGGATATGGTCTGGTTTCAGCGGCATGCGACTATGACTTGCCATTCCTTGCAAAACATTGTGATGTATTCTATATCGGCGGAACCAAGGTGGGTGCCATGATGGGAGAAGCTGTGGTATTCTCGGGCATGAAGGCACCGAAATACTTCTTCACCAACGTGAAGCGTCATGGAGCCTTGCTTGCCAAGGGCAGAATGCTCGGCATCCAGTTTGACACGCTGTTTACGGATGAGCTCTATTTCAAGATATCGCGCCATGCCATCGCTATGGCTACCCACATCCGCAGCATCTTCGAAAAGCATGGTATCACCATTGCCTACGATTCTCCAACCAATCAGCAGTTTGTAGTACTCTCACCTGCCCTCTACGAAGCCCTTTCCCAAAAAGTAGCATTCGAGATATGGGAAAGAAAGAGCGAACATGAAATCATCTGCCGATTCGTTACAAGCTGGGCAACAAAGGAGGAAGAACTCGACGAGCTAGACCGTATTCTTCAAGCTTACGCTTAAGAAGGCTAAGGATGGTTCTCCTCCAGAATCATCCTTAACAATTCTTCATTTGCCTCGTTGTTAATCTCTGCATCCTCCAACTCGGAGAAATAGTCAAGCGTAGCTGAACATTCGCCTGTAATATCTATCCCTATCACTTTCTCATGGGCATAGATGATGCGAAGCACGGCTTGGAGCTGCATAACCTGCCTTCGACGGCCAAGCCTGGTGATGGTCTATCTCTGCCTGATTGTAGAACAACACCCTCTCTCTAGTTTAATCAGGAAATATCGCAACCTTGATGACTCCATCCTTGCGGTTCTCGAATACATCGTATGCCTCTTCTATTCTTGAAAGCGGGAAACGATGGGTAATCAGAGGAGTGGTATCTATCTTTCCCTGGGCTATCAAATCAAGGATTTCCCCACAGTCACATCCATCCACACCTCCCGTCTTGAAGATGAGGTTCTTGCCATACATATCAGGAAGCGGAAGCATCTGCGGTTTGTCATACATTGCAACGATGGTGACGATGGCATTAGGACGGGCACACTTCCAGGCAAGCTGGAAGGTATCAGGTCCACCTGCAACCTCCATCACCACATCTGCTCCCCCATGCAGACTATGTTGTTTGACAAATGCCTCACAATCCTCCGGTTCAACAACCATCACCTGCGGATAATGCTTCTGGATGAACTCTCGCCTATCCTTTGATTTCTCACAGACGATAATGTTTCTCGGATTCTTGAGCAGGGTGCAAAGCAAACAGCAGACACCCGTAGGGCCAGCACCGATAATCAAGACAGTATCCTCTTCTGTAATTTCAGATATTCTCGTAGCCCAGAATCCAGTAGCAAGGATGTCGCCAACGAAGAGCGCCTGCTCATCGCTTACCGAATCAGGAATCTTGTTCAAGCCGGTTGTAGCATAAGGAACCCTCACATATTCCGTCTGTCCGCCATCGATTCTGCATCCCAGTGCCCATCCGCCATGTGGAGAAGTACAATTGTTCACGTATCCATGCTTGCAATAGAAGCATTCTCCACAGAAGGTCTCTACATTCACGGTTACTCTGTCTCCCGGCTTCACATGGGAAACCCTCTCCCCTACTTCCTCTACAATGCCTACCATTTCGTGGCCAACAGTAATCCCCGGTACTGCGCGAGGCACAGAACCATGCTTGATATGAAGATCACTGGTGCAGATACTGCTCAGCGTTACTCTTACGATGGCATCATGCTCATCTATTATCGTAGGCTTCCCTTTTTCTGTGAAGCCAAACTTTCCTTGCTGGATATATGTAAATGCTTTCACCTTAATTATATATATAAGTATTATTATTCACGTTAAATCATGCTGCGAAGTTACAAAAAACATTTTAATCATACAAGAAAAAATACAGATTCTTTCTCACCTTTTGACCTGTAAACTATTAAAAAGTCCGTCTTTTTTTACAAGTAAGACCATTTTTTGTGATTTTTCAGCAAACAAAACCATAAAATATACTCTGATGTTCAAATAGTTAGCCAAAAATTTGGAGAATAGAATATTTTTTCTTACCTTTGCAAATGAAAGATTTGAATTCAATATTTTTACAAAATATAGCATGTATCAAGATTTAGATTTTACTGATAACAATTACTATCAGGAAGATTATATAGATTCGCCGGTTGATGATTTCGACTGGATGCCTAATTTATTTGCCAAGCTCGCAAATCACCTGCGAACTTCAACTTCTGCTGATGTTATCAGACTGGGAACCATCGGCTGCATCAGAAACAATGAACCGGGAGATGATTCACCTCTCCAATGGGAAGAAGTAGAAACAATGCGTCGCTATATAGATAGCGTTAACAGAGGCTTGGGTGCACCAGAAGATCCCACACTCCAGCAGTTGCTCCATTCTACAGAATGGACTAACTATGGTATTTTTACCATGAACTTTATCTCGGATAAGAACCTCGACTATAAAGGAATCTGTGAGGTTGAAAATACAAATCTCTCATACGCCAGCATGGCTTTTTTAATTGCTCTGGTAAAAGGGATGAGTATGATTAATCTCAAACATCCTTCAGCAAAGGGAGAAAACAATCATATTTTCACATACGTAATTCCAAGTCAATTCTCCACCTTCTCCTTTGCTTCATTCCTCAATGTGGCCAATGCACGTCTCGCTAACAAAGAAGATATTTCTGAACAGGAGATTGAAGAGTTGACCCAACTTGCTTTCAAGAGTCGCTACTGGAAACAAGAGACCTCACTCAAGAGTGAAGACAGCGAGTTGTTCATCTATGTCCTCAAGAACATCATTTCGGAAATTCTGGGACTGAAGCTTGACATCAATGCGGAATCCTTTGCCAAACAGGCAAAGAAGGAAGAGAAAAAGACTGCCACTCAAACTGTAGATAACCATAAGAAGAAGGAAAAGAAAAAAGAAAAGACTATCCTGAAAGATAATTCCAAACCTTCTTTGGCATCTACGATGGTAAAAGTCTTAACAGAGGAGTCCCTCCCGCAAACCAAAGAGAGTCTTATTGATAAGACTATGCAACTCTATCCTACTCTCAAGATAAACTGTTTCAACACCACCCTATCAAGACTCCATAAAAATGAAGTTCTGAATTATTATAATGGTGGACTGATTGGAATAAAAGGCAAAAGATACGGAAGAGGCTACAAGATAATTAGCCGTTTACATAAACATAAGGAAACAGATTAAGGCTAAATTTTGTGCCAAGAAAATCCAAAGGTTAAAAGACCATTGGGTTTTCTTGGCACTATTTTTTCTTGAAAGTTTGCAAGAGTTTTCCATCAGGCGCAAACAGTTCATTCCTGACCTCAAAAGTTGATTGCTCTGGTTTCACGTTGGGCCATGACAGGTATAACCATCATAGAACTTGTGAACGCGGTGAGAACTTACTTGAAAACTGTTCAATGACAAAATAATAACCTAAAAAAGAAACTTACTTGTCGTTTTTCCGGCAATTAGTCAATTCTACAATTAGACAATTAAGAATTTGATTCTCTATAAGGAGAAAACCACAAAACTGTTTACCTAAAACCACAAAACTACGCATAAACCACAAAGTTGTTTACCAAAAATCACTGCATTTTGTAGCACAAACCACATTTTTGTTTACCTAAACCACTATTCTATTTACCTAAACCACAAAACTGTTTACCTATCCTAGTAAAAAGCAGTTGCTCCTTTTTAGGTAAACAGAAATGTGGTTTTTACCTAGTTAAATTCATGAGAAAAACAGGTAAACAGAAATGTGGTTTATGAGAAAAACCGATGAACGTTCTGCCAGGTAAACAGTTTTGTGGTTTTTAAATTCTTATTCAGTTGCTACTAAAGAAAAAATTAAAAAGTCTAGACAACTCCTTTAGGCGTTTTACATAACATACTAATATACTGATAGTTATACACATATTCAAATTGAATTCAGGTGCCTGATTTGAAATAGAATAAGATAAAAAATAGTATCTTATCAAGATAAAAACCACAAAACTGTTTACCTGAAACCACTATTTTGTTTACCAGAAACCACAAAACTGTTTACCTAAGAATAAAAGACTGATATAAAAATGATATAACTTATTACATATCAAATTATAACACGGGATTTGGTAAATAATTAATATAACCTCAAAATGGAATGAATTATATACATGACATTTCAGGTAAACAGTTTTGTGGTTATGATGATAAGCCATTCTTAAAAGTAGGTAAACAGAAATGTGGTTTTACAATCGAGTAGGAGGAAAACGAAGCAGTTTTCTTCCTACTTTCGTTTTCCGACCT
>ERZ809407.2115-NODE-2115-length-14371-cov-9.854568_pt1 | contig 14371 bp, 10 predicted proteins | sample MGYA00520792_ERZ809407 | MGnify/ENA primary metagenome ERZ809407 (study PRJEB31576, sample SAMEA3212665) | Homo sapiens | biome: human-gut; feature: human gut; material: fecal | place: Sweden | collected 2012 ...
CAAGATATTCCATATCAAAGATCATAGAGAAATCGGGCAAAGTGGAATGGTCGGTTTTGATGCTATCTTTAAGAATGCAAAGACAGCGGGAGTTCAATATCTTGTTGCTGAGATAGAAAAATATAGTATGCCGGTAGAGGAAAGCGTAGAGGTGAGCCTTGATTATTTATTAAATGCTCCTTTTGTAGAGAAGTCCTATACTAAATAGCGTAATTACTTGGATTTAAGATATAAAAAAAGTCTGTGCATGCTTTCGCATGTCAGACTTTCAATTCTCTCTAGCAGTTTCTGAATTATTCAGCTGTTTCAGCTGCTACGCTATCAGTTGCCAATGTATCAGCTGCTGCTGCGGCTGCTGCTTCTTCTTCAGCTGCTGCTGCTTCTACTGCTGCGATTGAGTCAGCGATACGGATAGAATCTGCAGTTGCTTTTGCAGCGTCTGCTGCTTTGTTACCACATGATGCGAATGATACAGCTACGATAGCTACTGCCATTAAAACTAATTTTTTCATTTTCTTTGCTTTTTAAAAACGTAATACAATCAATTGCTTTATTAAAACGCTGCAAAGGTATGTACTTTTTCAATATGTTGTTCTCTAAAAGCCAACTTTTTTTATGTTTTTTTTCGGAAGGTTGGTTAATACACCTTCGCTTTATGTTTTAAAACATGCTAATCTATTGTAATACTGTTATATAGATATCTTTTGATACTCCGTTTCGGAGTCTTTTCAAATTCTGTAGGATATAGCTGGATTTTGCTGATTTTTTCATAAGCAGCCACACTGTTATTCAGATTCTTCAGATTTTCATCCATAATTGTTTTCAGATTATCCGGATTGTTCAACCCGAGAGAGTCCAATGCTTCATAATCAGCATAAACAAGTGCCACCAATTTCTTGTTGTACTCGATAACAAGGCTTTCAAGGATAAAAGGCAGGTTGTTGAGTTTGGTTTCCAGTTCTTCGGGGAAGATGTTCTGCCCGCTTGAACTTAAAATCATTGTTTTCAATCGTCCGCGAATGAAGATGTTGCCGTTTGCATCCATTGTGCCGAGGTCGCCGGTACGTAGCCAGCCGTCTTCGGTGAATACTTCGTTTGTAGCTTCGGGATTCTTATAATATCCCACCATTACATTCTCGCCCCGGACTTGTATTTCTCCGGTTTCTGCCTCCGGGCTTTCCTTGTAGATGCGTGCCTCCATAATATCCAGAATCTTTCCGGAGGAGCCTAGAACGAACTCATTCCATGGAGCATAACTGATAAGGGGACCACACTCTGTCATTCCATAACCAATAGTAAAAGGGAATTTTATTTTGTAGAAAAATTCTTCCACTTCTTTGTCCATAGCTGCGCCGCCGATAATAATCTCTTTGAAACGGCCACCCAGCGCATCAATCAGTTTTTTGCGTATCTGATTGTAGATTTGCGTATCAAGCAAGGGGATGTTGAGTGCCCACTTCATACCTTTCTTATTAATGAGCGGCTGAATGATGTTCTTGTATATTTTTTCGATGACTAATGGAACAGTGATAATCAAATTGGGTTTCACCTCCTCGAAGGCCTTCATAATGATTTTGGGAGAAGGGATTTTACCGAGCAAGGTGACATGGGTTCCGACTGCTGTCGCTGTCAGAAAATCAAATGCACAGCCGTATGCATGAGCGAGCGGGAGGAAAGAAAGCACTTTATCTCCCTTTTTCAGTAACTCGGTCCGAATACCGAAAGTGACGTTTCCTGCCAGGTTGTTACCTGTCAGCATGACTCCTTTACTGAAACCGGTCGTTCCGGAAGTGTAGTTTAGGAGCATTACTTTATCGTTGGATAAAGTGGTATATTGTATATTTTCACGGCTGAATCCTTGCGGATAAGAAGAATGCATTTCTTTATCAAGATTCTTCAGGAATTTCTGTATGGTTTCTCCGTCCCGTTGGTAGAGACAACGGAAATCGGTTAATGAGAATACACCACGCAATCCGGTGAGTTTTTCTTCCTCCAGGTTATCCCAAATATTGTCACTGGTGAATAAGAAAGTTGATTCGGAATGGTTGACAATATGGTGAACATCGTTTGGAGAAAAGTCCTGTAAGATAGGGACAATAATTGCTCCGTATGTAATTGTTGCCATATAGGCGATGCACCAATGGGCATTATTTTTGCCGATAACGGAGATCTTATCTCCTCTTCGGAGGCTACAATGTTTGAATAACAGGTGTAAACGGGCGATTTCTTCGGCTACCTGACCATACGTATATTGGGTATTTTCTCCATAATCGGTGTAACAGGGCAAATCCCAATTCTCACGAAAACTGTTTTCGTATAGTTTAATGAAATTCTCTTTAATCATTGCACGTTTTTTAGTGAATTGTGCAAAAATAGGAATAAACTTTCGTATCCTAAAGTGTTTTACTAATAATAATGTGTAACTTTGCACGAAATATGTGTTTATAACAGCTTATGATAGATACCACTGTGTTTCAAAATAAGACAGCCGTTTATTATACATTAGGCTGCAAATTGAATTTTTCAGAGACTTCAACTATCGGTAAAATCTTGCGTGAAGCAGGGGTCAGAACTGCGCGTAAAGGAGAAAAAGCAGATATTTGTGTGGTAAATACCTGTTCGGTGACGGAAATGGCGGACAAGAAGTGCCGGCAGGCCATTCATCGGTTGGTGAAACAACATCCCGGTGCTTTTGTGGTAGTGACCGGATGCTATGCGCAACTGAAACCCGGCGATGTGGCACAGATAAAAGGAGTGGATGTCGTGTTGGGTGCTGAACAGAAAAGTGATTTGCTCCGGTATCTCGGCAACCTGCAAAAACATGAAGAAGGAGAGGCTTTTACTACTGCAACCAAAGATATCCGTTCATTTTCACCCTCGTGTTCCCGTGGAGACCGTACCCGCTTTTTCCTGAAAGTGCAGGACGGCTGTGATTATTTTTGTTCGTATTGTACGATTCCTTTTGCCCGTGGGCGTAGCCGTAACGGAACAATCGCTTCTATGGTGGAACAGGCCGGGCAAGCTGCTGCCGAAGGCGGAAAAGAAATTGTATTGACAGGTGTCAATATCGGAGATTTCGGTAAGACAACAGGAGAAACCTTTTTTGATCTTGTAAAAGCATTGGATCAGGTTGAGGGCATAGAACGTTACCGTATATCTTCCATTGAGCCAAATCTGCTGACAGACGAAATTATTGAGTTCGTATCCCGTTCGCGTAGTTTTATGCCTCATTTTCATATTCCGTTGCAATCCGGTAGCGATGAGGTGTTGAAATTGATGCGTCGTCGTTATGATACCGCTCTTTTCGCATCGAAGGTGAAAAAGATTAAGGAAGTGATGCCGGATGCTTTTATCGGTGTTGATGTGATTGTGGGTACTCGCGGCGAGACGGAGGAATACTTCGAGGAGGCTTATCAGTTTATCGCCGGATTGGATGTGACACAGTTGCATGTGTTTAGCTATTCCGAACGTCCCGGCACGCAGGCATTGAAAATAGACTATGTTGTTTCTCCGGAAGAAAAACATCAGCGCAGTCAGCGGCTGTTAGCGCTTTCTGATGAGAAAACGCAGGCTTTTTACGCCCGACATATCGGGCAGACAATGTCGGTTTTAATGGAAAAATCAAAAGCGGGGACTCCGATGCATGGGTTTACGGAGAACTATATCCGTGTTGAAGTGGAAGCGGACAACTCATTGGATAATCAGGTAATCAATGTCCGTTTGGGAGATTTTAACGAAGATAAGACAGCACTTAAAGGTACAATTCTGATATAAGTATGAAATCGAGATTTATCTATTGGCTGGTATCCACTGGAATGTGGCTGTTTTCAGCTCTTCCTTTTCGGGTTCTGTATATACTTTCGGATTTCAATTATCTGTTGATGTATTATGTGGGAAAATATCGCCGTAAGGTTGTCAGAGGAAACTTGACGAAGTCATTCCCGGAAAAGACTCCCGCTGAAAGGTTGCAGATAGAGCGTAAATTCTATCGTTATCTGTCGGATTATATGCTTGAAGACTTAAAACTTCTGCACATGTCGGCTGAAGATCTTTGCCAACGGATGATTTACAAGAATACGGAACAATATCTCGAACTGACGGAGAAGTATGGCGGGATTATTGTGATGATTCCGCATTATGCCAATTATGAGTGGTTGATCGGAATGGGAGCAATAATGAAGCCGGGAGATGTACCCGTACAGGTCTATAAGCCATTAAGAGATAAATATCTGGATGAACTGTTTAAACGTATCCGTTCTCGTTTCGGGGGATACAATATTCCTAAGCATTCTACTGCACGGGAGATTATAAAGTTGAAACGTGAAGGAAAGAAAATGGTTGTCGGTTTGATAACCGACCAGTGGCCTAGTGGTAATGACAGGTATTGGACTACATTTTTAGGTCAGGAAACAGCTTTCTTGAATGGGGCGGAACGGATTGCCAAGATGATGAATTTCCCGGTCTTTTACTGTGAACTGACTAAAAAACGCAGAGGATACTGTGAAGCGGAATTTAAATTGATGACGGAAACTCCTAAGAATACAGCCGAAGGAGAAATTACTGAAATGTTTGCCCGGTATCTGGAACAGACAATCCGTCGGGAGCCGGCTTATTGGCTGTGGTCGCATAAGCGTTGGAAAGCCTCCAGAGAAGAATGGGCGGACATCGTGGAACAGGAGAAGGAAAGGCTGAAAGAGAAGCAAAAGCAATGAAAGTATCAGTAGTCATTTTGAATTGGAACGGGTGTGATATGCTTCGCACTTTTCTTCCGTCGGTAGTCCGGTATTCGAAAGGAGAGGGGGTAGAGGTTTGTGTGGCTGATAATGGTTCTACGGACGCTTCGGTGGAGATGCTCCGACAGGATTTTCCTTCGGTTAGGGTGATTCTATTGGATCAGAACCATGGTTTTGCAGGCGGATACAACTTGGCTTTACAGCAGGTGGAAGCCGACTATGTTGTTCTTTTAAATTCGGATGTTGAAGTAACGGAACATTGGTTGGAACCGATGATTGCGTATCTTGATATTCATCCGGAAGTTGCTGCCTGCCAACCGAAAATACGGAGCTGGCGGCAAAAAGATCATTTTGAATATGCCGGGGCGGCAGGTGGCTTTCTGGATAAATATGGTTATCCCTTTTGTCGTGGACGTATAATGGGAGTGGTTGAGAAGGATGAAGGCCAGTATGATAAGGTCATTCCCGTCTTTTGGGCAACAGGCGCGGCTTTGGTTATTCGTCGTGCCGATTATAAGGAAGTGGGCGGACTGGACGGACGTTTCTTTGCGCACATGGAAGAAATTGATTTGTGCTGGAGGTTACGCTCTCGCGGACGGGAGATTGTTTGTGTCCCTCAAAGTAAGGTCTATCATGTAGGTGGGGCTACACTTAAAAAAGAGAACCCCCGAAAGACCTTTCTTAATTTCCGTAATAACCTTGTCATGTTGTATAAAAATCTCCCGGCAGAGGAGTTAAATAAAGTGATGCGTATCCGGGCTTGCCTGGACTATGTGGCGGCATTTGTTTTTTTGCTGAAAGGCGATTGGGATAATGCTTGTGCCGTGATGCGTGCAAGGAAAGAATATAAGCAGATTCGTCCTTCATTTTCTTCTTCCCGTGAAGAAAATATGAGAAAAAAAAGGTTGGATCTGATACCTGAACGGACAAAAAATAGTATCTTGTGGCAGTTTTATGGGAGAGGATGCAAACAATTCTCTCAATTGTCGGACTTAAAAGGATAACGAAATGGAATCAAAAGTTAGAAAAGGTATCGGGCTGGTAGCACATGATGCCATGAAGAAAGATCTCATCGAATGGGTATTATGGAATTCAGAACTATTAATGGGAAATAAATTCTATTGTACAGGTACTACCGGTACCTTAATATTGAAAGCACTGAAGGAGAAACATCCGGATGAGGAATGGGATTTTACGATTCTAAAATCCGGTCCCCTGGGAGGTGACCAGCAAATGGGATCGCGCATTGTAGACGGTCAGATTGATTATCTTTTCTTCTTTACTGACCCTATGACACTGCAACCGCATGATACGGATGTAAAAGCATTAACCCGTCTGGCAGGTGTGGAAAACATAGTTTTCTGTTGTAACCGTTCGACGGCTGACCATATAATCTCCAGTCCTTTATTTATGGATCCTGATTACGAACGTATTCATCCCGACTATTCCGGTTATACGAAACGTTTCGAGAATAAGCCTGTCGTGACGGAGGCTGTGGAATCTGTGAATAGAAGAAAGAAGAAGAAATAGAAATTTCCGGAAGATTAATTGCAGAAAGAATATAATTTGTAGGGTATCCCAAGCTGGATACCCTTTTATTTTCTACTACAATACAACTCAATGCCTGCGGCATCAATGTCTGCTCCCATAGGTGGATTCCGCTTAGAAAGGCGAAGCTCCACTTCCTCAATATCAGGAAATGTCTCGAAAAGTTTTTGTACGATTCTGCCACCGGCATGTTCCAGCAATTTGGAAGGAATCGCCATTTCGGTTTTTATCACATTATGTACTTCGGCGTAGTTGACTGTATCTGCCACTTCATCCGTTTGTGCGGCTTTGCTGATATCTACTTTGAGTTTCAGGTCAATGACATACTCATTTCCGATAAGATTCTCTTGTGGTGCTACTCCGTGGTAGGCGTAGCAACGGATATCTTTTAAAAAAATAGTACTGTTGTTTATCTTCATGTTATTCTTGGTATCTCCCATTATTTTAGTCTTATTTTTGGGGAGCTCTCCCTGTATATTTGATAAGCTCGCCTATCTTCTTATTAAGTTCTTTAGCCTTCATTAGTTGTTCCAATGTGAGATGCATTCGATATCGCCAGTAATTTCTCGGGTTCGACGGCACGTTGATCCGTTCTTCCTGCACATTGGGATTTCTCCATTTTCCGTCAATCGACAACCAGTCTTGCAGGGAAAGAATACAGAGAATTGAGTTACTGTTGAGATGGTTACGTACCACCTCCTCGCATAGTTCGGGGGTTGCAACAGTTGGAGCAATACCATAATGTCCCAAAATCGTATTATAATAACGTTGGGTCTGTTGGTAATCTTCTTCCCACCAGCCACGTAAAGTGGACATATCGTGAGTAGAGATCGTGCAGACAGACCGGTATGGATATTCGCTCAGATGTCCGAACTCGTGCAACGGATTCTTAGGCATTCGCTGAATCTCCAGACTAAGGATGCGTAAGTCGTTCATTACCGATGCAACGCAATCGGGAATCATTCCCAAGTCTTCTCCGCAAACTAACATACGGGTGGATTGTGTCAGTTGTGGTAACTTCTTCATTGCCTGTTGCTGCCAGAATGCATTGTGCCGGTGATAATAATACTGGTCATAGAGCTTGTTAAAAGCATTCTTTTCTGCCTCACTCAATGAACGGAAAATAAAGTCGCGCTGTACTCCGATGCGGGGATGATATTTTCCTTCCTCTTTCTTGTCCGGAACAAACAGTACGTTGCTAATTAAAGAATAAAGTCCTTCCCGAATCCAAATACTGTCTTCATCTTTTCTGTCGGAAAAGAAATTTTCCACTTCCCGTTGGGTCTCAAATCCCGGTTTCATGTGGTAGATACCGGATACATCAGTTGTTTGAAGAAAGTTCTGTTTCACGAATTCGGTATGCGGCCCGAACACTTGCCCGAGGAAAGACTCATGGATATAAGGAAGCAGATATTCGTCACGGAATGTAAAACCGAAACTCTCAATTTCTTCCCGGCTCATAGGGAGAGAAGGGGTAAATTGTCCTAATAAGCCGTGTACAGCGTGCATCGGTATTTCCCAAATACGGAAGAAGCCGAGAATATGGTCGATCCGGTAAGCATCGAAGTATTCCGCCATTTTTTGGAAACGTCTCATCCACCAGCGGTAACCGTCCTTTTCCATGATATCCCAGTTGTAGGTAGGGAATCCCCAGTTCTGTCCGTTTATCGAGAAATCATCGGGAGGTGCACCTGCTTGTCCGTTGAGGTTGAAATAATAAGGCTCCGTCCAGGCTTCCACACTATTCCGGCTGATACCGATAGGGATATCTCCTTTCAGTGCGACACCTTGCTCGCGGGCATATTGGGTAGCGGCCAATAACTGCAAATGCAGATGATACTGAATATAAAAGTAAAGGGCGATATGCGGATAATCTGCCGTCTCCGGCTGGCACATCTTTTCTATCTCCTTTGCATGGTAAGTAGAATATTTAGGCCATTTACGGAAATTAGGTGTTTTGTAGGCATCCCGTAAATAGCTGAAAACAGCATACGGTTGCAACCATTCTTTATTGGCATCGAAAAACTCTTTGAAACCTTTGGAAGATAATGTCTTTTCTCCGTCCTGCCGGAATAATAGGCGGTAATACTCCCATTTGGTTTGGTTGACTGCTTCATAGTCAATGGCCGGCAGACTGTTCAATTCTTTTTGTTTTTTGTTGAACCTTGCTACCGCTTCTTTGTCTTTGAGCGTTCCCATTTGCCTTATATCCGCATACATCGGGTGAAAAGCATAAATAGAAATACTATTATAAGGATAAGAATCAGTCCATGCGTGTGTCATTGTTGTGTCATTGACCGGCAGAATCTGTATCACCTTCTGATGAGTAGATACAGCCCAGTCAACCAACCGTTTCAGATCACCGAAATCCCCGACTCCGAAGCTCTTTTCTGATTTTAAGGAAAATACGGGTATAGCCATACCTGCTCCTTTCCATGCAGGAATATCGAAATAGACATACCGGTCGGAGATTACTAGTGTCTCGTTGGTCTTTAGTTCCGGATCGGCTAAATACCGGTTAGGATTCTTCTCCCAACAATCCGCTTTCTTTTCCTGTTTGTTATAGAGGATAAACTTATATTCCAGCGGGAACTTCAGTTTACTTGCATCCAGTTCTATCTGCCATTCCGGAAAGTTTGCATCACTCATGAGGACGGCCTTCTCCGGATTCCAGTTGCCTAATGCCTTTTGATTGCCGCAGATTGCCAGGCAGTAATCCTTGTTGATACGCGGAGCATAAGCCTTGATAACCAGCCCTTTTTTGTAACTTTGCGGAATTTCTTCCCTTTCAGGATGTGCCAGCAGGGCTTCTGTAAAAGCAGAACTGTAAAAGCATAATTGCTCGGGAATATTCTTCCAGCAGTCATTAATTCTATATTTCTTCTTGGAGGTACCGGACAGGAAAAGACATCGGGAAAAACTGTCCCATTCTTTGCGGGTCACAATTCCGTTCTGTTCTATCTGGTAATTGTAATGAATTGTCAATCCTTCGTTGGGAACTTCGAATTCCAGTTCTGCCGTCCAGTAGATACCGTCTGTGGTATGCAAAGGGATAGATTCCGGAGACAGCCCGGCAATTCTGACCTCTTCTCCCCAGTTGGTGCGGTATTCTATATTAAATGATAAAATCATATATATTAGATTTTGATTGGATACTAATGATACTGCAAGTATAAGACATTTTTTTGAATAAAAAATAAAAGGAGCCGCACCGGACTCCTTTTAACCTTTTGTTTATATATTAATTAACATACGAGTATGTTTATCCGCATCTGGAAGCGCCGCAAGTCGTACAAATCAGACAGCCTTCCTGATAAACCAAAGTTTCATTGCCGCAGTTCGGGCATTTCTTTCCTTTGGCTTCCGTTCCGTCCTGAATGTATTTCTTCAATGCACGTTCCACACCATTTTTCCAGGTATTGATACTTTCGCTGTTCAACTGGAGCGAACCGACCAGCTTGATTACTTGTTCAATCGGCATCCGGTAGCGGAGTACGCCGGAAATCAATTTGGCATAATTCCAATATTCTTTGTTGAACTTTTCGGACAACCCTTCAATAGTAGTCTTATATCCGCGTTTGTTTTCAAACTGGAAGTCATAACGTTTTGTTCCATCTTCGTCTACATTCTTGATGATACGCCCGCAAGTCACACTCTTAGGCAACAAGATACCTTCGTCATCATCCTGCAAACCGGTAAAGATCTCATAAGGATGTCCGTCCAACAATCCGACAAATGCCACCCATTTTTCCTTGTTGTTCTGGAAACGGACAACGTCAGCTTCCAAAACTTTCGGGCGTACCTCTACTACCGTAGGCGGTTTGCAAGGAGGAAGTTCCTCTTTTTTCTCTGATTTTGTAGAAATCAGTACTCCGGAACGTGAACCGTCACGATATACCGTACAGCCTTTGCAACCGGATTTCCATGCTTCTACATATAACCGGTTCACTAAATCTTCGTCTACATCGTTCGGCAGATTGATAGTTACACTGATAGAGTGGTCAACCCATTTCTGGATTCTTCCCTGCATCTTCACTTTCATCAACCAGTCTACGTCATTGGAGGTAGCTTTATAGTAAGGTGATTTGGCAACCAGTTCGTCAATTTCTTCCTGTGTATAGCGTCTGGCAGGATCATAACCGTTCGCTTCCATCCATGTAACAAACTTATGGTGGAATACAATGTATTCCTCGAATGCGTCTCCTGTTTCATCAACGAAATCCACATGTACATTGGTGTCATTCGGGTTGACCTTTCTTCTACGTTTGTAAACAGGCAGGAATACAGGCTCGATACCTGAAGTGGTCTGCGTCATCAAACTGGTTGTACCGGTAGGAGCGATAGTCAGACACGCAATGTTACGGCGTCCGTACTTCTTCATTTCTGCATATAGCTCCGGATCAGCTTCGGCAAGGCGTTTGATGAACGGATTATTCTGTTCGCGTTCGTTATTGTAGATTTCAAAAGCACCGCGCTCTTTTGCCATTTCGACAGAAGAACGATAGGCACCCAAAGCCACTGTCTTATGTACTTTCTCAGAGAACTCTGTTGCTTCTTCCGTACCATAACGCAATCCTAAAGCAGCAAGCATATCGCCTTCGGCAGTGATACCCACACCGGTACGACGGCCCTGACCGCTCTTCTTATATATCTTTTCCCAAAGTACACGTTCCGCACGTTTCACTTCTTCGTTTTCCGGATCTTCATCAATCTTCTTCATGATACGCTCGATTTTCTCCAGTTCGAGGTCGATGATATCATCCATGATGCGCTGAGCCAGAGCCACGTGCTTCTTGAATAAATCAAAATCAAAATATGCGTCCGGCTTGAACGGATTCACTACATAAGAATATAGATTGATAGCCAGCAATCGGCAAGAATCGTAAGGACACAATGGTATTTCACCGCAGGGATTAGTAGATACTGTCTTGTAACCCAGATCAGCATAACAATCGGGCACAGATTCACGGATAATCGTATCCCAGAACAATACACCCGGTTCTGCTGATTTCCATGCATTATGTACGATCTTCTTCCATAGGGTAGAAGCGTCGATTTCTTTTGTGAATGCAGGATTGGCAGCGTCAATGGGATATTGCTGTACATAAGGTTTGCCCTCTACGGCAGCCTGCATGAAAGCATCGTCCAGTTTGACTGATACATTTGCTCCGGTAACCTTTCCTTCCGTCATTTTTGCATCAATGAATGCTTCGGAATCCGGATGTTTGATAGACACACTTAACATCAACGCGCCACGACGTCCGTCCTGGGCAACTTCACGGGTCGAATTGGAATAACGTTCCATGAACGGAACAAGGCCGGTAGAAGTAAGAGCCGAGTTTTTAACGGGAGAACCTTTCGGGCGGATGTGAGACAGGTCGTGACCTACACCACCACGTCTTTTCATCAATTGCACTTGTTCTTCGTCGATTTTGATGATAGCACCATAAGAGTCTGCGGCGCCGTCCACTCCGATTACGAAGCAGTTGGATAATGAAGCCACCTGATAATCATTACCGATGCCTGTCATCGGGCTGCCTTGGGGAACGATATATTTGAAATGATCCAATAGATCATATAGTTCCTTTGCAGTCAGGCCGTTCGGGTACTTAGATTCGATACGTGCCACTTCATTTGCAATTCTCCAATGCATATCTTCCGGAGACTTTTCGTAAATATTTCCGAAAGAGTCCTTGACTGCGTATTTGTTTACCCAAACCCTGGCAGCAAGCTCATCGCCTTGAAAATATCGTAAAGATTCTTCATAGGCTTCATCATAAGAATAAATTTGTTTTTCCACGATGTTATGTGTCTTAGATTTTATTTTTAATAAGTAATGTGTAGAAGTTTACTTATCATTAACAAATTTGGTTGCAAATCTAAGAATGTTTTTTCATCTATCAAAATAAAAATGAAATAATTTATTAACAGGTTGCAAGTTTTCCATTTGTCATTGCTAAGTAATTGATAAACAATGAAATCGCAGAAAGGTTTAAAGGTTAAAGTTCTCCAAAAAGAAAACTATTCTTTTCTGTCGATATAGCGGAATGAATTTTTCTTTTTATATCTTTGCAAAAAAAATATATGTTTGAAACCGTAAAGAACAGAAGAACTATTCGGAAATATCTACCAAAAGATATCGCTCCCGATTTGTTAAATGATTTGCTTGAAACCTCTTTCCGTGCTTCTACAATGGGAGGAATGCAACTTTATAGTGTAATTGTCACGCGTGATACAGAAATGAAGGAGAAACTTTCGCCTGCACATTTTAACCAGCCAATGGTAAAAAATGCACCGGTCGTGCTTACTTTTTGTGCCGATTTCCGTCGTTTTTGTAAGTGGTGCGAACAACGAAAAGCTGTACCGGGCTATGACAATTTAATGTCTTTTATGAATGCCGCCATGGATACTTTGCTTGTTGCCCAGACCTTCTGTACGTTGGCAGAGGAAGCCGGACTGGGAATCTGCTATTTGGGAACAACTACTTATAATCCGCAGATGATTATTGATACTCTGCAACTTCCGGAGCTGGTATTCCCTCTCACAACTATAACGGTAGGCTACCCGGACAGTATCCCTGCACAAGTTGACCGTTTACCTTTGGAAGCGGCTGTACATCAGGAAACCTATCATGACTACACATCCGAAGATATTGATAAACTGTATGCCTATAAGGAATCGTTGCCTGAAAATAAACAATTCATCGAAGAGAATCAGAAAGAAACGCTTGCTCAGGTTTTTACAGACATACGTTATACAAAGAAAGATAATGAATTTATGTCCGATAACTTGTTGAAAGTACTTCGTCAACAAGGTTTTTTGAAATAAGTACTTGAAATAAACAGCAGGTATCAAGTATTATCGCAGTTACATTTGCTTTATATGCACACGCATGGATAATACTTAATACCTGCTATTTTTATCGTTGATTTAGTTTCTCTTCTTCAGCAGTGATTCAATTTCCTGTACTTCTGCATGAAAGCTCTTGTCTACTTCCAGTTGGCCTTTTACTGTTTTGCAGGCGTGAAGTACTGTTGCATGGTCTTTGTTACCAATGAATTTGCCTATCTTGGATGTTGAAAAGTCTGTGTGATTTTTAGCCAGGTACATGGCAATCTGGCGTGCCTGAACCACTTCTCTTTTTCTGGATTTCGTATGTATGGCAGACGGTTCCAAGTCGAAATGCTTGCATACGACTTTAAGAATATCGTCAATTGTTACAGCTTTTGTTTCGTTGTGAACTACGCCATGCACAATGTGTTGTGCCAAATCCAGATCTATTTCCTTGTTGAAAATGGTAGAACGTGCCATAATCGCAATAACGATACCTTCCAGATCGCGTACGCTCTCATTCACATTTTCAGCAATATAATCAATCACTTCCGGTGGGAATTGCAATCCGTCGCGGTGTATCTTATTACGTAGGATATTTTTGCGAAGTTCTACGGTCGGCTTTTCGAGTTCGGCTACCATACCCCATTTGAAACGGGTCAACAGACGTTCTTCGATACCTTGCAGCAACACTGGAGCGCGGTCGGAAGTCAGAATGAGCTGCTTGCCGTTCTGATGCAGATGATTGAAGATATGGAAGAAGTTGTTCTGAGTTTTGGTAACTCCGGCAAACTCCTGAATATCATCAATGATAAGTACATCAATAGTCTGGTAGAAGTTGATAAAGTCGTTGGTCGTGTTGTTACGTACTGAGTCTGTATATTGAACCTGAAATAAATGCGCCGAAACATATAAAACTCTTTTTTCGGGATATATTTCTTTGATTTTCGTGCCGATTGCGTTTGCAAGGTGCGTTTTTCCTACTCCGGAAGCTCCGTAGAGGAATAACGGGTTGAAAGCGGTACCTCCCGGTTTTTGTGCTACGGCTTCGGCAACGCTTCTTGACAGTTTGTTGCTGTATCCTTCGATGAAGTTCTCAAAGTTATAGTTGGGGTTTAAGTGTGGATCCAAATCCTGAACAGCAGGAGCTTGCAGGAAATTGGGTGCTTTGTTGGCACCAAATATACTTTTGGGAGTAACAGCGGTAGAACGATTGCTTGCTTCGAGATTCACGGTTTGATTCGGAATCGAAGTCTTGT
>ERZ809407.2128-NODE-2128-length-14275-cov-27.335654_pt1 | contig 14275 bp, 10 predicted proteins | sample MGYA00520792_ERZ809407 | MGnify/ENA primary metagenome ERZ809407 (study PRJEB31576, sample SAMEA3212665) | Homo sapiens | biome: human-gut; feature: human gut; material: fecal | place: Sweden | collected 2012 ...
TATCATTTGTGTAATTGTAAAAGATGATTTAAACCGAAAGGTGTTTGTTTTTAAAAGCATCGGATGGTAATGGCCGAAAGGCTGGAATCTGAAGATGACAGGGTTAAATGATAATGAAAACAATTAGTAAATGGTATAACTATGAAGAAGTATTTTATGATGGTCATCGCTATGACTATGATGACAATAGGATTTGTTAGTTGCAGTGCATCTGACGATGAAATGGGTGAAACAGTTAGTCGCGTTACCACCGATGAGTCAGGTTTCTCTTTGCTCAGCTATTCCATGACTGCGGGCTCTGCCGTAAGCGAGGAGTCTAACAGTAAGGCTGAGAATGATGAGAAGTTGGTTTGCAAGGTTCTTCCGGGTGGTCAGTTGATGCTGACTCATAAGAATGTAATCTTCGACCAAGGTACAAATATCAAGTTTGCAACTCAGTTGGTTGGCAAGAAGTTAATCATTACCGAAACAGGTGATTATGGAAAGTCTGGTCAGTATGGTTATTATACGCTTGTTGCCAAGGTAGGAACAGTTAAGGATGGTGACTATGTGATTGTTGTAATGCGCAATGATCACGCCCGTGAGGAGTTCAAGTTGAAGTATGACTCTTCCCGAGCTAATTAAGATACATATAAATAGTAAAATGCAATTCAGATATATAATAAATGATATGAAGTTACAATTATAATGAATGGTATGTTGATATATAATATACGAAGTTAAGACAAATGATAGTAAATGATATGTTTATTCAATAACAGATGTCGCTTCTTTCGACCAGTCTAGTTTTACATTCTGTTTTCATTTCCCCGTAATGCTTCCATGAGCTGTTCCGGTGTACAGTCTTTTAATATCACCTTATTCTCTTTATCCAATAGGTAAATGGTTGGCATGGCTTTGAGCCCGTAAATCGTGCTCAAGCGGTTATCTGCTACGATGCGGAGCAGACTGAAGCCGGCTGGTATTGTCTGTTTGTCGAGCCATGCAGATATCTTGTGGCAGTTCTCGCAGTCAGGATCGTAGAAATATAAGATAACCTTCTTTTCCCGGTAATCCCTCAACTGATGAGGCTTGCCGTCTTCCAGCATAAAACTGATGTTGGTAGCTTGTGTGCCAGGCAAGTTCTTTCTTGCCTGTTTCAGTTTAAATTCTATTCTTTCTTTCTCGGTTACATCGAAGTATGGCGATTTAGCCATGTCTTCCAGAAATAGGGCATATACCCTGTCGTTGCGCATGGGCGACTCAGGGTTCTCATAATAATGCTCGATGAGGCTTTCAAACTTCTCTTTAGATGGCTTCTGCTGGTAAGCTTTGGCTGTAAAGGCTGCAATACCCTTCTGGGCTATTTCCTGGTCGAAACGTGCCAGAATATCGATGAAGTTGACAAAGCCCTGTTCTGCCATCTCCTTGTTTGCCAGTTCCAGGGTATCGGAAAAGTTGAAGTTGTCCCAATAGTGCTCACTCAGGTATGCTGCGCGTTGCTCTACGCTGCGCAGACTGTCTGGCAGAGCAGGGTATGGGAAACTGTTCTGAGCCTTGGTTGGGGCTAAGGCTCCAACCAGCATGAAGAAACTGAGGAATATGAATCTTGCCATCATCTTTATATTGGAATTAATGATATTATTTAAGTTTCGCAAGTTCAGGAGTTAAAGAAGTTAAAGGAGTTATCGCTCCCTACGGTCGCTGAGGAGTTAAGACAATAGCCTTTTTGGCGTAGTTCTTAAGCTGCAAGACATACGTCTTAACTCCTTAACTTCCTTAACTCCTTTAACTTCCTGATATGCGAAAGTTCAGTGATATTACTAACGGGTGCAAAATTACAAAATAAAATTGAAAGTGGCAAGGTTTTTTATATAAAAAAAAGCCGCGGAACTATAGAAGGTGAGATCACCTCGGCAACTACAGTTCCAACGACCAGTCTAGTTTAATTTATTGGTTCCCGCATTCTATTTGTATAGTAAATGATAATTATTTTATTACCTATTTCATTGATATTTGGGGGCATTTAAATTTTGAAACGATATGCGCCCCGATACAGATATATGAACTAAACTTTTCTTAGACTTACTACTGATAGGTGAATTCATACTCCTTTGCTTGTCCTTGATTGGCATTGTCCATCTTCACGTAGTAGGTAGCATTGCCAGTAGCGTTTTGATGAACGTTTTTCAAGTTCAAGGAATATGTCTTGCCGGCTTCACCAGCCTTGAATACATACCAGCAGTCCCAAGTCTTGCCAATTTCATTTGTAGAACTATACTCTATGTCACAGCCCTCTGGAACTACATCGCCCGATGCAAACTTCACGGTTACTGGCAGCAGCTCCTTCGGATAGTTGGCGGGAACGGTAAAGGTAAATTCCGCCTCGGCATTTGCTTTTGTTCCGATGTTGGCAGGAGCATTTACCTGATACTGCACCTCGTTGATGCTGTAGAGATGGATGTTGATGCTCAATCCATGCTTTTTCGTATCATAGAGGTGGATGGTTCCTTCTCGCCAGTTGTCATCAACGATTCCCAGGTTGTATGTGATGGTACCAGTACCCGTTTGGGTTTTACTATCGTATTTATAGCTTTCAACCACAGGCTGGGCATCCGCTGCGTATGCCAGATTTTCTGTCCATATTGCCTTGAAAGCTGACGCCTGCTTGCTGGCAGCGTCATTACCTTTATAGGTAAAGCTGATTGTCTGCTTTGTGCCTTCGCCCGAATGTACAAACTGATAGTTTCCCTTTTCTATTTTCAGCTCGTCATCGCCATTGGTAACACCAGGCACGATTTGCTGTATGGTAATCCAAGGGTTGTTGACAGGAGCACTTTTCAAGGCATCTTCATGGTTGCCATATCCCCAGCTTTCGTCCAGCTTATCTATGATGATTTTATATTCATAGTTTCGTTTGATCTGGTATGGTTTGTTGTTTTTATCCTGCAGGTATATCAGATAATACTTTCCGTTATGCAACAACAGAACCTTTGAAGGTGCTGATGGCAGGTTGGCATCTTCGAATACGCCCGTAGGGTTAAACATCTGGGTGTTATCACCCTTCAGTCTGCTTCCGTCAAGTGGTGGCGTAACATAATCTACATCCCATATCCAGGATGAATTACCCGTTGTGGGTGTAAATGCCAGATGATTTCTGTCGAATGGAGCCAGGGTGCCGTAGGAGAGTCCGTTGACAACGGTCAATTTGAAGTCGTTTACGAGATTGGGATTTTTTGCTTTTGCATCTGCACTCCATTCTGCCGATATCTTAGCCCTGTCTCTTATGAGATGAATGATATAATCATTCTTTTGTGTATCTTTTCTCAGATATTCTTTCAGCTGTTTAGGATTATCTTTTTTGATATATCCCCAGTAGCGCATGATGACAGACTGGTCTTCCGTGTGATTGGTCTCGAAAGTAGTCATGAGTAGGTTCTCATGCATGCCTGCCCATTTCCACTGATCGCTTTCATTGATGGTCTGGTAAACACTGCTTGTATTCGCCACAAGATGGATACGTGAGGTGTTGTTCGGAATCATTGCCGAAAATTCTTTTGGCTCTGTGCTTCCGTTGGTATTGATTCCTCCGCCGTTCACTCCTTCTGCCGGGTTATGGGTAATGCTTCCTGTGTGATTGCCATTCTCGTCAACTTCATAATAGTTTCCGTCGTTTTCTCTTTTGAATCCAAGAACCGCAGTAAAATCCTGTATTTTACCGAATCCCACAAACTGTCCCTTGTTGTCGAAGCAGAACAGCTTCATGGCGTCTTTGTTTCGGATACCTTCATTGAGAAACACGGTGCTTCGGGTAGCGTTCTCTTCGAAACTGGGAATGGCTATTCTGAAGCTGGCTTTATAGTAACCTTCTTCTGTTTCACTGGTCGTAGAAGGGTCGTTGTCAACCATAGAATCGGAACAGGCTGTCAACATGGTTGTTAACAGCACTGCTATGATTCCGATATATAATTTTATTTCTTTCATGTTACTATCCTTCTTTATTGTTGATTCTCAATATCTTCAATTTCATCCAGAGTCAAATCGTGGACACAGCGCACGTAGGTGCCATCTTGCTGCTTGTAGTTATTATAATCAGACTTATTACCGTCTAACGTCCAATAGTACGCACCCTTCAGTACTTGTTGTCCCACCGCCTTGTCATCTTTAGCCAACTCGTATATTCTCTTCACTTCTTCTCTGGTAGGAAGTCGCCAACCATTAAGTTGAAGTGTCTTGTTGTTCTGGGTTGTTGCACTTTCGCTATACTTACTGCAGTAGTCTATAGCATCTTGATAACGGGCTACCTTATTGCTGTTACTCTTTGTGGTTGAAGCAATGATAAACGCTGGTGAAACCGTGTTGTCTGTGGATTTATGATTTTCATTAACCACCGGCTTGGCTACGACATAGTCATTTGCCTTCTTGTTGTTGGCAAATTGTACGGTATAAAGACGATTGTCATATTGCCATTCAGCATCAGTGGTTCCGCTGCTTTTTAAATTCATCGAATAGATGGCAGGATACTTTCTGAAAAAGACTTCCTGTTCCTTATCTGAATCAGGGACATAAACCTTAAACGAGCCATATACGATAGTGTTGTTTATAGGTAGTCCTGCATGAAGGTCTATCCAGCCTCTCTTTTTGTCAGTATAGCTACCGTCATGTCCTACCAGGATTTGTCCGCAGTCACATCCGTTTTCTTTACCATATCTGTTGTAATAGTATGCTTTGGCATCCTTGATTTGGCAAGTCTCTGAAGCAAACCATTGGATGGTTTTATCTGCCTGGTTGTCAGTTTCTACTCCCTTTATATCCAGCTTCGTAGGATATACCACCAGATAGCTTGCCTTATCAGCATCTACTTCAGTATCTTCTCCCGTAGTCCATTTGGTGATAGCCCATTTCAGATAGCCCAATTCTTCATCGTAATCAATGTTTATATCATCCTTGAGACGCTTGATGTCTACATTTACCGTATAGATGTAGTTGCGTTCCAGCTTCTTTTCTCCCTTGGGGTCACGAACGGGGATGGTCAGCTCTTTTTCCCTTGTATCATTCTGGTTATCTTTGCTTTCGAAAACAACCTTTACTGCAATTTTCGGAGCATCCTCCTGGCTGGTCCAGGTGGTGGAATAACTGTATGTAGTTACAGAACACTTGTTGGCTTCTATTTTATCCACCATGTTATCTGCGTTGTTGCTCATGATGTTTGGCGTAGCTGTCTGGCCTGCAAATACAGAAGTATTGGTGTTGTAGTTGAGAAACTTCCAGTTTACGCTTGTCATGTTGTAGCCGTTTACTGATGAAGAGAGATTCAGCTTAATCTTGGCAGCCGCTCTCACCAGTTCTACGGGAATATCCTGTATAGGGTCTTTGCTGATGATATACTGCCCCTTGGCACTCATCAGAAACTTCTTGCCTCTTGCCTGAGGATAGGGAAGCCAGATGTCGTTGTCCTGCTGGGTGGCTGCCTGCAACTCTTCAAGAGTCTTCTTGCTGAGATCGGCTTGGGCATTGGCTACGGCATAGTAGTTGTAGGAATGATCTTCCTGTAGGTTGAGATCCACCTTCCAGTTGTTCTTGCCCAATACTTCTGCCTGATTTTCTGCAGGACTTGAACTCTGGTGATTGACACAGCACTTGCCGAATTCCGGCTCGAACATCTTGAAGTCAAGCTTTGACAAGGTCTTCTCATGAAGCGCGTCCTCATCATTTGCTCTTGACTTCTGCAGGTCGTTGACCATAGGAATCATGTTCAGCTGTTGTGCTGACGAGTTGTTTCCCAGCTCGTCTTCAGCCGAACATCCAGCTATGAGTAAACCTGCCGTCAGGGTCAAGATGCCTTTCGTGAATCTTATGTCTTTATATAACTTCTTCATGATGAATATTGTTTTCTTATGTCTTTATAATACTTGTTCGAAGTGAATGTCTTTGCCCGCATCCTCTCCGGTGGTACATCCCTTCAGTTTGAAATCAGGATTGAGAACAAACCTTTCGTTTGGATTCTTGGTCAGGAACACATGTGCTCTTACGTTGTGTGGCTGAGCCATATCCAGTCGGTTCTTGGGTACTACATAGAAGTAGAGGGTTTTCTTTGCACCTTCCTTGTTGATGATGTAGCTTTCTATCTTGTAGCTGTCGGCCGACTGTCCATCTTTATAACTTCCATCCGCATTACATTCTACGAATCCGAAAAGTGGGTTGTCTGTCTGGAGAATCCATGGTGCTCCTTTGGTGTCGATGTCCTTCAGTGTAATCATCGGACCGCGTTGTGGCTGACCATAATATACCTTGTAGCCCCAATCAGTCTTGTCGGCATCAGGAAATATCACTTCTGTTGATGCATCGATGTAATCATACGTTCCACCATCTTGCCATTCTTTTATGGTTGGAGTAACGGTGAGCATGCCCATCTGTCCGTTGAGGAAGTAACCGTAAACTACCAGCTCGCGGTTGCGGATGGCTTTACCGTCTGTTGGGATACTGAAGTCAACGCTTTTTTCTTCCGTGCCTAAAGAATAATGAATCTTTCCTTTGATTGCCTTGGTGGTTTCACGGAGATAGCACAGGTCGTGTGAAGCAATTCCTGCTTTCTTAAAGGCATCCAGATAATCCTGTGCAGTTTGAGTTTCGGTCTTCTTGAACTTCTCTGGATCTTCTACTTCCTTGATGTTATCAGTCTCAACACCATTCAGTTTCAAAACAGTTGATACATAGCCGTTACTGTTTACATTGTATTTGTTGCTGGTAACAACCTGGTTGTCATCATTTTCTTTGTATTCAGTCTCATCAGGGAAGATGTAGCTGGCGGTAGGAATGGTGTATCCTTCCACCTCGATACTGGTAACCTTTACATTTTCTATGCCCGTTTTTCTGGTAAAGTAGAAGTGGAGCTTGGAAACAGCGCGAACCAGAGGAATCTTGATGCCTTTGGTCGCTGCCTCTGCTTCGGTTGTTCCAACATGTTTCTCTACAGAAATGTTGGTGATGGCACGAGAGATAGGGAGACCTGTTTCAGGAACTTCTGTGTTCTGTGGATTACCATTTTCCTGAATGCCAAAAGTAGAGTCAAAGCTGATATTCTGCAACTCCTTGCGGGTGATGCTGCTGAAATCCTTACCGCTCAACTTGCTTTCTATATTGGTACTTTCTGAATTAGCCAGGATATAGAGGTCGATATTTTCTACATCTTTTCCTGCTATCTTTCTTAAGAAACGTAGCTGCAAATTGTAGCTGCCATTAATATCTTTCAATGCTTCTTCCTTATATGCGATAGGATTGGCATCTTCGTTTGTGCCAGATTGAAACACCCATACCTTGATGCTGTGAATGTCGCTCTCTGAGTTTGGGTCAGCTTTACTTTCATTATTTGCGAGCGCATCTTCCGTATGGCTTTCTCCGGCTCTGGTACTGTTTCCGGTGCCGGTAGAGAAACTGAGGCTCAGATAGGCATTGTCGCTTTGAGCTGTTTCTGTATTTTCATTCTCTGAACAGGATGCCATTGCGCCTACCATGAGCAAAGCAGCGAGTGCCATACACACTGGGCGTGTCATCTTGGTCAGAGTAGATTGATAGCGTTTCATGTTTTCTTTCTTTTACTTATACTTCTTTCTTTTCTTATTTTCCCAGGTCGGCATTCTGAAGATTCAGAACCCAGTTGTTTACCTTGATTCTTGCATCCATGCTGTAGGTAGAACTTGGAGCTGGCACGTAGAATACCAGAGTGTAATGATCCTGACGGTCCAGATACTGCTGGTCGCTCCAGTCTTTGCCGTAGCGGTCGCTGGCACAGAGTGAGAGGAACCAAGGCAGGGAGTGGTTGAAGATGACTTTGTTGATGCGCTTGTCTGTGATGACGATGCGCTTGTCATCATATTGGCTGGATCCGTCGGCAGCGCGACTCTTGTTGTCATCTTTGGTTTCGAACATACGTGATGATGACAGGTCGTAAACCAGCGCCTTTTCTACGTCTTCGCCTTCTACCTCAGTCTTGCCGCTGTGGTTTTCTACCAGTTTCTTCTCATAAGGAAGATAGGTGATTGCCTTTGGCTTTACCTTGTCGCCCTTATAGTCGAGTAGGGCAGCGGAACCTTTGATTTCTACATCGAAGTTTTCGGCTGTGAATCCTTCCTGGTCGGGTTCGAATGGAAGCATCACCACGCGGTATGTCTTGGTACACTTCATCAGACTCAATTTTCCCTGCACATCGTTTTCTCCATCAAAGTTGAGGGAGTCCTGTGCGGTATAGAGGGCGGTGAAGTGCTTGTCGTTTACGTATTCTTCTTCGTTTTTTTTGCCCATTTCCTCTTGCAGGTCGTTGATGGTAGAGATACCTGGGGTAAGTTTAGTAAAGCTAAACTCGGTCTCATCATCACCTTCGGCTCTTGTTCCCATTGCGGCAGGCTGCTTGTCACGAGCCAGGCAGACGAAGGTATACTTGCCTGCTTGCAGGTCTGTGATTTCCATCTTATGACCTGTTTCAAACTTGTCAGCCGACTCGGTATAGTTATCTACGAACTTACCGTTCTTGTCGAATACATAAACGTTGAGGTTCTTCACCTCAGCAGAGAAAGCATCAGCCTCTTTCACATTATAAGTATAGTCGAATTTGAGCGACAACTTAGCTGTAGGGCAGCTCGTGATATCATCTTTCATGCAAGATGAAAGAGAAGTGAGTGCGATGGCTGAGATGCAAACCAGCTTGCAACATTTGTTGTTGAGGAAATGTGCCATATTCTTTATCTTTTATAATCTTTTACTTTTACTTATTTTATATAGAGAGTGCCGTAGGTAGCGAATATCTTTGCTTCATCAGCTCTCTGTTTCGTTGCCTTCGGCATCGTTATTATCTAAGGATGAAAAGTGCCAGTCTTTCGGGTTGGGGGTATGACGGCACGTCTTTGTATCTCCCGCCTTTTATACATGGGCGGCAATGTTAGTTATCTTTTAAGAATGTTTTCGTTCTTTTCAGAACGAACGTTTGATTGATAAACTCTCGGAGGAGGATTGCTCCCCCGAGAGTATTGGTATATATATAAGTATTTATATTTTATCTGTCTGGTTTGACGGAATATTACTGCAAGTCAACGTCGTAGCTATTGAGAACCCAAGGGTTAACAGAAACCTCAACTTCGAGATAGTACAATGTACGGTCATCTGGGCCACCATTAGGAACCTGGGCACCAACATTAAATATGTTCTTTACATTTAACAGGTAGATGCTGTTACGCTGGATAGTATTCTCTACACCGAGGTGCTGATCCTTGATCTTCTGAACATAGTATGTCTTACCAGCGTTGAAGACCTCGATATCATACTTCTTGCGGAATTCATCCAACTTAGCCTCTGAGTCTGGGCCAGCCTTAGCTGCTGTCAATTCTGCAACAACTGCATCTTTGGTCTGGCCATTAAAGATAGCCTTTTGATCTTTGTAAGCGTCGATGATGTCCTGGATTCTGCTATAGATAACCTTGTTGTAACGATAGAATGTACCATCCTCGAAGTCTGCATTTGTCTTATAGTCATCATTGAGCTCTACTGTGTACTCGAAGTACATAGAAGTTGCAGCATCCTTATAGTTGTTCTCGAAGACATAGTCCTTATGTGACTTATCTGTTGTTACAGCATTGAAGTAATTATAGTTCTGAAGCAAAGTCTTTGTACCGAATTCTGTTGTTGGCTGGAAGTAAGCGATACCAGTTGGAATTGAAAGGGTAGTTGCATCAGTCCACTGCTGCATAACATTTGTCTTGTTGGCAACATTTGAGATGGCATATTTAGTCAATGTTACACCCTTAACAGCCTTAATGGCATCTGCGTTAGCTTTCTTTTCCTCATCGCTAGCAGTAGCATCTTTAGCGTAAGGCTGGATGTTGGTTGCTGCTGACTTTGGCTCATCAATACGTGCAGTGAGACGCTCGATATTGATAGTGCTGCTAACCTTTGCTGCAGAATTTGCATCCTTGTTGTCAGATGTGAAAACAACTGTATGGCTGTTTCCCTTTACGTCTGCATCGTTCTCATTGAACATAGCGAAGTTGTTAGCAGTAGAGTATGCTTTAGCAAACTTGTTATCTAAGTCAGATGTATAAACATCTGTAAGTGGTGAATCACTTGTTGCGTTAGCCAGGAAATATACACTATATGTTGTACCTGCAGTTACATTTTCAACTGGAACCTCAAGTGTTGTCTTACCATTTGTGCCCTGTGTAGGATACTTCTTTTCTGCCCACTCTTCTTTAGTGATAGCGTGAGTGAACACAATCTTATTGTTGGCATCAACCAAATAGAATGTACCACTTGTTACATCAGACTCTGCAGGTGTTGCATTGTCTGTAGGATAATCTTTTACTGCAGTTCTTGTACCATTGCTGTTAGGAGTCTGAATGGTCAATGTCATGTAGAACTGATCTACCTTAGCCTGACCAGCGTTGTCACCAGCCAAATCATCATTACTGCTGCAGCTAGTGAAAGACAAAGCTGCGGCTGAAACCAAGCTCATTACGAGCAAATTCATTTTTTTCATAATCTTTTTACTTAATACAAAAAAAGTTATACAATATATTTAATTAATTCTTATTCTCAAAATTAAGTTTCGCACATATTGGCACAATCCGCTGAAAACAGATCGTATTTTACATCATCTTTTATCTTATACTTATATAAATAGAAAGTAAATAGTTACTTTAAAGTGCCTGGTTAACTTTATCCAGGTTTTCCTGCGCCTCCTTCAAACCACCGGCAATAGCTTTCTCAAAGTATTGCTTGGCTGTCTGATAGTCTTCCTTCATGGCAGCCAGACAACCGCGGGCATTGTTTGCCTCGGCGCTGTCGCCTGCTTTCAGGAGATATTTCTCCGCACTCACCTTGTCGCCACGTTCGATGGCTGCTGAGGCTGCATTGAGATTGGCAAGCTTATCTTCAGGGAACATTCTTACAGCTATGTCGAAAACATTGTTGAATTCGGCGCTACCCTTTGGATAAGTCTGGGCTACCAGATACATCTCCTGGAGAGAGAGCTTCTGAGGACGGGTCTTGATAACCTCTCTAGCCTTTGCTACATTGAATGCCTGAACATTATATTCTATCGTATAGTCGGTACGGCGAAGTGATGGCCATACATTCTGAAGGAGATAGCGATAAGCCTGAGGAGCCTTCTTGAGCAATGCTTTCTCTTTGGCATCTGGCTGCATGTTGCTGTTGATGATCTCAAGTGCAGCTTCCTTCTGAGGAATCTCATTCTCATTTACATACTTGATGGTTCCCGCCCAATCCTCTGCTGTAGCTGTGGCCGCAAACAGTTTTGAAGAAATTGGATAGGTCTTCAGGATATGCTTCAAAAGCGCCTGTGTACGGTTATGCGACAACTTGTTGTTGTTGGCATATCCGCCATCTGGAGATGCATAGCCGTGGAGGGTTATCTTGGTGATGGTAACATCCGAATCGTTCTTCACGAGATCGAGTGTCTTGCGGATATTATCCAGTTCGTTGGCATTGTTGCCCATATCGTACAGGATATCCCACTTGTTCACCTTGAAGTTCAAACGGGCAGAACCATTCTCCTTTCTTGCCTTTACGGCTTCTGCCTTAGGCTGTACATAAGCGTTGAAGAGATTCTTCGGAGTAGAGAATGCTCGTCCTTCTGCATTCAGAATACCTTCGTCGAGAAGTTGCTGGTTGCAACCGCAGGCATCATTACTGATGGCGAAGTTTGAGTTCTTCATCCAGTCGCTGAACGGAGCGGCGTATTCATAATGAAGCGTCTGTGCTGTCTTGTTCTTACGGAGTGCCACGATGAGTGGATTTGCCGTAGCCGTTTTCTGGTTACGCTGATAGTAAATATATCTCTTTTTACCCATCACCTCAACACTCGGCATGAAGAGTGTATCCTTTTCGTTGAGGATCATTGGGGTATAGATGAGACCTTTGTTGCTGGCAAGCTGAATTTGGTCGAGGTTCAAGTCCATAGCCACTTTCACCTGGTTGCCAACCTTTCTGATTGCCTTATTCTGGATTTTCAGATTCTTGTAAGCCTGCTGGGTATTATCGGCTGATATAGGAAGAGCGATAAGCAAGGCTCCGAACATACTACCTATTATATTATATGTATTCATCACTGATTCTTTTTAAAAAACATACACTAAGTTGAGGGCTGCTTTCGTCGGGCCCACATAGTTGTGTGCCTTGTCATCTTCAAGTTTATCTCCGCATTGAGCACAGTTAAACTTATCTGCCTTAGAGTAGATATAGCCTACACCAAGTTCAGCTTCCAGATTCCAATGTTTCGAGAGAGCCCAAGCGTAGCCGTAAGCTACACCAGCACCGATAAACCATCCTTCATACCGATAGTCTTTCAGCTTAGAGAAATCAGTGCCCAGGAACTTGAAGTCAAGATCCATGCCACCGATGTTGTGAGATCCACCCAAGGCATGGAAGCCGATGAATGAACCCATCATTTTGTTACAGAACCAGTATCTGGCCTCTGGCTGAACGAGCCAGTGTTTCCATTTCTTGTTCTTTGAAAACGTCCAAGGATTGTAGTTTCCGGATACGTCAAGTGTCCATTTAGGAGAAAGACCGAATTCAATACCCAAGTTCATGGTTGTTGTTGCATCATACAGCAAGTTGGTCTTTACCGCAGCTTCCTGCGCTAGAGCAGGACAGATTAGGCTGCCGAGTGCTACTAACGCAATTAAAATCCTTTTCTTCATACCTCAATTAAACTTTTCTTTTTTTAAAAATACATTGAGCGATTTTGAATCACCTTTTACTTTCTTATACTCTTTTATATTTATAATGATCACCAATACCTGAATCTACTGAGAACTCTAGTTTCCTGAAGTTTACTTTCAACTGTTCTTTTTCTCCTTTCAGTTTACTTTCAACTTACTTTTTAGTTCGTCTGTATCTCATATCGTTGGATTTCGGGTGCAAAAGTAGAACGAATATTGGATACAACCAAATTTTTAAGCACTGAAAAATACTGAAAAATGCCATTTTTAGCAAAATAGTACACTGATTTATGCTTAAAATCGTTAAATTTGTACGATTTTCGGATAATTCAACAAGAATTTCTGATATTATTTGTATTTTTGCAGCTGGAATCAATAATTCCCTAAAAGAATGGCAATTTCCAAGAAAAAGAGCCGTTTGACTTACGAATGTATACATAAGATTTAAGAAAATAACCAATACGAAATGAAACTGAAGAATGACATTGTAAACCTGATAGTGAGGGTAGAACATCATTTATGCCCTCAATATTGTGGTGTGGTAGACCGCCGACGCGTTATTGCCTTTCTACTTCTGACGATAAGCGAGCTGATTATCATACCTTATCATATTATGCTCTTTCTGCTGGTGAAAGAACCTTATGGTTTAAGCCTCTGTGGCTTGCATACATTCGTATTCTGCCTCCTGCAGTTTCTGGTCTGGAAACGGAAGATAGCTTTCGTGAAAGGTATTTCTTCTCTTTACCTTCTGATGTTCGCCAAACTGGCTCTTGATAGCGTATTTTGTATCAATTTCGGTTTTGCTAATGATGATTTGAGCGTTATCTGCAACCTGTTTGTCGTCTTTATCCTGGCTATTACAGCGTTGAGCCAAACTTTGTATAAGACTTGCGCCATCATCACGGTAGGTATGATACCTATGTTGCTGATATACCTGTTCTGCACTCCGCTTATGCCAGCTCTTTTCAGTATGAAGGCTGTTTTCCTGAGTTTCATGATGCTGGTTTATGTGGCAGTATATAATATGAGTATTGTAACCAAGGGGTTGCGCCCGCCGAAACGGATGACTCGGGTTGAAAACAAGGCGTTGAATATGCTTGCCGATTTGAAGGATAATGAACCGGAAGCAGCAGAAAGCCTGATGAAGCGTCTGACTCCTGATGTCCGGCAGAAGATTATTACCCATGCTTCTGAACATCTGTTTAATGAAGAATTGAATAGAGTGGCATGGGATCAGGTTTGTGATGGTCTTACGTTCAGCGAAAAGGAAATATGCAAGCTGATTCTTCAGGGGCATACTTTAAAGGAAATTTGTGCAGAACTCAATAAGAGTGAATCAAATATCACCAGCCAGCGTTGCCATATCCGCAAAAAGTTGAATATGGACCGTCGCGATGATTTGAGGAGAACCTTGGAAGTAAGGTTCTATGATGCGCAGAAACAAGTAAAAAAGTCAGAAGCCGAGAACTCCTGACTTTTATGGATATTCTTATTCCCTGATAATTCAAGTTCAGAAGTTAAAGGAGTTATCGCTCCCTACGGTCGCTGAGGAGTTAAGACAACAG
>ERZ809407.2130-NODE-2130-length-14268-cov-23.673890_pt1 | contig 14268 bp, 14 predicted proteins | sample MGYA00520792_ERZ809407 | MGnify/ENA primary metagenome ERZ809407 (study PRJEB31576, sample SAMEA3212665) | Homo sapiens | biome: human-gut; feature: human gut; material: fecal | place: Sweden | collected 2012 ...
TATAATTTTGCGTTTGTCGTGATTTGCAAAGTTACTGAAAATCAGCGACTTGACCGACTTTTTATAGTTAAGTTTTCATAAGCATTGCTTACTATAAGTTATTGATTTACAGACGATTAAATATAAATTTAACGCAGTATTTTTGATAACTTGATTATACAAACCACGAATAGTCTGTTTTAACCCAACACATTTAAACGTAAAAAAGAGAGGATTGTAATGATGAGAAGTCAAAGAACTTAACTCATTACGACTCATATTTAAAACAACAGGTATGGCAACTTTTAAGAAAGGAATACCATGATGTGAAGTTTTAAAAAAAATTCGATTTATAGCTAGATGTCGAGTATAGATATATTGCTCATGATCCCATTGTGATTTTTCACTAATAAAATAAAAAATATTATTCGTGTTTTCTATTATTTTAGAAATATCAAAAAATCGACCATAGTCTTTCCTTATATCTTTCAACATCTTTATATCATGTTTATCTATTGATGAATTTATTTCCCATTGACCATTAAAATTTAAAATAATATCTGCATTTAGCATTGCACCTATTAATGTAGCAGCAGTTCCTCCTGCAGAAGAACCAACCATTATTATTTCATCGAATCCTTCAACTTCTTTTTTAAGAAAATCTACGAGCAATGGTATGCTACATATCTTAGCATTAATACCCTTAGTATACCATATTTTAAAAACATCCCTAAGAAAAATATGTTTAGTTGCTCTCTGTATCCTCATTCTAGTCCATTCATACCTATCCTTTTCAAAAATAGTATTCTCAAAACATTCTAATTTATCAGGATAAAATAAATTGTGAGAGGTGAAATAAATAGCTACGGATTTCTTTTCCCCCCCCCATATTGAATAATTTTGAAATTATTCAAACTATTATATGCTTCTAATTGTTTATCAAATAACGTCATATCTTACTATTTTAAAATGAATTTTTCATGAATAAAGAAAATACATTACATGTTAAAGCATTTTCAACAGATGTATAATGCCACGCCATACTTTCGAAAGTTATAAAAAAACGTAAGAACAAAAAAGTACATAATGAAGTTAGTACTACAGTCTGATACATTGATCTCTTTCTAAAAAGTAGAGGAATTATAAAAGGCCAAAAAGAGTATGACATCATAAAATATCTATATTGCATTGTCGCATCAGGAGTTATTAAATAAAAAGCTACTAAAGTGAAATAAAATATATAAAACAAATATTCACAAGTATTATCAACAAAAGTCTTTTTAATTATATTCCTTGCAGTTATTAATAATAATGGCAAAGTAAATAATAACAAGAAGCCATAACTAAACGATTCTTCATTTGAACTGCCTGCTTCTGACAAACGTTCTAAAGCATACGAATCACTACCCAAAGTAGATAACAAAGCTTTTGCAACCAATGTACAAAAGCTGATAATTACTACAATACATCCTAAAATAACAAATAATTGTTTCTTTCCAATTTGATTTTTACAACATTTTCTTATACAAAATAATGGTAAAAACAAGCCAAGGCTAGTATGAAGACTTACTGCAACTAAAGGTATAAGAAATTTCTTTAAAGTAAAATTCCTTGAAACACAATAATCGACAATACCATACAACATAACAGCAGTTGCTATTTCTTGTCTTTGCAAATGAATTGTAAGATTGAAATATTGTGAAAAGAAGCACATTACATAAGCAGAAGCTATAACTAGAGAATAGTAATTTTGTGGTCTAATTACCACAAAAAGTCTTTTAATTGCATTAAAGCAAAGCATATATAGACATATTGTAAACTCTAGAATAAACAAAGGATAATACCCCAAACTAAAAATATAGCCAATTATATTTAGAAAGCCATAACCCATTTCTTTGGTTGTTCCTGCTCCATTATAATGCTCACCATATATGTTGGTTAGAGACGCCCAAATTGATTGTTGTGGAACCAATAAATACGCATTCATATATTGGATTTGATCAGAAGCCGGTATCTTTGTGGCATTAAGCAACCCCATATAAATGGCCATCATAAGAAAAAGAAAATTAAGAGGTCTATTACTTGAAACCTTTTTACTATACAATATAAATATTGTTAATATAATAATTCCTAATATTGGATTTATACAAAAGAGTAAAAACAATACTACTAAATTTTTATTTTCTTGATTACTTTCTAACAACATAAATTAAATATGTACTAAAATTTCCTAAGAGTTTTATATCACTATTTGTTTATTATTTTGAATTTTAAACAAATCTTCCAAATTATTTTTTTTAGTTTTTGGGAATATGAAGACCAAGATGCTGTATACCAATGTATACTATAACTATTCTCCGTAATATTCATTTTACCAGTTGTATAATCTTTTGGACAGAAATATTCCTTTGGATAAATAAATACACCAGCTATTTCTTGCACCTTATCAGTATTTTTCATACCATACTTGCACAGAAATTCCGTCGTAATTGTAACCACAGTATCTGTACTAAAACTCCCATCAGGAAGAATGTAATGCTTATCCTTATAAATATCTAGGATTTCCCCATACAGCTCTAGACCTGGGTTTACCCCAAGCCCTAGGCCTGGGGCGACGCCTAGCTGCACTGGCGTAGCCCCAGCCTTAGCCTCATTCTCACACCCCATAAACGGACCTTTTGCAATGATGTCGTCCATATTCTTGATGACCTCTACATCAGTATCAAAATAAAGGCCACCATACTTATAGAGAATCCAGAAACGGGCATAATCACTCACAAAGGCATACTTTTTAGCCTTATATGCCTCTGCTGTATAAGGAATGATATTCACATCAAAGTTACTCTCATTCCACTCCTTAATCTCATAATCAGGGAGATACTTTCTCCATGAAGCAATGCACTTCTGTGCACTCTTTGGCAGGGGATTACCCCCAAACCAACAATAATGAATTACTTTTGGTATCATACAAACAAAAACTTAATTCTACAATACTTTTATCATTAATCAATTCTTTAGTCTATTATAAATTGCATATTTTTTATGCATGCTAATGATTAAATATTTTCAGTTTATTTAAGCATCTGTACACTAATAAAAGCAACCTAGCTGACCAAATACCAATATTTTCAGAAGCCCAAAGCAAAAAAACAGGAAATTTAAGTTCTTCTAATGAGCGACTGTCAAAATCATTCAAAAGTTTGTGATTCTCCACAGAGTTGTTTTTTTCATCTAAAATAAATGCAAAGCTACGACTTTCATCTATTTTCTGCTTTGAGTAATCATATGTTCGAGCTGTATCACCAAATTGTGATTTTTCTATCTTTTGACAATATGCACCTGTTCCGTCAAAACCAAGATTTCTAACCTTCGATACTATAGGCGTAATAGCATATTTGTTTGTAACAGCTAAATATTGACGCATCGCTACATCTGTAGTTCTATAACATAATGAGTTTTTATCCGACGACACGTTACAAGCATTCCAAATATACTCAATGAAGCATGCATCAATCATTTTTTTATAAGTCTTATTTTCAAGAACATCAGTAAATGAAGACTTCAAGATTCCATTCGACAGGTCTTGACGCATTTTCTGATACTTTTCCGACCAAAAGCCCACCCCCCATGTGGAGACATTTATTTGCTGCTTTAGCACCGTTGCGCCCTCACTTACCTCCCACTCCACAGGATAGCTATAACCACATACCGCAATAACATCAGGATCATCCTTGTATTGCTCCAAACAGGTATTCATATACAGCAAGAAATTGGGGGCGAAGACATTGTCATCCTCCGAGATAATGAAACGGTCATATCTCTCGGTGATATATTCTCGCATAGTTGCGGAATTGCCGTACAAGCCTAAGCCATAATTTCTCTCTCGCTTATGCACATGCAGTTTCTTGAACGTCATGTTCCCGGCCTTCTCTAGATAAGTCTTGATTTTCTCATAACCCTCTAGATGAGACTCCTTGGCAGGATAATCCAAAGCCACATAGACTTCTGTCTCACTGGCTCCATCACACTGAGCCAAGGATTCAATGCACTGCTTGAAGTGCTCATACCTACACAAGGTAGGTATATAAATAGGTGCGTATATCATATTATTATCTGTTTAAAAAGTAAAATTTTCTCTTCAATCTATCAGGAACCATGCTCACCGCATCTTCCCATTCAGTTCTTAAGAATAATTTTGCCAACACCAAATACACGATGACACCAACCAAACTACCTATTATTAGCTGGACATACATATTGGAAGACATCATCATCGAACCATGGACGATAATCCATACGGCAAACGACACACCGAATATCGGCAGCAAGTCGCCCATCTGCTTCAGATACCCTACATTGATTAATTTTCCCGTATAATAGGTATTGATAATCAATGAAATCATAGAACTAACGATACCACCACTTACCATCCAGATAATGCCGTGCGGAATTGTAACAACCATGATGCAGACACCCATGATTTTCTTGATGACTTCCAATCTGAAGAACAGATCAGAACGTCCTTTCACGGTCAGCAAGTTCAAGTTGATAGCATGAATAGGATACCACATCAACGAGAAACAAAGTATCTGCAAAAGGATAATGCAACCTTCCCATTTATCCGACAACAACACCCGAATAAGAGGATCGGCGACAGCCGAAAGTATCAGCATCAAGGGAAATATCAAAAATGCCGACAATTTCAAAATCTTGCGATAATTCCTAGCCAGTCGCTCATCCTCATTCTGAATGCTGCTCAACACAGGAAAAGTTACACGTTGGAGCACTCCTGTAACATTACTCGATGGAAGATTGGAAAACTGCTGTGCTCTCGTATAATTACCCAAGTCATTGGCACTGAAGTATTTTCCTATCACTATCGGATAAATATTGCTATAAATGGTTTCCAACAAGCCAGAAGCCAGCATCTTGCTTCCAAATCCCCACAGATAATGGAAAGATTCCCAAGACCATCTTCTTTTCGGCTTCCATTTACACAATATCCAAAGGAGTATTGTTCGGATGACATATCCACCAACTTGCTGGAATACCAATGCCCAGACTCCAAAGCCTGTATATGCCATAACCAATCCGACAAGTCCACTTACCAAGGCGCTAGCAAGCGAGACTATCGCCTGTGTCTTGAAATCAATTTTCTTGGTAAGTATAGCTTGTTGTACGGCACAAAGCGGATTAAACAGGGTAGCCAAAGCCGTAACCTTCAAGAGGTCTGCCAGTATCGGAGTATTATAGAAATCGGCTATTAGCGGCGAGGTGAAGAATAATATCAAATAGCATATCACTCCTACACCTATATTAAAATAGAAAGCCGTGGATAGGTCATCCTCCGTCAAATTGGGTTTTCGTATCAATGCTCCAGAAAAGCCACTGTCTATAAAGCATTGAGCGATAGCGAGGAACACCAACGGCATAGCGATGACACCATAGTCATCTGGCGATAGCATGCGAGCTAATATGATGCCGAAGAGGAATTGCACGCCCTGCGTGGCGAATCGCTCTATCATACTCCACGCCAACCCCTTTTGAGTTTTATTCTTTAATGATTCAGACATATAATCAATCTATTTCCCTCTTGCTATATCATATTCATATTGGCCTTGATCATCATTCATTTGATCTGGATTAGGTGCTTTATATTCACTCCACTCCATTTGAGTCACTTCTGTTCCCCCCTTGCTACGTAGTACATCTTGATAATTCATTCCTGTTTCCAGTAACAAAACCCCAAGATTGGACAATGTATAACTATTCTCCTGTTCGGAATCTAGAGTAGCTAATTTCAATGCTCCTGTAGCATACAGCAACTCAGAATCACCGGATTCATCGTAATACGGGTTTTGATACTTACTCAACTCATTTAAATCTATATAAGGTATTCTCTCCAACATAGAAGACAATCGAAAGAAATCATATATCGAAATTCGATTTTCTGTTTTTGCTCTCACTAAATTTGCCAAGATATCAGCCTTATTTACATTGTCTATGCGATTAATCATATTTGTTATCACATTCCCGGCAAAGTCTTGGGCTTTATCTGATACTTCATCAAGGAAAGAAGCAATATTTTTAGGTTGAATATCTTGAATCCCATAAATTAAAGCAAGAAACTTTCTGTAAAAATCCATTTCCAGATAAGATTCCCTAGCATTTTTTATTTGTTGTAACTCAGAAGCTAAACCTCCTCCAACTACAGGAATATAGTTTAATGCACCAATAAGCGCTTCTGAGGTTTCTTTAATTCCATCAACTCGTTTAATATTCTTGAGATCCTCAGACTCAAGAACTTCTTTGACAACAATTGGCAAATCTTTCATAAGTATAACTTTTATATTTTTCTAGTTTCATTCCCTGCAGGAAGGCCAGCCTTTGGTTGCAGCTAGCGTACCTGCACAATATTGCAAATATACTTTATCTAAATTAATCAAATTATGTTTGAGCTGGGAGGCATCATTATAAAATTCAACCTCTAGCAATAATTTCAGAAACTTTCTTAAAGTAATCTGCTTCTTACACATAAAGAGTAATCGGTAATAAGCACAAAGCAATTGATAACAGCCATATATTTAAACAACATTCTACCAAGAACTCAGTCTAAGTTCTTGGATAACAAATAATAATAATCATTTCCATATTTTGGCAATCTCGATTTTTTCAATATTTTAAAACCAAAACTTTGATAAAGGGCAAAAGCTACTAAATTATCAGATTTACAATAAAGATTCAATCGTTTCATACCAGCTTTCTTTGATTTTTCTATTGCCTCTGCTAACAATACCTTCGAAAATCCATGTTTTCTATACTGTTCAAGTACATATAACCCCGCACAATATGCAGAATTAAAAATCTTATCATTACAATATAAAACAAACCAAGCAACAATATCTTTCCCATTCATCAAACAGATAACATTTGCCCTGTCTAAAATTTTATTTACCCAATCAACGTTTATCACCTTATCTTTGTTTTCCTCACGCTTTCTAAGGAAATCCAAAATTTTTTCGTAAGAAGACTTGTCATTTTTAAGATAGGTCAATGCGATTCTACAAGAGGGGTCAATTTTATGATTCGACTTATAAATCAAAAAGCCATCTCTTTCATAATTAGAATGACTCTCTTGCAAATCTCTATTTTTTATCCATTCTTCCACACACCATACTTGCTTCTTTGCATAGTCGAAGAATGGCAAAAAATTCTCTGTCTGTTTACAAAGAAAATAAATTCCAGCATAAGCAGGATCTCTTGTTGGAATTGGTTTTTCAAAAACATCTAAAGCAACATCTATCATACACTTAAGGTAATCAACACCTGTACTCAATTCAACAAGCCGATTGGAAATTTCATCACCTCCTCCTCTAAGATTTGCCTCTATAAGATACAACTCATAACCATTATATTTGACCTCAATATGAGAAGCGCCATCCGTATAACCGATATTTGACAAAAGCTTAGGAATCACATTATATATTTTCTCTTTTATTTCTGATGGTATGTTAGCTGGCTGATGATGTCCCAACTCTACAAAATGCGGAGCAGAAGAACTATCTTTATCTGTTATCTGCAAGACAAAGTGTTCCCCATGATAAGAGATACTTTCAACAGATAGTTCTTTGCCCAATATATATTCTTCCACCAATATATCTGCATTTTCATTGATTGATGCATATTCTATTGCCTTTTGAAATTCATGAGAATCTTGCACAAATGTAACTCCAAGTTTAGCTCTACCGACACAAGGCTTAACGACACAGGGATAAATACCTTTATCATCGCCTTCCCATTTATAATATTGAGGAACTTCCAATCCTTCTATGTCATTTGTCAGTAATCGAACATAATATTTATCATGAAGAGAAATTAACACATCATACTTTGTTCCATTCAAGTGAGCTTTTTCTGCAATGGCAGCAACCGCTTCTGCTGTTCTTTCAGAAGCATTAGAAACAACTCCATTAATTCCTTTGCATACACAATAATCTGCAATTTTGTCCTCCTCAAAAATCGAAATCGGGACAAAATGATCAACTATATCTTTGCAAACTGCTCCTTTTTCCCATGCAAAACAATATGTTTCTAAGCCTAAGCTTTTTGCTTTTTTGCAAATGGGAATTTGGCCAGTTGAAGCTCCAATAATAGCAATCTTTTTGTTGTGGTAAATATTGTTTTTCATCATTAATTCTTTAATTGTATTTTTATTAATGCATTGTAGTTTTTGCAGAAATTTTCCATCTGCTCTACGGTATTGAAGTGAAGGAAGATAATTCCTAATGCTTTTCCAGCCCCATCGAATACTTCTACAGGATCACCTTCTTTTTTATAGATTACCTGACGATAAATATTCTTGGCGATACTTTCATCGATTTCAATACCCTTGAAAGTTCCAGCTTCGTAGCTATGGAGTACATAGTGCATATAGCAACCTGGCAAAGACTTTACTGGCTGTTCCAAGAACTCAGGCTTTTCTCCCATTGCAGCTTGAACATTAGCCTTCACTAAATCAATACCGTATGCATCACTCAATTGAATCGGAATCATGTTGCCACCTGCACGAGGACCTAACTCCAAGAAATGAACATTATCATTTTTATCAAGAATAATCTCGATATTTAGCTCACCAAAACGAATATCAAGAGCAGACACAATTCGCTGTAATTCGCTGTAAATGTTTGCTTTCTGCTTTTCTGAGGCGCATAGAGGTTTTTTTTTCCCTATGGGAATTAATGGACTTCTCTGAGTATCTCTGAGACACTCCATCTCTCCATAGAGAACAACCTTCCCATCCCATACAAAAATATCACCACCAACAACTGATGGGAATCCTCTCTGTATATATTCCTCAACAAGCAAAACCTTATTTCTTGAATATGAATCAGCCCAAGCTATTGCCTTCTCCAAGCCATCCCAGTTTTCCAACATGGTTACACCTTTACTACCTGAAGAATCAGTTGGTTTAACTACTACTGGGAAAGTAAAATCCTTCGCATTTTCCTTGATTTCATCCAATGAAGTATCAGGATGGAAAGAAAAAACCTTAGGACAAGCAAAACCATGACTCTGCAAAAACTGACGCCAAGGATATTTCAATCCTAAGACCTCTACGCTCTTGGCTGGATTAGTAGGAAGACCTAAACGCTCTGCAACAATTGCTGCTGGAAGTGCAGCTGGATCTGAAGCATAAGCAAGAATACCATCAACCTGTTCGTCCTTCGCTATTTGATAAACAGCCTCAACATCTGTAGTACTTGCATTATAATATTTATCTGCAACATACTGGCCCGGATTATCAGGCAGATAATCACACAAGACTGTATAATAGCCAAGTTCTTTAGCTGTCTTAATGGCAATGACTTGTTGGGCAGAACCACCCAACAAGAGTATTTTCTTTTGTATCATTGTTTCTATTTATTTCAAGATACAATCCAATATTCTCTGAATATCCTCATCACTCAAAGCATGATGCATAGGCAGGCAGATTACGCTATCTGCCATCTTGTGGGCATTAGGAAGATTCTCAGGATCTGCACTCTCTAAACCACGATAGGTAGAGAACTCACTAATCAATGGATAGAAGTAACGACGACTCAATACATTCTGGGACTTCATCTTTGCATAAAGTTCATCACGGGTCATACCATACTTCTGAGCATCAATGAAGATTGGGAAATAGCTATAGTTATGACGAACACCAGGCATATCATCGAAGAAGGTGATGCCTTCAACATTGCGCAAAGCCTCACGATACCTAATAGCTACCTGATGACGAGCCTCAATAGCGGCATCCACCTGCTTCAAGTTCAACAAGCCATACGCACTACGCATCTCATCCATCTTACTATTGATACCAGGACCAACGACCTCGGTCTCTCCAGCAAATCCAAAGTTCTTCAAGTAATCAATGCGTTTTTTAGTTTTCTCGTCATGCATAATCATGGCTCCACCTTCGATGGTGTTATACACCTTAGTTGCATGGAAACTCAAAGTGCTCATATCACCAGCATTCAAGATGCTTTCTCCATTTACTTCTACACCAAAAGCATGAGCAGCATCATAAATAACCTTCAAGCCATACTTATCTGCAATATCCTGAATTGCCGTGGTATCGCAAGGCTTTCCATACACATGTACAGGCATAATGGCGGTAGTCTTTGGAGTTATGGCAGCTTCAATCTTATTAGGATCAAGATTACCTGTGGCTGGATCTATGTCAACGAATACAGGCTTGCAACCATTCCACCAAATACTGTGGGTTGTAGCAACAAAGCTATATGGAGTAGTAATTACCTCGCCTGTAACTCGAAGAGCCTGCAATGCTGTAAGCAATGGCAGGGTTCCATTAGTGAAAAGGCTTACATAAGGAACTTTAAGGTACTCGGCAAGAGCAGCCTCTAGTTTCTTATGGTAATCACCATTATTTGTTATCCACTTGCTGTCCCAGATTTTTTGGAGTTCAGCATGAAAATCATCCAAATTAGGCAGTAACGGAGATGTTACTGTAATCAATTTCTTATCCATAGATATATGATTTTTATGTCTTCTGTTTTATATTTGGAAAACAGAAAGACAATTGTTTAAAATTCTAAGTTTTGCTTTAAAGTGTCCTTACTTTCATTAAGTATAGAAAGCAAATATCTTCCATAATCGTTCTTCAACATAGGCCGAGCGTTTTCTCTCAGTTGCTCTGCAGAAATCCACCCCTGACGATAAGCGATGCCCTCCAAGCAAGCTACCTTCAAACCCTGTCGTTTCTCCAGAACCTCAATAAAGGTGGATGCCTCTGAAAGGGAATCATGGGTTCCGGTATCAAGCCAGGCAAATCCTCTTGCCATGGTCTGAACCTTCAGCTGCTTATCCTTCAGGAACTCCTGATTAACGGTGGTAATTTCCAACTCACCACGAGCAGATGGCTTGATATGCTTGGCTACTTCCACCACCTTGTTAGGATAGAAGTATAAGCCTACCACAGCATAGTTGCTCTTTGGATGCTGAGGCTTCTCTTCGATACTCAGGCAATTGCCTTGCTCATCAAACTCGGCTACACCATATCGTTCCGGATCACTTACACGATAACCAAAGACGGTTGCCTTGTTGTTTTGCTCTGCATCTGCTACTGCCTGATGAAGCATTTGGTTCAATCCTGCGCCATAGAAGATGTTATCGCCTAATACAAGGCAAGCAGAATCATTACCAATGAATTTCTCACCGATAATGAAGGCTTGGGCCAAGCCATCTGGTGATGGCTGCTCTGCATACTCGAACTTCACACCTAACTGGCTTCCATCGCCTAAGAGGCGTTTGAAGCCTGGCAAATCAAATGGTGTTGAAATAATGAGTATCTCACGGATACCTGCCAACATCAATACTGATATTGGGTAATATATCATCGGTTTATCAAAGATTGGAATCAGCTGTTTGCTGATACCTTTGGTGATTGGGTACAAGCGGGTTCCGCTTCCACCTGCTAATACGATTCCTTTCATATGATTATTATTTATTGATCAATAACATGTTTCGAAAACCTACCTTCAATAGTCTTTACGACCCTTTCGGTTCCCCTCGCAGGGGACAGAAACCTTCCTTACCGTTAAAGAAGGAGTCTTTTCTACCTCTCCGTCTCTCCTGCAAGGAGAGCTCCACTTTCTCCCCAAGCCCCTCTTCCTCAGGAAGCGGGGATGTAGCTGGCTCTGCTATAGCGCCGCCAGAGTTTTAGTATCGTCAGCGGAGCCTGTGCCCACAAGGGGCAGCCGATGCGTAACTACGCAACATAGTTGCGATTGTTTGTCGGCTAGCGCATCATCAAGATTCTATCAATCTGCCGCTCTCACGCAAACGTTTCTTGAAACCTTGCATCACTTTATCTGCCCATTCATGAAGGTTTTCTTTCATTTCCTGCTTTTGCTTTTCATCAAAAGCAGAATAGGCTATCTGTTGCTCCATACAGGTTTGAGCCGTTTCCTTTGCTAAGTCCAGTGTATGTTCTGTCACTTTACCATTGGTAAGTCTCTCGCCTAATTGGGCGTAGAAGTAGCCTTCACAAAAGGCTATACAATATTCTTTTGCTATCATAACGCTTCCTCTTTAATTATAAAAACTTATCGCAAAATTACCACCACGATTTATTCTTTACTTCTTCCTTCTTATCTTCAACCTTTGCATCCAATTCCTTTAGACCTTCTGATAATTCTTTGTGGTTATCAGCAGGATCATATGTAATGAAATCAAGATGCATCGTTTCTTTATATACCTGCAATTCCAAATCGGAATATGTATTATTTGGAATCACAAAATAATGATTCTTGGAAACATGAAATGTTGTTGCATAATTTTCGAAAAGAAGTTTTATATCAGGATCATTCAAACCTGCCCCCAAAAAGATAAATGTATGAGTAAGAATAAGAGCTTCCATTATTTTATAGAAATCTGAATTTTCTATTCTAGCTCTTGCATAATCCGCTTGAGTAAAGATTATTTTATTGGTTGTATCTATTGTGCCATGATTTTTAATAATTACAGAATCTGTGCCTCGCAAATACTTTACTACATCATCATCATAGTAATGCTTCAATACTATGGTATTACGAGATTTGCTTTGGGCATAATTATCATAAATCTTATCAAAATTTGGGGTAATAGTAATTCTTGAATCTAGTTTAAATACATACTCGTGAATCGGAGCAGGCTCAAAGCCTGATCCACGGAACATATTTTTCAACAATTCATCAAATTCATTATCCCCTAACTTTTTACGCAAAAGTTCACAGGCCATCAGATACTCATAGCTATCAATACACTTCTTTATCACAGCATTATCTGGAGCACCTACCTTACTATTACCTTCCTCTAAGAATTTACTCCATGTAGGTGGATGGTTACCATCTATATCTGTAGCATTAGCAGAAATTCCTGAGCCTAAGAACAGTACGCATCTCTTTCTAGCCAACTCTAATATTAAATCGTCAGGCCAATCCATATTCTTCTAAATTTCGATTAACGTTGCAAACAATACCATTCATAACATCCTGATATTCATCAACTTTAGTAAAATGAGCGCCCAAAACGCCATCATGGCTACTCAGTTGAAAAACAGGCTTATGAGCCGATTGAGACATCGGTATCAAACTATTAAAATTAGGTATTTCCCCTATTTTCAAATGCCCTTTATCTATATCGCGAGGATAATACTTACTCATTTTTTCATTAACAAGTTTAGGCATCTGAGAAATTATCTCATCGTATGCCTTTACTGCTTGTCGTTTTCCTCCTCTAGTTCTTGAAGTATATTGCTGATTTACATATCCCAAGAACATAGGATTTACTTCTACATCTCTATTATCCAACTGATAATAATGCCCTTTATTGTCATAGTATTTCTCCTGTAGCTTTTTAAAAGTCTGAATCCATTGCTCAATTGCTTTTGAAATATTATCAACAGCTCGCAGACAAAAAATATCACTTGATGTTGGCATAATAAAACCGTCAGTAAATAGCAAGACTAATCTATTTAACACTCCTAACGAAGGACCTACATCAATAAACACAAAATCGTACTTATCTTTAAGACCTAGATACATATATTTAAGAAAACAAACTGTTTTTATGGAACGTTGTATTGCATTTGATGTATCTGACCATTCACCACTCAAAAAATCTTCCATTAGGGCAAGACGAGTGTCACCAAGAACTAAATCTACTCCAAACCCTACCGAACTTTGAATTGGCAAATCAATCAAGCCTTCGCTAGACTGATATGGCTCTATATAATCATACAATGTCTTTACTGTCTGATTAGAATATACTTCTTCTATTTTCTGATCATCCAACAAATAGGTTGTTGCATTACATTGTGGGTCGGCATCAATTACTAACACTTTTTTATGTAGTACAAAGCTATAATAAGCAGCAATATTACACAATAAGGTTGTCTTACCGACTCCACCTTTATTATTAAATACAGCAATTGTATTCATTTGTTCTTCTAAATTTAACTATTTTTATAAATCACCGTTAGAACGTAACTACTGATTTTCAGCAGTTAGCACATCCAACATTTTTCAAAAAAACATGTTATTAATTGGTATTGCCAGAGCTGCCAATTAGGCAGCCTTGACATTCACCGTATATCACCATTACAGCGTACCCACTATATTATAGTGTCAGAAACATTGCTCCATACAAGCTAAAGGAACTTTTGTTCTTCTATCACCAGTTTGTTCAATACCGGCAAGAGCTTTTCTATCTTGCGGCACTTCACCTTATTATAATAGAAGTCTATAT
>ERZ809407.2136-NODE-2136-length-14226-cov-47.976431_pt1 | contig 14226 bp, 16 predicted proteins | sample MGYA00520792_ERZ809407 | MGnify/ENA primary metagenome ERZ809407 (study PRJEB31576, sample SAMEA3212665) | Homo sapiens | biome: human-gut; feature: human gut; material: fecal | place: Sweden | collected 2012 ...
AAACACGCATTACCCAAACTACAGAAAAAATGAATAATTCTCCCTATTCCTTCACATCCAGCATTATCGGCATTACATTTCATCGTAACCCACTCGGGGCGCTCCAGGTCAACACAGGCAAAGATCTTGCCCAAAATGCGAAACACCAAGGTTCGCTCATCAAAAGGAAAAGCCTCGGTTACGAGGGGAAGCGAGAGGCAATACTCTCTAACAGATTCTATATTCATCATTTCTTCTGATTATTTCTGATTAAAATGTTTCTATGTTTTAGGGGACAAAGATAATAAATTCTGATGAAACGGCAAGACTTATTCCATAAAAAAAAAAAGAAAAACTTTAAAATAACTCCCTTATGGGATACCTAAAGACAAACTTTTTGTATCTTTTTCAATAAAATGTTTGGTAGTTACAATTATTTATTGTAGATTTGCAGCAGTTTTTTTAAGAAGGAGTGCTTATGCAGAAGAAAAAGGATAAAAACCTGATGAAAACCGATGTAAAACCGATGAAAGAAGGACTGCTGTCCCGGATTTTCCATCTCTATTACGATGGTTTCAGGACGATGACCCTGGGCAAGACGTTGTGGGCTGTCATCCTCATCAAACTTGCCATCATCTTCCTGGTGCTCAAGCTCTTTTTCTTTCCAGATTTTATCAATACGAATGCCAAGAACGGAGATAAGGCGGGCTTCGTATGCAAGGAAATTCTGAACAGATAAGGCTCAGAATCCCGCAACCTTCACATCGAAAGAAATACAAAAACATTATATAATAACAATTATAAAACCATTCAACTATGATGACAAATTTATTGTTAGACATTACATCAGCTACCATCGACTGGTCGAGGGCGCAATTCGCACTCACGGCCATCTACCATTGGCTGTTCGTGCCACTCACCCTGGGACTGGCAGTAATCATGGGCATCGCCGAAACATGCTACTACCGCACCAACAAACCGTTCTGGAAGCACGTAACCCGTTTCTGGCAAAAACTCTTTGGCGTGAACTTCGCCATGGGCGTTGCCACAGGCATCATCCTGGAATTTGAATTCGGCACCAACTGGAGCAATTACTCCTGGTTTGTGGGCGACGTATTCGGCGCTCCCCTAGCCATAGAAGGCATCCTGGCATTCTTCATGGAGAGCACCTTCGTAGCCGTAATGTTCTTCGGCTGGGATAAGGTGAGCCGGGGCTTCCACCTTGCCTCCACCTGGCTCACGGGACTTGGCGCCACCATTTCTGCCTGGTGGATTCTAGTTGCCAATGCCTGGATGCAATATCCTGTAGGTCAGGAATTTAATCCCGACACCATGCGCTTCGAGATGACTTCATTTATGGATGTGGCACTCTCGCCATTCGCCATCAACAAGTTCACCCATACCGTTACCTCCTCCTGGATCATCGGCGCCACCTTCGTTGTAGCCGTAAGCTGCTGGTATCTACTGAAAAAGAGAGAAACCCAGCTGGCAAAGGCGAGCATCAAGATGGGTGCCGGAGTAGGACTCATCGCCACCCTGCTGGCTGCGATGACCGGCGACAATTCCGCCTATCGGGTGGCACAGGTGCAGCCAATGAAACTGGCTGCGATGGAAGCATTATATAATGGTGGAAAGGGTGAGAGCCTTACGGCGATAGCAGCCGTTCATCCCTTCCGGCAGCCCGATTACGAAAACGAGCAGGAGCCAGCCATGCGCATCGCCATCCCTAACATGCTCTCGTTCTTAGCCACCCGCACAGCCGATGGCTACGTGCCAGGTGTGAACGATATTCTCAAGGGTTACACTAAAGAGGATGGCACCCGTGAACCATCCGTGCAGGAGAAGATAGCCCGGGGAAAGAAGGCGATTGTTGCCCTGAAAACCTATCGCGAAACCAAGGCGAAAGACCAGCTGCCAATCTTGAAGGAGAATATGAAATACTTCGGATATGGTTACATCAAGGACGCCAAGGAACTGGTACCGAGCATCCCGATCTGCTTCTACGCCTTCCGCCTGATGGTGGGAGTAGGCTGCCTGCTCATCCTCTTCTTCGCCCTCAGCCTCTTCTTGGTTTATAAGAAGGAAATCGCCCAATACCGATGGTTCCTCATTTCCGCCATCATCATGATTCCGCTGGCTTACATCGCCTCAGAATCGGGCTGGATAGTAGCAGAAATCGGTCGCCAGCCTTGGACCATCCAAGACCTGCTGCCGGTTAGCGCCGCCATCTCCGACATCGAGGCAGGCAGCGTGGCCACCACCTTCTTCATCTTCCTGGCACTCTTCACCACCATGCTTGCCGTGGAAATCAGCATCCTGGTGAAGCAGATCAAGAAAGGACCGGAATATGAATAAAAACTTAAGATGATAAACTTAAGATTATGAATTAACTTTATGACATTAGCATTATGACATACGAATTTTTGCAATCATACTGGTGGTTCCTCGTATCATTATTAGGAGCCCTGCTGGTGTTTCTCATGTTTGTACAGGGAGCCAACACCTTGATTTTCTGTTTGGGAAAAACAGAAGAAGAGCGTCGTCTCATCATCAACTCCACGGGGCGAAAGTGGGAGTTCACCTTCACCACGCTCGTCACCTTCGGCGGAGCCTTCTTCGCCTCATTCCCGCTGTTCTACAGCACCAGTTTCGGCGGAGCCTACTGGCTGTGGATGATCATCCTGTTCTCGTTTGTGATTCAGGCCGTGAGCTATGAATTCCAGAACAAGATAGGTAATTTTCTTGGACCAAAGACCTTTCAGATCTGCCTCATCATCAACGGCATCGTGGGGCCGCTGCTCCTTGGCGGCGCCGTAGCCACCTTCTTCAACGGCAGCAATTTTCTGATAGACAAGGGCAATATTACCAACGGTCTGCAACCCGTCATCAGCCGTTGGGCAAACGCCAGTCATGGTCTTGATGCCCTGCTCGACCCATGGAATGTGGTGCTGGGACTTGCCGTACTGATGCTAGCCCGCATTCTGGGCATGCTCTACATCAAGAACAACATCGAGCACCAGCAGATTCAGGAGCGCTGCACCCGCCAGTTGCCATGGAATGCCCTGCTCTTCCTATTGTTCTTCCTGCCATTCCTCATCAGATTGCTGGTAAAGGATGGATTCAGCACTTCTTCTTCCGGCATTACGATAGAGAGTATGAAGTATCTTCACAATCTCCTGGAGATGCCAATCTTGATTGTAATATTATTAACAGGTGTAGTACTCGTTCTTTTCGGCATTTTCAAATCATCGAGGAGCGTGCAGTATAGAAAGGGAATCTGGTTTACGGGCATCGGAACCGTGCTCACCGTGCTGGTTCTGCTGCTGATAGCCGGCTGGAACAACACCGCCTACTATCCGTCGAACATCGACCTTCAGAGTTCGCTCACCCTCGCCAACAGCTGCAGCAGCGAGTTCACGCTCCGCACCATGGCGATAGTTTCCCTCCTCATCCCGTTCGTGCTCGCCTACATCGTTTTTGCCTGGCGCGCCATGGACCGCAAGCGCATCACGCAGGAAGAAATAGAGCAGGGAGAAGCGTATTAAAAAAGGCAGGGAAAGCCTATTGAAAAGGCAGGGAAAGCCTATTAAATATGCTCCATACGCCCTGAAAGGGCAGAAGCTCCTAGCCCAGGGCATCGCCCTGGGTAAACATGCAAGAAACAACGTCGCCCTGTAAGGGCAAAAGCTTTATCATCGCCGCATTTTAAAGCTTTTGCCCTTACAGGGCGTATTGCTGAAATCTTGCTAAAACCCAGAGGGTTGCCCTGGGCTAGGAGCTTCTGCCCTTTCAGGGCGTGTGGAGAAGACGTCCCATCAAACAAAAATCTGTAACCAATCTTTTGCCCATCCAAATAAAAGCAGTATCTTTGCAGACATGAAACAGGAAATCATAGATAAAATCAATCGATTGGCAAGCCAGGATGAGCCTTTTCTCTTTGTTATCAACTATCAGGGAGACAAGGCTTTCATCCGCCAGCTATCAGATATAAATCCCGAAGAATGCCTCTTCGATTTTGAAGGAAGAGGAAACCTTTCTCATGCCTGGAAAGAGACTTTGAAGGAAGAGACTTCGGAGACCACCTGGCAGATAGAGCCCCCACTTTACGAGGATTATGAGCGAAGCTTCAACATCGTGAAGAGCAACATTATGGCGGGCAACAGCTATCTTACGAATCTCACCAACCGGGTTCCCGTGAGCTGCAATCTTTCATTAGAAGAAATTTTCCATCGTGCAAAAGGGAAGTATAAACTGCTGCTCAGAAGAAAGAGAACTCAAGCAGAAGATAAAGCTCATCTGAAAGAAGAGAACATAGAAGAGAATCTCACCCCCTTCGTCTGCTTTTCGCCCGAAACCTTCGTCAGAATCAAGGGCGGAAGAATCTACTCCTATCCCATGAAGGGAACCCTGGATGCATCCCTCCCCAATGCCGAAAAGCTGCTGATGGAAGACCGGAAAGAGGCGGCAGAACACGCCACCATCGTAGATCTGATAAGAAACGACCTGAGCCGGGTGGCAGAAGATGTAAGGGTAGATAAATACCGTTACGTCGACGTGCTGCACACCAACAAGGGCGACATCCTGCAAACCAGTTCAGAAATCAGCGGTCGCCTGCCCGAAGATTACCCGCACCATCTGGGCGAAATCCTCGATGCCCAGCTCCCAGCCGGTTCCATCACGGGTGCCCCGAAAGATAAAACCATGCAGATTATCCAAGAGGCAGAAGGCTACGACCGCGGCTTCTACACGGGCATCATGGGAATCTACGACCAGGGCGAACTCAATTCCGCCGTCATGATAAGATTCATAGAAGAAGAAACTTCGCCGGTTGATTTTGAAGCCGACGGAAAAAAGAATTTCAAGGCAAACGCAGGAAAGAAGCCGAAGGAAAGCCGAAAATTGTATTTCAAGGCAGGCGGCGGCATCACTTCGAAGAGCGATTGCCGGAGGGAATACGAGGAAGTGATTCAGAAAATCTATCTTCCGTTTTAAATCCACCTTTCATCTTAGAAAAAATAAAAGAGATTATGAAACAGCAATTTGTAGAAACAATAAAGATCAAGAACGGCAAGGCTCTGGCCCTTCCCTATCATCAGGCAAGAATGGAGAGAACCATCCGCAGGTTCTTTCCAGCCCTCGCATCTGAAGAAATAAAACTCTCATCCCTCATTTCCCCAAAAGAGGAAATGAACCTTTACAAGGCACGAGTGGTTTATGGCATCCAGGGCATGGAAACCATCGAGTACGCCCCCTACAAGATGAAGGAGATTCATTCCCTCAAGGTGGTAGAGGATAATAATATCGACTACACCTATAAGAGCACAGACCGAAGTGCGCTCAACGCCCTGGTAGCCCAGAAGGACGATTGCGATGAAATCATCATTGTAAAGAACGGACTCATTACCGATACCTCCTTCACCAATCTCGCCCTTTTTGATGGCAACAGATGGCTCACCCCCAAGCATCCCCTGCTCCAGGGAACCAAGCGTGCCCAGCTCCTGGAAGCTGGCATCATCCAGGAAGCCGACCTCACACTAGAAGACCTCAGAAAGGCAGAAAAAGTGAGTCTCTTCAACGCCATGATAGATTTCGGAGATCGGGAAGTAACCAAGATTTTCCTACCGGATTCAGCCGATTAAGTTGATAAAACTCACCATTAAAAAGTCCCACAGATTCCACAGATTTCCACAGATTCATTCTTGTCATAATCGGGAGGAAAACTCCCCAAATATCCAAACAAAAAAATCTGCGAAATCCCCGACCGTACAGGTCAAAAATCTGTGTTAATCTGTGAAATCTGTGGGACAAAGAAAAATCCTATAGCTCAATCACTTCCAAATCATCCGGAACAAAGATTCTACCCTTGAAGTTCTCGGCAGCTTCATGGGTATAATTTTCTTTACGATTAGCGAGCGTTTTCTCCTCCGTATGATACAGGATAAGATTCTTCACGCCCAGTTGCTCCGCCAGTTTTCCGGCATCAAGCGCCGTACTGTGACATTTCTCATAAGGCTTGAACGTATCGCGGTCGGCATAGAGACAAAACGCCTCACACATCATCCAGTCAGCCCCCATTATGTAGCGTCGGTTCTGCTCATTATAAGGCTCATCGCCCAGACACGCCAAGACCTCTCCACCAGGCAATTCCGCACGGAATCCGAACTGTTTTTCCTTAGTAGACTGAATATCAAAGCATTCCAGCTTCATATCCCCCACTTCGAAGCAATCGCCATCTTCCAGCTGATGGAACACCACCCTTTCAGCCACCTTAGCCAGTTGCTTCTTGGCAAGAATCATATCAATGATGGTCTTGATAACCTTCATCACCTTATCGTTACCATACACGTGCATCAATCCCTCATATCCCTTACATTGAGCCACCATTCGGATTACCCAGATCACACCCAACACGTGGTCGGTATGCGCATGGGTAACGAAGAGGTGATGAATATCAGAAATCTGAACATTCACCTTCTTCAGCTGCGCCAATATTCCGTTTCCTCCTCCCGCATCCACCAGCATCAGGGTGCTGGGAGTCTTGAGCAGAAAACAGGTGTTATAAATCTGGGAAACCGTAGCACTTCCCGTTCCGAGCATCGTAATTTGAGTCGTTGTCTTATCCATTATCTTATTCGTTATCTATTTGATTCACGCCCGCAAAACTACTCATTTTCTGATAAACCACCAAGAAAAAGCCCCGAAAACTTTGCTTATTCCAAATAATAATCTTAACTTTGCGGCATAAAAACAAAAAGCAGGTTTCGATTATGGCAAAAATAGAAAGAACATATAATCTGGATACAGTTCTCTTTAGCAATACGAACAAGGGGATGAACTATCCGTTCACCCCCACTATCAAATTATTGCTCAATCTTCCATTTGCCTTCCCCGTACCATTTAACCACTTGACTTGCGGTATAAGGCTCAAAATCCCAGTCACGGGAGTGCATGAACATGTTTGTCTTGGGGTCCCAATACCAATAATGGGTGGAACCTAGGCCATAGCCCAAACTGAGTCTGCATTCTTTCTCCTTATTAGGATGTTCCTTCAGATAGTTAAGCAGCTCTATAGTTGAAATCCATTGTTTTTCCATAAATTTCGTTGTTAAATTCTACAATATAATTATCAAACACGTTGCAAAGATAGAAGATCCTATCGAAATGAGCAAATCAATTAGATCTTCTTAGATCGATACCCATGGGATTTAGATCTTCTTAGATCCAACTAAAAATATAATTACAAAACAACTTATAAATAAGACAATAAATATGGCAGATAAGAATATTTTTAAATTAGAAGGGAAAAGCCAGGAACAGGTAAAGGAAGCCTTTCTGGAATTTCTGAAAATAGACAAAACCAAGCCCGGTGGCTATGCCAGCGTAGGCTCAAACAAGGTTATCTGCAAAGTCGCTAAAGAGGCCTGCGGGGTAAACTCGGTATTGGAAATCAAGAAAGCAGAGGATGCCACAGAAGTGAGCAAACTCCTAACAGGCAGAATAGACGAAGAACTGGACTACAGCAAGAGGCACCAAATGACAAGCCTGAGATGCCACGTAAGAAAATACATCGAATTTCTGAACTACTGCGAAGGTCTGAAAGGCAAGCCTGTTTACGAGTTTGATAAAGACCCAGATAAGCCATTCATCGGCGCCAGCCAATTCAAGAAGATTGTTTCCCTGCTGAAGGCAAAGAAGAACATCATCCTAGAGGGAGCACCTGGTGTGGGCAAAACCTTTTTAGCCAGAAAGATAGCCTATCAGCTGATTGGCTTTGTGAAGGATGAGAATATCGAGATGGTACAGTTTCATCAATCCTACAGCTATGAGGATTTCGTGCAGGGCATCCGTCCTTCTGAGGAGGGCGGCTTTGAACGGAGGAATGGCATTTTCTTTGACTTCTGCAGCAAGGCAAGACGTTCGCCGGACCAGCAGTTTGTCTTCATCATCGACGAGATAAACCGAGGAAACATCAGCAAGATTCTGGGTGAGCTGATGATGCTGATAGAGGCCGACAAACGCAAGAAGCAATACGCCATTAAGCTGACCTACAGCAACGAGGATGATGAACGTTTCTTTGTGCCCGAGAATGTTTATCTGATAGGCTGCATGAACACGGCCGACCGCTCGCTCGCCATCGTGGATTACGCTCTGCGCCGCCGATTCAGATTCATCTCTATCAAACCAGAGTTCAACGAAGCTTTTATCAGTTTTTTGAAAGAAAAAGGCATCAGCCAGGAGAATGCAGAGCTGGTGGTGAGCAAGGTGAAAGCGGCCAACGAGGTGATTTCCTGTATTGATAGAGGGTTGGAGATCGGGCACAGTTATTTCTGCCAGACAGATGGTTGTGAAGATTTTTCTGCCTGGTGGAATGATATTTGCGAGTATGAGCTGTTTCCGTATCTTCGTGAAATCTGCTTCGATGATGAGGATAAGTATGAATTGATTTGCAACAAACTGAAGTTCTGAGATGCAACAGAAAATTCCTATAGAGAATCTGTATTACCTGCTCTGTTATGCCTGGGACGTAAGCGACCAGCTCGACAAGGTGAAGGTGGATGGCGAGAAATGCCATTCGCTGGAGAACTTATTGTCAATGGTTTTGATTCATGTGTGCGATAGGTTACTGCGCCAAGGGCTTGTAAGAGAGTATCGGTTTGAGGAACAGGAAGTGGAGGGCGTTCGCGGCAAGCTGAATCTTACTGAGACCTTGAAGAGCGGTAAGCATCTGAACGGCAGAACCATCTGCCAGGTAGATGAGCTGACGCAGGATGTGGTCATCAACCGAGTTATCTTTTCTACCTTGAAGAGGCTGATGAGGATAGTGGGTATTGATGAGGACATCAGAGTGAGGTTACGGAAGACTTTGGCAAGATTTCCTCATATTGAGGAGATTCGCGTTACAGGGGGATTGCTGGAGCGGCTTCTAGGGAATCATCCTGAGCATTTTACGGGGCATTTTACGGGGCATCGACATCATGGGGTTTATTTGCTGGCGCTGAATGTCTGCAAGTTGATTTGGGATTCTACGCTTCCTGTCAAGGATAAAGACGGACGACTGGAGTTTGTGGATTTCACGGAGGATGAGTTCCGGATGAACTGCATCTTTGAGCAATTCCTGATGAATTTCTGCAAGCAGCATTGCCGGGAGGAATATCCGGAGGTGCATAGGGAATACATTGATTTCCAGCTTTCTCCGTTCGGAATGATGTTTAAGGAGGCGGGCGATGCGCTGCCAATGATGGAGACTGACGTGACGCTTTTCAACCCAGAGACGCAGGAGAAGCTTATTCTGGACGCCAAGTTTTATAGGGAGGCGCTGGTTTCGAAGTATGGCGGCAGGGAGAAGGTACGAAGGGAGCATCTCTCGCAGATTCTTTCTTACGTGATGAACCAGGAAGACCGGAGCAAGCCGCATACTATGAATGCTTGCGGAGCTTTGGTCTACCCTACCGTGGATGAGGATTTCGACTTTTCTTATAGGTATAAGGAGAGCGGGCATCGCATCTATGTGAGGACTGTGAACCTGGGACAGCCGTGGCGGAAGATTGAGGAACGAGTGAAGGAGATTGTGAAGGGAGAAGGCAGGGATGAATGGTGAAGATTGGCGATGAGGGACAAAAGCGATGAGGGACAAGCGATGGAATCGCTTGGAACGGGGGTGACAGGGGGACTGCTCCCTTCTTTGCTTCTATGCTTCTTTGCTGGAGGGGCGGGCTTGCAGGCGAAACGGGGGCGGGAGCTTTAATTATTTACTTTTTACTTATTTTATTATGGATAGAGATGAAGCTATAGTTAGAGGATTGAGGGTGCATGAAACCCAGCACTCCATGAAACGCAGAAGCCCATGGCATGATTACCATGGAAGGGGTACTTATATGCTGACGCTTGTGGTGGAGGGACGCATGCCTCTGCTGGGGAAACTGTGGGGACGGGTGGATGCCCGTCCTGGGGATGGTGATGCGCCGAAAGTGATACTTTCTGAACTGGGGATTGCCATCGCGAAGGAGGAGATTCCGAAGATTCATAAATATTATCCCCAGGTGGAGGTTTGGAGGGTTTGCATCATGCCTGATCATATTCACCTGATTGTGAGGGTGAAGGAGGACTTGAGAGGGGGACAAGCGATGGAATCGCTTGGAACGGAGGCTCGAGGGGGACAGGCTTCGGCTTTGAACAAAGAAGCTAACTTAGGTCAAACCAAAGGGGCTAACCAGGCTCAAACAGAAGGGGCCAACTTGGCTCTGGCTGGAGAGAATGAAGCGGGGTCGATTGGGATGACGGCGAAAAGAGAGAAAGAGATGGGGTCGCTGGGAATGGTGATAAAGGGGTTTAAGATGGGATGCAACAAGGCTTACTGGAGGATTTATGGGATGAATACGGCTCCAAGGAAGGGGCTCTTTGAATTGGGGTATAATGACAAGGTTCTGCTGCATGAGAGACAACTGGAGGGATGGAAGAAATACTTGGATGATAACCCGAGAAGACTGATGGTGAAGAGGATGAACCCGGGACTTTTTACCGTGATGCAGAATAAAGAGGTGGTGGGTCGCAGATGCCAGATGGTGGGCAACTGTTTCTTGCTCGATATTCCTGATAAGGTGGCGGTCGTTGTACATCGCCGGTATTCTGAGGGGGATTTGAGGCGCTTGCGCGAGGAATGGCTGGCTTGCGGAGAACGTGGTGGCGTGCTGGTGAGTGCTGCAATCTCGACTAAGGAGAAGGAGGTTTTGCGCGAGGCTATGAACCGGGGATACCGTATTGTGCTCTTGAGGGAGAACGGGTTCCCAAGGTTGTATAAGCCTTGCGGGGAGAGTTTTTATGCCTGTTCTGAGGGGCTGCTGCTTCAGATTAGCCCCTGGGATTACCATATGGAGAAGAAGACTATTACCAGGGAACAATGCCTGGAACTGAATGAGATGGCGGAAAGGATTGCGGAATGGAGATAGGGAAAATGGAGGCGCTTGGAGAGGAGGCTGGGTGGAGGGACAAGGGACAAGCGATGGAATCGCTTGGAACGGAGGCGAGAGGGGGAATCAGGATGCGACTTAGGCTAAACCAGACGTAAAAATACGAAGAAACTGACAAGAAATAAAATGTTTTTTTTATTTTTCACCAAATAAAAACAAAATCTCTCTCTTTTTTATATCCATTCCTTATTATTTTACAATAATATTTTGTTAATTAAGATGTTTTTATTACTTTTGTATCTGTAAAGCATCGTTTACCCTTGCTAACAATAAAATAACAACAAAAATGAAGCAACAGAAATTTGTTTTTTATAGATATAGCTTCCAGGAAGATCCTGATACTATACCTGAAAAGAGAGTAGCTGAAGAAAAAATCAGCACACATTTTGGTAACCTATTTCATGTCGGAGAGAAGTTAACCATGTATATGAAAAAAGGTAAGGCTGACGTCAGTTTGCGGAATGATACCTTTGCCGTATGCAAAGATATTATCGTGTTTAGACTCAACGATGACAAAGATCTGAAAAGAACCTTGCCTACAGGTACCACAACCAACGCTGTTGATGACTATGCTGAAACTATAGAACAATCATTTCCCCATTGCCTAATCATCTTTATCAATCAGCCAGGATTGCATTATGTAGCCATAGAGAAAAAAGCAGGTGCGTTCTATGGAAAAATAGACAAGATAACCAAGATTTTAAAGCAGAACTTCGATCGTATGATCAAGCATCTTGGCTATATGGTCAACTTTGAAGAAATATATATGCAAGCAAAAGCATGGGATGTTGTAAAAAGAAAATGCAGAGAAAACAACGACTATGTAATCCAAGTTTGCCTGACGGCTAAACGTGATAAAGAAAACACTAATCATTCAGATTATACCCGCAACAGCAATATCAATGGCTTTATAGAAGATGGCATGGAGAATGATGCAAAAGAGGTGTTTGCCGGATACAAATACGATAAAAATGCTAGCGACCAAAGCATAAGAAATACTATAGATAAAGTGTTCTATATCAATCAGTTTATAGAAAACAATGAGTGTGAGATAAAAGTAAAGTTGAGCAAAAGCGGTATCATATGCCTCAACGAAGAAGTAGTGCCTATGTACTTTCTCCCAGAGAGAGCTATAGAGAATTTCCAGATAGGTTCTTCTATAAGTGAAACCGAAGATGTATCCACTCTAGAAGAATGGCTCAAGAATAGTATAAATGACATAAAGAGAACTACAGATGCAACAACGCCTCCTAAAAAACTCTCAAGACCTCGTAAGTAATTCGTTCAGGGATCATATCATCTTAAAAGTGATTGAGAAGAGTTGTAAGCAATATGAGAGCCGCATGAATACCATGCGGTTCTCAACCATCGAATTTTTCGTAGAAGTAGTAAATATGATAGACGATATCAGGGAGCACTCTGTAGATTATGACTTTGAGAATGCTTTCGACAATCTTTTCTGTCGCCTACGTGAATACGACTCTAGCACAAATAATGCCGATGCAAAAATAGCCACGAGTGTAAGTATAACATGGGTAGCCTATCTGCTTTTCCTATGTTATGACAAAAAAGACGACTACGACCATTGGGCACATCGTCTGACTGGGAATCTTAAATCACATGATATAAATTATCGTCAGATTCTCGAAGATATTAATTCAAAACTTCCAGAACATCAGCACGAAGAAATCAAAATCTACATACTGGGCTATATAGATAACCCCGACAAATGGTTGTCGCAACTGATTGAAGATACCATTAAGTATGAGGGTATGAACAGAAAACTCATCCAAGACTTGAAACCATTTTTCTATACAGGCGAAGACCAACTGGCTCATATCATTGCCTATATAAAAGAGGTAAAAGCCACCAGTTCTGATCCTGCAATAGCCAGAATTACTGCAAAATATATCCAAGGAAAAAAGATTTCTGACAATAATAAATCCATCAAAGGTCCTCTGTGGGAGATACTTCACGAACATGAATTGTATAAGACCAAGAAAGACAATTGGAACAAGGCAATAAACAATGCTATGAAACTATAACCTTTCATCTTGCTTGTTGGAGCCGATTATATTCCAAGTATTTCCGCCAAAATCTCCCGATTTTCCGCACAATTTCCCCGTTTTTCCGCTCATTTTCCTCGATAAGATAGAAAATCTGAGCGGAAAAACGATGTTTTCTCCTATAAAAACTGAAAAACACAAATTCATCAGAGTTCATTCCCCTTATTTTCCTCGATTCTTTCCTTTTCCATTCCTTTTCATTCCTTTTCATTCCTCAGCCTGGCGAAAGAAGATTTTTTCGGCCATGAGCATTTCCTTTTTTCCTATCTTTGCACCCGTCATCTGATAACAAGATGACTACCCATCAGGCGAGTTGCAAATCACAAAATGGGGAATGATGGTACTAGAAAAGATGGCGGGGAAACCTCTTCGAACGTCATCGTACCAGAGAGGCTTATTTAATACTCAACTAAAAATGAATATAGTATTAAATGACAATATGAACGAAAGTTCAAGTAAGGCAGGAAAGGGATTCTACCCAAACACAGAATTGGGTATCGACCTCAAGTTGATGACTAAGGAGCCAGGGCGCATGGCCGTTGGCGAGTATCTGGATGGAGCCATTACGCACGATGGAGAAGACCACTTCACCTTTGTGCAGAATGACTCGGAAAAGAAAATGCTGAAGGTGGTGCAGAGAAATCCGCACGTGTATGAAGGAAAGTACATCAACGTGAACCGGAAGAAAGACGGTACGCTCTACCCTACCTTCAACCGCCCGCAGTTCTCAGAGCGATTCACCTTCCAGGACTTCTGCCAGGGTGCCGCCAACGAGCTGCGCATCATTAGCGGCAAGAGTGATGACAGATAAACGGAGTTGAGGCTTTCTAGAAGAAATGGGGACTTCGGGGATGCCGGTAACAGGCTCAAAACAGAAGTGATTTTCGGGCAAGCGTTCCAGTTGTTCCAGTTGTTCCAATTGTTCCAAATAGGTTTTCATAGGACAATATCTCTTTATAGAGACTCTATAACTACTTAATATATAGATAGTTATATATATAAGAAGGTGGAATGGAACGCTCAAAAAATTAATTGGAACAACTGGAACTGGAACGCTCCACCCAACTCCACTTCTCTCTAAAAAGCTCATAATCAATAAATTAAGAAGAAATGAAGACAAAAAATTTGAAGTATAATATCACAATTTCAACCGCTCCAACGTAAGCGTCTCCGCATTTATACCTTGCATAATTCAAAAAAAAGCAGTAACAGCT
>ERZ809407.2142-NODE-2142-length-14200-cov-9.689996_pt1 | contig 14200 bp, 9 predicted proteins | sample MGYA00520792_ERZ809407 | MGnify/ENA primary metagenome ERZ809407 (study PRJEB31576, sample SAMEA3212665) | Homo sapiens | biome: human-gut; feature: human gut; material: fecal | place: Sweden | collected 2012 ...
AATGCGGATGGCGCGGATCATTCGTGACAGAGGAAGGAACGGTATGGAAATTTGAGGAAGCTCTTCAAAAGCCCTCTCTAATTTTGCGCCCCGAGAACTTTTATCTATTACACAGGCCAAATTTCTGTGCAAACGATTGTTCAGGGTACTTTTGAAGAGCTTCCTTGATTATATGAGGCTTCCTCTTTTAACGTATGCCTCGCATTTCGCCGTCTTTTCCGCCATTCCTCCCCGCCTCACCGAGGCGAGGGTTCCTGGCGGATTTGGCTGAGCCAGACTCACAAATCGCGATCAAGAAATTGTCATCAGGGTCAAGCGCTTCTTCAGTAAGCACCCTATCGGGTGGTTTGCCGATAAAAATCGCCATCGTAACTGCGAAATCTATAGAAAATTCGCAATCGTACCGGCGATTTTTATCATTTTGAGCCCGATGTCAGACAAGTCTGCTGTCTGTGGCGTTGTCTGCCATGGGTTGATCGGCAAACCAAAGCCTCATCAAGTCATCTGGCGTCACGGTATCAATGGGTGCGTCCGGATAGGCAGTCGTGAATTTGCCAGGGCGCGCTTTGGCAGACGAGGAAAGCTTGCATTCAAAAGCTCGGATTCTTTCGTTTTTGACTTCAAGAAAATCGAGCTCATGAGGGTTGTTGCTGGTCGTGCGCCAGAAGTACATGTCGGTAAAGTCGTTTCGAATGCTGTGCAGTTTCACGCGTTCCATGAAGAAGAAGTTTTCCCACAGGGCGCCGCCATCCTGGCTGGGTCTGGCTACCATTGGGCTGAAGTCACCGATGATCGCGTTCCTGACGCCATTGTCGCAGAAGTAGACTTTTTTGCCCTTCTTGAGTTCGTTGCTTAGATTTCGGGAAAAGGAGGGACAAATTTTGATTATGAAGCATTGTTCCAGAAGTTGGAGATAGTCGGCGACTGTGGTTCTGCTCAGGCCGGTGTCGCGTGCTAGGTTGTCATAATTTACTTCTGAGCCTACGTTATAGGCGAGTAGCTTGACGAGGTGCATGAACTTCTCGTTCTGGCGGATCCCCGCAAGTGCAAACAAGTCTTTGTACAAAACGCCATCGCAGTAATTGCGCAGTGTCGATTCAGCATGGTCGGGATCTGTGAAGACGGCTGGATAGGTGCCATAAATCATCAGACGTTCGATGTTCTGGCTAATTTCGCCCCAACCTTTGGCGGCAGCGATTTCCGAGATGGAAAGCGGCCACATTTGTCTATGGACAAGACGGCCAACGGCGCTTTCTTTGACGCCTTTGGCAAGTTCAAGTGAGGATGAGCCAGTGGCAAAGATTTTTTTTCCGAGGTTCAAGCGAACGTTTACATCAACAAGTTGCTTGAGGATCAAACCGATGTTGGGAAAACGTTGTGCTTCGTCGATGATGATCGTATCGGCTTGGCGAAGGGTGAGTTCGACATCAGTTGAAGAGCTGAATTGGAGCTGTCTATGGTCGGTGATGAGATCGCCGTTAAACCAGCGAACGGACTTTTCATACTGTGAAAGTTCAGTCAAAAGCGTCGTTTTCCCAATTTGACGAGCGCCGAAGATAACGACAGCCTTGGGAGGAGTTTCACGGGTGATTTGAGGTTGCAGTTCTCGTTGGATATAGGGCATTTGTAAAAATCTCCATCGTAACTGCGAAATCTATAGAAAATTCGCAATCGTACTGGCGAATTTTATCATTTTTTTTGTACGAGAACATAGGCTTGAGAGGGTAGGAGAGGCTGTAAAAGTAATTCCTATCTCAGTTGACGGTGCTGATAATCTGCCTGAGAAGTGAAAAACGCAATCGTAACTGCGAAATTCATAGAAAATTTGCAGTCATGCTGGCGTATCTTATTGATTTCAGACGACAGCTCACAGTAAGCACCCTATCGGGTGGTTTGCCGATAAAAAGTTCGAAATCAGGATTGCTCCTGTTTGTGTTGGGACCGAGTAGAATTCTTGGTACAGTCGTACTATCAGGTGCCAACTGTCGGCACCGGCTTTCCAAACGAATTTTAGAGGTGCCCATGAAGGCTCAACATTTTGCCCGCAACATTCTCGCCGCCGCGGTTCTCTCCGCCTTAGGCGCCCATGCAGCCGTTGCCGCAGACTTTTCCGAAGGGGTTTATGAGAACCACGGAGAGCAGGATGTGTACGATAACTTCATCGTGAAGAACACGGATGGGGCGGAGCTGGACAACAGTGCCGGCGTCCTCATCCAGAAGAGGGGGGGGAATGTTGGATCCCTAACCGTCAACAAGCAGTTCCGGGTTGATGTTTCGGCCACGGAGACTCACGCCTCGCTGCTCGCTGGTGTTCGTCTCGATCCCCAAAGCCTGCTTAAGCTGCAGGATGAAGCTCTCATCTCGGTGAAGAATACGTCGAAGCCATCTGACGCAGACGCCTCAGCAGGGAAGGTGCCTTCCGCTACTTTTGGCCTTTTTGTCAACAGCTCGACTGTTGAAGCCAAAAACCTTACCGTTGGGGTGGAGTCTTATGAGTCCACAGTCACAAGTGGCGTTTTCGCTTTGGTGGGGGATTTGTCCGCCGAGACCTTGACGATCAATGTGAAGGCTGCTGAGGAAGTTGATCCTGACGTTGAGTCGATTGGTAATGCGTCCCCCGCCTTCGACTACTCTGAAGGTACTTACGGCCTTTATGCCCAGGATTCTACGGTCGAGACTGGCAACATGAACATCGTGCTCGACGCGACCAATTCGCCGTCCGCCAAAGGCATCTCAAGCTCGGGCGGGAGCCTGGCCACCAACAATCTGTCGATCAGGGGGAACGCTCAGAACGTGTCAGGTGACGACTATCAGGCCGTGGGGCTTGAAGCTACGGAGGCCAAGGTGTCCGTCACCGAAGCCATGAATGTCATGGTCGAGTCTCGCAATTCCAAGTATGCCAAGGGTGTTTCGCTCAAGGATGGCGAGCTGACGGCAGGTGACGTGTCGATCACTGTGAAAGGGCAGGCCGCCCCTGGAAGCAATTACAAGGCGGATGGTTTCCTTGCGGACGAATCTACTGTGACCACAGGTAGCCTGAACATTTCGGTCACGAACACCGACAAGGCTTCGGGTATCGTTCTGGGCGACAAGGTGACGATGACTGTGAATGATCTGACGATCCTTGCGAAGTCCGACGACCGGGTGGGGGTGGGCATAGACACACATGCAGAAGCCACTGAAAAGAGCACGCTTGTCGTTACAGGCAGGACCGACATCAGGGCTGAGGGTGTCATGGCTCGTGGTTTGGCCCTCGAGTACGCCGGGACTGAGTTCAACGGCGAAGCCCGCATTGAGGCTTCCGGTAAGCAGTCGGCCGTCGGCGTTTGGGCCGGAACCCGCACACTTGTGGACTTCAATGATCATGCCGTGATCAAGACGACAGCAAGGGTGGCGAGGAATATGAAGGAGATTCCCGAGCGGTCTTTGTCGAAAACGGTGATCCCGATGGGGAGGCCACCGTACGTTTCTACAACGGTGCTGAGATTGTTTCCGACGGATATGCCTTCTATGGTGATGGGAAGGGCACCAGCGCCAACATCTACCTCTGGAGTCACGAGGATACTGTCACGAACATTGTCGGCGATGTCTACATGACCCAAAAGGCAATGGCCGATATGAACCTGTCCGAGGGCGGCACCTTCACCGGCGCGACTTCGGGTGACGGCTTGATCTACGTCAAGCTGGACAACGGCGCTCGCTGGAACGTGACGGAGGAAAGCAGCGTCACTTCGCTTACCTTGACAGAACAAAGAGACGGCAAGAGTGCCCTTCTTTCCTTCGCGTCTGCAGATGCCACCCTGAATGTGAAGGATCGCTTGACGATTGGGTCGGACACGACGGTTGTGGAGATGAACAAGCTGCCTGCAACCGGTGAGTCTTACATTACATTCGTCGAAGCCAATTTCACAAACATGAGCTCCGGCAAGATCAATGCCGTCATGTCGGGTGATTTCAACGACGCCTACACGGGTTCTACGAGCGATGCGGTGAACGCCGCTGCGAACGCCATTTTGGGCGATGACCTCTCCAATTCCGTCACTAACGTCTACTTTGAAGAAGGCCGTCTCGCGGGCGCCGTCGAGGCATCCCGCAATGATGACGGCACCTTCACCGTGGTCCAGAAGGCCAACGAGAAGATTGAAGCCGTGAAGACGCTCTCAGTTCTGTCCGCCCTCCAGTGGCGCCACGACATGAACGATCTTATGAAACGCATGGGCGAACTTCGCACGAGTCCCGAAGGCATCGGCGGCTGGGCGCGCGTCTACGGCTCAGAACAGGCTCACGACGGCATCGACATGAAGAATGCCTCCGTTCAGGTCGGCGCCGATGCGGACGTCGGCATGGGCTGGAAGGCAGGTGCTGCGTTCTCCTACACGGACGGCTCCTCCGACATGACGGCTGGAAGTGCTGACCACAAGGCTTGCGGTCTGGCGGCCTACGGCACCTGGCTGGGCGAGGGCGGTCACTTCGTCGACCTCATCGCCAAGGTGAGCAGGGTTGAGACGGACTACGGCATCAAGGGCACCAGCGGCAGATTCGAAAACAATGCGTTCAGCCTCTCCGCCGAATACGGCCGTCACTTCGAGCTGGCGGGCGGCGCCTTTGTCGAACCGCAGGTTGAAGTGACCTGGGGTCGCATCATGGGCGACGACTTCCTCAACTCCGAGGGCGTGAGGATCGAGCAGGACGACTTCGACAGCCTGATCGGCCGCATGGGCGTTCGCGCTGGCTTCAATTTCCCGAAGGACAAGGGCCTCGTCTACGCCCGCGCCTCCGTGCTGCATGACTTCAAGGGAGAGAGCGAGGCGGTTGCCAGCCTGGGTGCAAAGAGCGTCCGCATGTCCGACGACATCGGCGGCACCTGGGGTGAATTCGGCGTCGGCGCGAACTTCCGCCTGACGCCCGCCACCTACACCTACGTTGACCTCGAAAGGACGACGGGCGGTGAAGTGAGCGAGATGTGGCGCTGGAACGTCGGCGTGAGGCACGTGTTCTGATAAGCACGATCGGCGCACCGGACTGAGGTTCGCCGTCTCAACTTCGGAAGGGCGGGGCAGCATCAATGGGATGCACCCCGCCTTTCCATATTCGGCGACCGATGGTTCAGGCGACAGGGCAATGACCCTGCAGCAGTTTCAAATGAACAAGGCAAATGCTAGTGCTCGTGTGGCGGACAACGGCGGCGGCTTGCCCCCTTCCTGAATAGATGCTGAAGTCAGAATGGGAAAGAAATATCTTGTCTGATTGCGGAAAGAAGAGGACAATAATAAATGTTCAAGCCAAAAGGTGCTCAGTGGCTGGGTTTTGTTGGTCTGATTGGCGCCGATGGCTTTTTCGGAGAAGACAAATGACAAGTATCCGCCTCACTCACACCGCCCTCGCTATTGCCGTCGCGGCCGCCCTGACATCAGGAGTGGCCGCAGCAGCCGAGCAAACAATGCCGTCCGTCAACACTGATGTTCTGACGGGGCAGTCAGGTGACACCCTGAAGACAGTCAGCCACCAGGAGTACGAAAACAAGGGTACGATCAAGAATTTCGGAACGATCCACCTTGCGATCTGGTCGACCCTGACAAACTCGGGCAACATCGAAAACATCGGCAGTTTTACGGGTGAAAGCGACGCATCAAGGCTAGTCAATAAAGCGTCGGGCACCATTCACGTCAATTCCGATGCGTTTGACGTTTCCCTCCAGAATGAGGGCAACGTGATCGTCCACGGGGACTCACTTTCCTTTGTTGACCGTGATCTGGTGGTGAAAACGGGGTCGACCATCGCTGGCGCCGACGGCAAGCGTCTGAAGAAGATTTCTCTCCGCAATGAGTCGGGAGAAAGGACTGCGGCTGCGGTGGAGGTTGAAGAGGGGGCTGTGCTCGAGGCCGACGTCATCGAGGCTGACTCTGGAAGAATCGGTTCTGTGGTGAAGGGCAAGATCACGGGGGATGTTGTGAACCTTCAGGGCTCCTTCATCAATCTTTATGCTACGGCTGAAATCATTGGCCGCGACGTGACGCTTACCCAGATCGATCAGGTGAGTCAGGATACAGATAAAAAGTTCGACGGCGGCAGGATTACGGCTACTGAAAAGCTGACCCTCACGAGCTTTTCCTGTTACGAGAATACGCTCATCTCTGCACCCGTCATCAGGGCGGCGACCAATGCACTTACTCTCATGGGTGAAACACAGTTCAAGGACGTCGAGCGTCTGGAACTCGGGTCGACGATGAGCGTTTACGATAAGGCCACTATCAACGGTGACAACAGCATCAAGGAGGTGGTGTTTATCGAGACGACTGGTGCAAACGGTCCTCGCATTCAGCAGATGCAGGATTCGACAATTCACATCGGCACGCTGACGGTCAACAAGTCGGAGACGATGGATGGAACGCTGACGACCTCGAACCTCGTTGACAAGTCGAAGCCGGCGGAAGACGGCAGAGTGGCTTTCGTGGTGGACAACGTCAACATTGCAGATGGGGCCGCTCTGACCGTTTACGCCGACGTCAGCAAGGCTGGGGAGAAGACAACGAGTGTCGAGCTTGGCAATGTTGAAATCGGCAAGGACGGCGAGCTGCAGCTGGGCTGGCGCGATGGTGGATATCTGGCTTCCGGAGAAAAGACGATCGAACGTCTGGTTCTCAAGGAAGGCGCCTCAGTAAGTGTTGACCCGAACGCACAGCGTGCTGAAGGGAAGGCGGTCGAGGCTCAGATCGCGAGCATTTCGTTCGAGGGCAGCGGTGCGTCGGTGGCCACGACGATCAAGGGCAGCTCCACGGACGTGACCATCAAGGAAGGCGTAACGGGGTCAACCCTTGCGGACGTTCAGAGCGAGAAGCTCGGCGTTACGATCGAAAAGGTTTCCGAGACCTCCCAGATCAGCGCAACGGTTGGTGAAAAGACCGCCGTCACGGTCACGGGCGCCGCCGCCAACAATACGGGCAGTGCTGTCGACGACCTTGAGGCCGTTGCGCAGTCTGTTGCGGTCACGACGAAGAACGAGAAGGGCGAGACGGTTGAGAAGACCATCACGGTCACGCAGGAGGCCGACGAGATTCATGACGGCGCCACGGGTTCGGTGACGTTCGACGAAACGGGCAAGAGCGACGTTACGGGCGTCAAGACCAGCGCCAACGTCAATACGCACGGCATTGCCGAAATGACGGTGCTCGGCCTTCAGATCTGGCGCAACGAGATCAACGACATGAACAAGCGCCTCGGTGAGCTGCGCGATTCGACCGCAGAGGAAAACGGCGTCTGGGCCCGCGCCTACCACGGCAAGGCCTCCGGCGGCTTCCTCAACATCGAGAACAAGTACACGGCCTTCCAGTTCGGCTACGACCGTCAGGTTGTACCCGGCACCTGGATCGGCGGCGCCCTTTCGTGGACCGACGGCAGCAGCGATTTCAGCGCGGGCGGCGGCGACAATTCCGTGCTGGCGCTCACGGGCTACGGCTCTAAGCTCTGGGACAACGGTCTTTACCTTGACGTGACCGCGAAGTACGGCCGCATCAAGAACGAGTTCGACATCGTCTCGAACGTGGGTCGCACGACGGCCGACTACGACACGAACGCCTTCTCGATGTCCGCCGAAGCGGGCTGGCGCCTCTATCCGCTGCACAACGCCTTCTTCGTTGAGCCACAGGTCGAGGTGATGTACGGCCATGTTGAGAGCGTAGACTACACGACCTCGACCGGCGTCAAGGTCGAACAGGACGCTGCCGACACGCTCATCGGTCGTGCGGGCGTGGTGCTCGGCGTCAAGTGCCCGAATGACCGCGGCAACGCCTACGTGCGCGCGTCGGTCCTCCATGATTGGAAGGGCGAGACCGAGTACAGGTTCGGCAAGGACGGCGCCATGCGGACGTGGAGGCGACGAGCGTTGCTGAAATCGACACTGACTACCGCGTCAACCTGGGCGTGCGCTACGCCTTCTGATGACCCTACGGGCAGCCACCTCTCGACTGCCTGAATGAGAAAGGAGGCCTCGAATCCCCTGTGGGTCGGGGCCTTTCAATTTGGTTCCCATAAGGGAATGGTGTGGCGGTGCAGGGCGCGCGAAATTTCCATTTCGTTCAACTGGCGCGACGAAAAGGCGTTCTTCGGGACTGAATCGGCACCTGCTGCGGGCGTTACGGGCAGTCGAAAACGTCAGCACGGGCGTCTGCTCGGACTCGACGTTTTGACCGGCTGAAGGCCCAACAGAGTGACAGAGGGACGGCAACGACTGCTTACAATTGTAGGGTGGTTTGCCGATAAAAAGTCCGAAAAATAAGCCCCCGGCGGTTGCAGAGGGCTGTGGTTGCATCTTAACTCAAGACAGCATCAGCTCTGAAACGGGGCTAGTGGTAGCTTGAGAGCTACGAGTTACGCAATCGCGTGTTTAAGCGGAGGACTCGCTGCCTTGGTGCTGTCGAGAGAAGCCTCAAATGCTATTGAGCCGATTCCCTGCGTTCGATTCGCCTGACGAGATGTCTGGGTTTGGCAGCGTACCATGCATCAAAAACTTGTCTAATGGTGTGGCGCATATAGTCGGCTGGAGTGGAAAGCTCGACGCCCTTGCGATGGAAAAAAGAAATGGTCAATGGCGGCAAAGCAAATAAGGATGCCGGCAATGCCGAGACTCGATTTTCATATCTCTCATCTTCCGCTACGCTCAAGGGGGAGAGGCTGAGAGCGTTGTGACGTCCGTTAAGCGCATCAATGCCGTAAAAATCGCAGATGGTCAGGCTGCGAGGGGCTGTAATGCCGATTGAGTTGAGCTTGGACAAAAGCAGCGGTTCATCGCCAACAGTCGTCAGCCATTCGCACGAGGCAAGTTGATGGTGAACATCGGCGCCGGGCTTGAAGATTGGATGTGAAGCAGAGGCGATAACGCCTTGGTCTACTTCAAAGAGCGGCTCTTCTTCAAGAGCTGCAAGTGATTCACGCTGATGGTCGCCGATCATGACAACGGACAAGTCCAGTTTGTCCGTCACGAGCTGTGAGAGGCAGTCGGTTAGAAAACCGCTGCTGAAAATGACTTTAGTCTCAGGAAAGCGGCTTCTGAAGTGCGTCATGGCATCGGCAAGAATGCAGGGCGGCAAAGTCGGCGTTACCGATAGGCGCAGCTTGTCGAAATGGCCTGTTGCTATGGCTGAGACTGCTGCGGCAGCCTTGTCGGCATTGGCGACAATGGTTTCCGCATATGGCAGAAGACTTTCACCGGCTTCGTTGAGCCTGAGCCCTTGGGCGCTTCTTTCAAAGAGCGGGCTACCGAGTTCCGCTTCCAATTGGGAGACGGCTTTGGCGACGGTTGACTGTGTGAGATTGAGTTCAACGGATGCACGTCTGACACTTCCTGTCTTTACAACAGCCAAAAATGCCTTGACCTGGCGAATTTTCATCGGAATCTCCGTTGTGCATAAAGGAACGGGGGTTGCGTCATAAAGACCCGGCAATTGAAAGGATCTTAACCGCCATTGATGACGGCAGGGGATCAAGACAGGGTAAACCCGATGGCCGCTGTGACATGAAGAAGGCGTCAGGTTCTTCAATGCAGGAAGCCTGACGCCTTTGGGAGGATTGATAATCAGAATCGATGAACGATACCGGCCGTGAATTCATAGCCGTTGGGCTTGGCTTCCATGGCGGCGGTTTCGACCTTTTCCTGAGACCAACCGGTCATGGCGTAGACGGCGGTGCGCTTCGAGATGGCATAGTCGTAGCCGAGGGCCGCGATCACGCGCTTGAAGTCGACGTCGATCTTGTTTTCCATGTCGCGGTAGCCGATGCTGGCCTTGGCAACACCGCCGAGCGCCGGGACGTTCACGCCAAGGCTGACGCCGTAGCCGTCAACGAAGCCGTAGCCCTTGCCGCCGGTTACGGCCATGATGCCGTCGGTGCCGACGCCGCCGCGGAAGGCGGGAAGCTCCTGGTCGCCGAAGAACTGCGTAAATGCGAGGAGTCTTACACCGCCGTCGAACGTGTAGTTGCCGCCGACGGTGACGGTCCATCCGTCGTCCTTGCTGGCGGCTGCGCCCGTGCGGTACGTGCCGTACATCGTCGTGTCGCCCACCACGATGGCTTCAACGGCGCCGGCCTTGTAGCGGGCGGCGACGGATGCATAGCGGTCGGATTCGCCGCCACGTCCTTCGGTGCTTGTGGTGAGGCCGGAACTCTTGAAGGAGTACATCGCGTAGCCCGTCAGACCGGCAAAGGTCGGGGTCACGTAGCTGATCGCATTGTCGACGCGGGTCCAGGAAGATGCGGAGATGCAGCTGGAACCGAAAGCCTTCGTGTAGTTGGCAAACAGAGGATCGATGGCGCGGAAGAGGCCGTCGGCGCCGAGTGTGCTGCCGAAGAGCGGGAGAACGCCTGCGGAGACTTTGCCGAAGGGCCCTGTCAGGTCGACATGGGCTTCACGGCCAAAGAGCTTGCCGGTCTGGTCGAACTGACCGTCGTCGGACTTGAAGCCGGATTCGAGAACGAAGCCGACCTTGTAGCCGTTGCCGAGATCTTCGGAACCGCGAAGGCCGAAGCGGGAGCCGAATTCCTTGGCGTTTTCCATGGAGAACGTGTTGACGCGGTCGTGGCCGGCAACGTCTGCATCGCTCGAAACAAAGGAGAGGCTGGTGTCGATTACGCCGTAAACCTGCACGTCGGCAGCGGTGCTCGGGAGTGCAGCAAAAGCGCACAGCGCGCCGGCGACTGCCATGGATGAGAACTTTGTGTTATTCATGACTCATTCCTGAATGTCGGCTGCATGCATCCCGGTGCATGCAGCCGGTTGGTGATGTTAGAGGTTGATAGAGCAGGGCGCTTTTTTTAGGCGGCAGCCAATTCACGACCGACCAGCCACCCCCAGGTCGCGGCGCGGCCCGCGCACATGCCGGCAATAAGATTGGGATAGGTGTTGGCAAAGTAGCCGCCGCTGTCCTGTCCGATCACGTAGAGACCGGGAATAGGATGACCTTCCGTGTCGATGGCATTCATGTGCGTGTTGATCTGGATGCCGTCGAGCGTGCAAAGCGAGTAGCCGGCATTCTTGACGCCATAGAAAGGCGGCTTTTCAAGCGGGGACAGACGGAAGGATTCTTTGCCGAAATCTTCGTCCACGCCCTTGTGTGCGAGATCGTTGTAGCGTGCAACCGTCTTCTTGAGGGCTTCGGGCGGCAGACGAAGCTTGCGTGCAAGCTCTTCGATCGTATCGGCCTTCTGTACGAAGCCGTCGGCGATCAGCTTGGGAAGAACCGTGGATTCGATGAATTCCCATGCGAAAATCGGACGCGCGCCGTTGGGGTGCGGATGCAGGCGAGAGCATCCGGCCATGCGCGTATGCTGAACAAAGTCCGTCCACGTGGAGTCGAAAAGCGAATAGTGGCAGTGTCCCTTCTGGTATTCGTCGGCATGAAGAATGCCTTCATAAGTGCCGGACTCATTGAAGAATCGTTCGCCGTCGGCATTCACCTTGAGCCACGGCTGGCTGCCGGGCCAGAACGTACCCATGTCGGTCTTCTTCATGGCTTCGATGCCGGGTTCCTGATCCGGACGAAGCGCGCTGCGGTCAAACTGTGCCATGGAATGGGTTTCGTCCATCTTCGCGCCAACCCACAGACAGGCACGAATGCCGTCGCCCATGGCGCCGGGCATGGACTTGTTGCCGCCCAGAATTCGAAGATTCCAAGGCTGAAGGGCCTCTAGCATGTCATAGTTTCGGCAATATCCGCCCGTTGCAATCACAACACCTTTGGAGGCGAGGTAACGAACATAGCGGCCGTCCGAGTTTTCTGCGATGCAGCCGGTGATGCGGCCGTTTGCTTTTTCCAGTTTCACCATCTTGGTGTTGTAGTGGAATTCCGCACCGTGCTTGACGGCATAATCGTAGAGAACAACGTTGCCATTGAGGCGCTTTTGGCCCTTCTGATTGTTTTCCCAACGGGCCTGCGGCCATCTCGGCGTGTGGCACGTCGGGATGGCGGGATAACGCGTGTTTTCGACATTGTCGACGGTTTCATGCCAAAGTTCGACGCCTCGTTCGGCAAGGCGGTCGCCGTACCAGTTCATCACTTCGCCGGAACGTTCGGCAAACGTAAGGTGGAGACGCTGGTCGACATGGCCGCCGGCCGCCTGGGTGGCAAGGGTGACGAACTCAAACTTGTTGATGTTGGTACCCCACTTCTTCTGGTAGCGGGATCCGATGGCGGCAAAGCCTTCGCGTACGCCGGTGCCGACGACAAATCGATCGATGCCGATCACCTTGGCTCCGCTCTCGGCGGCGCTGGCAACGGCAAACATGCCGCTGGTGCCGCATCCGACAACGAGGATTTCGGTTTTGACGGTCTTGACAATGTCCTTCTCGTCGATGACAGGCGGCTTGCCGAGCCAGTCGCCGGTCTTGGACGCTTCTTCAGCCGTCTTTTCAGTAATGACTTCAACGGGAATCTTGCCCTGAGCCTGTTCAATGCACTTGCGGGCCGCACGCGTAACGGCGTTGGAGGTCACCGTAGCGCCGGAAACGGCATCGATTTCGGCACCCTGAGAGGCGAGAAGGGCCTTCTTGAGCTTTTCGGCAGCGGCCTGGCCGATGGAAGGCGTTTCACTCGACGCATCAATCACGACGTCAACGATGCGGTCGGTTTCAAAAGTCATGCTGACGCGGACATCACCGGCGATGCCGGCAGCCTTGGCAGTATAGGTGCCGGGTTTGTAAAGGCCCGCCGGAGCGGCGTGAACGGCGGCAGCAGCCAGGGTGGCACTGCCGGCAAGGCCTGCGCGAAGCAGCTGGCGCCGAGAAAGGTTTTGCGACATTTGGTCTCTCCTGTGTAGATATGTGTCCTTTCGAAGAAATCATCTTCTCGAACATGAGATCATCATAGAAGAATCAATATCGGCTTTGTTTGGACAATTTTTCCCCCTGTTCGCTAATTGCGAACTCTCGTGAAAACCCTTGAGTTGCCTCTTTTCCCGTCGAAGCTTCCTGCGACCTGGTCGTCCTGCGCCGTCTTTACAACAGGCGTCGTCGATAACAAATAACAAAAGACTCGCCGGATGAAAACGGATCCGGCGAGTCTTGAGAATGACGGTAGCGCGGCATGAGTTGATGTTCGTCACTTCATGCCGCTGCTTTCGGCAAATTACAGCTTGTCCTTGGCGGCGGACAGGCCGCCTGGCGGCCGTTCACGAGGCAGTCCATGACGGCGGCGTGAATGCCGCCGACGCATTCGCCGGCCGCGAAGAGGCCGGGAATCGGCTGATCGGTTTCAACGTCAAGCACGGCGGTCGCGACGTTCGTGGCCATGCCGCCCATGCAGTGATGGACCTTCGGGCTCATTTCGGAGACGTAGAAGGGCGCTTTGCCGATCGGCTTTGCTTTCTTGTCGAAGCGGCGGCCGAAGTCGGCGTCCTTGCCGGCTGCGTGAGTTCGTTGTAGCGGGCGAACGTGGCTTCGAGCGTCTTCTGATCAAGCTTGTTGGCGTCGAAGAGCTCCTCGATGGCGAGGCAGTCGATGTCGAAGCGAAGCGTGGTGACGGGACCCGGACGGCCCGTGTCGAGCACGCCGACGCAGCCCGTGTAGCCGCCCATGCGCTCGAGGAGGGCTTCGGAGACGCCTGCGGCGCGGGCGAGCTCAATGGCGGCCTCGACCTCTTCGGGCTTGCGGGCCATGACGGCGTCGGGATTGATCACCTGAAGGCCGTCGTTTCGAATTCGAGCCAGCCTTGTTCCGGATTCATGTGGAAGCTGCGGCGGTCCTCGACCATGCGGTCAACGTATTGTTCGGTATGTGCGGTCATGTTGATGTCTTTGAGACCCCGGTTCATGCGGATAATAAAACTCAATCGGTTTTGACACCTGTCGATTTTAGGCGGCACATGCTGAAGAACTGAATCGGATTAACCCTTTGGGCGGGCCTTTGTGAAAGGTTCGGACAAATAGATGCAGGGTCTTTACGTACCCTATCCCGACGAAGCCGCCTGAAATCGATCGATTGCAGCACACAATGCCTGATTCGGGACGCGCCCTTGGTTCAAGGTCTTGCGACGCAAGTGTTCGGGGAGCGGGGAGGGTGTTTTCGGCAGTCAGCCTGCGGGAGCGGCGAATGCACGATTTTCGGGAAACGGAACTCAGGGAAAATGGGGAGATTACGTTTTGCGCGAGCGTGAAAACCCAGGGCTGACGATTACAAAATCCAATCAGTTGCGGCGCTCATATAGATGAAGCA
>ERZ809407.2152-NODE-2152-length-14165-cov-4.310560_pt1 | contig 14165 bp, 15 predicted proteins | sample MGYA00520792_ERZ809407 | MGnify/ENA primary metagenome ERZ809407 (study PRJEB31576, sample SAMEA3212665) | Homo sapiens | biome: human-gut; feature: human gut; material: fecal | place: Sweden | collected 2012 ...
CCGGGTGGCTGGGCATCCGGATGCCCACGGTGTCCAGACCGGCACAGCACTCCGCGGCCACCTCCGGGCCGCGGGGCATGATGATGGTCAGAGGGCCGGGGCAGAACGCGGCCATCAGCAGCTGGGCACGCTCGGGCACCTCGCTGACAAGGCCGGGCAGCATTTCCGGGCCGGTGACATGGACGATCAGGGGGTTGTCCTGCGGGCGGCCCTTGGCCACAAAGATCTTTGCAACTGCCGCGCCGTTGCGTGCATCGGCGGCAATGCCGTAGACCGTCTCGGTGGGCAGGGCCACCAGCTCCCCTCTGCGCAGCAGATCAGCCGCTTTGGCGATTACTTCGCCCTCAGCAGGTAAAATTTCAGTTTTCATTTTCATACGGTTCATCGTTCTTTCTATCTGTAAAGTATAAATACTTTTCAATCATCAAATCAACGCAAGCACGTTGTTCTTTTCATTGCAGTATCATTCGGTCTGTGCGTTGAGCTGACGCAGTTTTTCGGCCTGTTCATGGGTTGCCAGTGCATCAATGATCTCGTCCAGATTGCCGTCCATGATCTTATCCAGATTGTGGACCGTCAGGCCAATGCGGTGGTCGGTGCAGCGATCCTGCGGGAAGTTGTAAGTCCGGATCTTCTCGCTGCGGTCACCGGTTCCCACCTGCCCCGCGCGGTTAGCATTGATGGCATCCTGCTGTTCCTTCTGCTTCTGGGCCAGCAGGCGGCTGCGCAGGATCTCCAGCGCCTTATCCTTATTCTGGAACTGGCTGCGCTCGTTCTGGCACTCCACCACCATTCCGGTGGGGATGTGCGTGACCCGGATGGCGCTGGACGTTTTGTTGATGTGCTGACCGCCTGCACCCGAGGAGCGGAAGGTATCGATGCGCAGATCCTTGGGGTCGATGACAAGATCCACTTCTTCGGCCTGCGGCATCACCGCCACGGTTGCCGTGGAGGTGTGGATGCGGCCCTGCGTTTCGGTCTCAGGCACACGCTGGACACGGTGCACTCCGCTCTCATACTTGAGCCGGTTATAGGCCCCTGCGCCGTTCACGGCAAGGATGGCTTCCTTGACACCGCCCAGCTCCGTCTCGTTGAGGTTCAGCACCTCCAGCTCCCAGCCCCTGCTCTGGACGTACATGGTGTACATCCGCATCAGGCTGTGGGCAAACAGCGCGGCTTCTTCGCCGCCCGCACCGCCGCGCAGCTCCATGATGACACTTTTATCATCGTTGACATCCTTGGGCAGCAGCAAAATTTTGAGATTATTTTCCAGCTGCGCCACTTCCTGACTTTTTTCGCCGATCTCCTGCTGTACCATTTCCTTAAAGTCCGGATCAAGGGTCTCGCCCTCGAGCAGGGCTTTGGCCTGAGCAAGATGATCCTGCGCCGTGGTCAGGGCCTGATAGGCCTGCACCACGGGTTCCGCCTCGTGATACTCCTGCATCAAGCGGCGGAACAGTGCGGGATCTGCCGCTGTTTCCGGCTGGTTCAGGCGGATGGAAAGTTCTTCAAACCGGTGGCTGACAGCCTCCATTTGGGAAAGCAGTCTTGACATACTGTGCAGTTCTCCTTACATGACCCAATGGTTACTCGGCAGCGCCGGGCTTGAGCACTTTCTTGATGTTTTTTTCAATTTTCGCGCGGGGCAGCATGACCTCACGGCCGCAGCCCGTGCAGCGGATCTTGAAATCCATACCGACCCGGAGCACCTCGAAGCTGGAAGCTCCGCACGGGTGTTTTTTGCGGGTCTGGATGGTATCTCCCACTGCGATATCCATATTTTTTTCCCTCCTGCCGCCCCTTTGCGGGGCAGCACCCTGTGCAGCTGGTTTCCATGCCGCACATACAGATATAGTATAAACCAAACTCGTATAAAATGCAATTGTCCGCGCATAGAGTTTTAATGCCGACACCTGCTTTGTGTGCCGACGTGCAGCGGAAAACGCTAAAATAACACAGAAAGAGGAACAAACCATGATGCAGACATTTCGTACTGAAGGCAATTACCGTTCCGCAGACCGGCTCAGCCCCGCAGAACTGCGCGCCGCCATCGCCAGCCGCGAAATTTTACAGAGCACTGCCCTTGCCTTTGACACCCAGCGCCAGCTCCGGTTCGACCTGGGCGGGGTAAAGGCCGTGATGCCCTTTGGCCAGTGTGCCGATGGGGCTGAGAGCGGCACCGTGCGGGACATTGCGGTGCTGACGCGGGTGGGCCGCCCCACCTGCTTTGTGATCGAAGGGATGGAGACCGGGGAAAACGGCCAGCCCTACTACCTGCTTTCCCGGGCTGAGGCACAGCGGATGTGCAAGGCAGAGTATCTGGACACCTTACAGCCCGGGGACATCCTGCCCTGCACTGTGACCCACATCGAGCCGTTTGGTGCCTTTTGTGACGTTGGGTGCGGCATCAGCGCCCTGCTGCCCATCGACTGCATGTCGGTCAGCCGCATCTCCTCCCCTGCCGACCGGGTGAGTGTGGGCCAGCAGATCCTGTGCGCCATCAAAAGCCGGGATGTGCAGGGGCGGTTCGTGCTGACCATCCGTGAGCTGCTGGGCACTTGGGAGGAGAACGCCGCCGGGTTCACCGTGGGCGAGACCGTGGTGGGCATTGTGCGGAGCGTGGAGGAATACGGCACCTTTGTGGAAATCGCCCCCAATCTGGCCGGCCTTGCCGAGACCTGCCCTGACCTGCACCCCGGGCAGGCGGTGAGCGTCTACATCAAAAACATCCTGCCCGATAAAATGAAGATCAAGCTGGTCATCGTCAACCACAGCCTGGGCCAGAGCCACCGGTTCGACCTGCGCTATTTCATCACCGAGGGGCATATCGACCACTGGCTGTATTCCACCCCCGAAAGCCGCAAGCGCATTGAGACAGATTTTGCGGTTGCGGCTTGCAATCCTGTCTGAAACCCTTTATACTATAAGAAAGTGATTCTTTACGGCCTGCCCCGAGGCAGTGCCGGGCAGCAATTTGAAATGACAGGGGGATGTGCAGAACGATGGCCGCCAACGATGCTTTTACCGCCGGTGTTCGTCCCGGCGGGCTGACCGACAGCACGGAGATCCGGTTGCTGTTGTGTTATCTGGTGAAAAATGCCGGGCCGATCACCCGGACGGAGATTGAGAACGCGCTGATGGAAGAGCAGCTGGTCAACTATTTTGAGATCGGCTCCTGTCTGGATGATATCACCCGCCAGCAGCTGGTCACGCTGAAGGAAGATCGCTATTCCATCACCGAAAAAGGACGCAAGGTCGCGCAGGAGCTTGCCTATGACCTGCCCCGCAGTGTACGGGAGCGCGCGGTGGCAGCGGTTCTGCGCAGCCAGACCTGGGCCCGCAAAGAGGCCGAGTACAGCGCCCGCATCACCGAAAAGCCGGACGGCCACTGCTCCATCCGCTGCACCATCAAGGCACTGGATCAGGAGCTGTTTTGTCTGGACATCGGCACGCCTGACCGGCTGAGTGCCGATCTGGTCAAGAAGCAGTTCATCCTCAAGGGCAACGAGATCTATCAGATGCTTATCACCAAACTGACAGAGTAACAAAGAAACGGGGCTGTTGCAAAAACAGTCCCGTTTCTTTTAGTTCCAGCACGCTGCGGCGATCAGTTCCAGCACACTGCCCGCAATGCAGCGGGCCTTATCCGAGATGAGGAAGCAGTTTTCCAGCTCTGCGCGGCGGGGGTCCACATCAGCCACCTTGAACCCTTTGGTCACCGGGTAACCATCCCGCAGCAGACCCCGCAGGATGCCGGAGATCTGTGTGACCACCGGCAGACGCTGACCGTCCGGCGTTTCGATCTCGGCCACAGCCTCGCCCGCCTCCACAAAATCAGCGATAGAATGCAGGTTGCGGAAGATACCCGCGGCCTGCGCATGGAGCACACGCTCGGCACCATAGCCACCGATGATGCCCGGCACGCCGGAGTTGGGTGCGGCAGATCCCTCCCGGATGATGCGGCCCAGCTTGTGGCCGCGCTTGGTCTCCACCACCACGTCCACATCCTGCCCCGCCGCAAAGCCGGGGCCAAGGGCAATGGTCAGCGGAGCCATCTCCCGGGTGGTGCCCAGATTTTTCTTTGCGATGATGGCATCCACCAGAACAGCAGGCCTTGCCTGCGGCAGGCAAGCACCCGTTGGGTCTATCAGAATCGGCACTGCGTTCTGTACCCAGACGGCATCGGCATCTGCCAGCGTCTCCACCCGGATGCCCCGCATTCCTTCCACAGCGGTCTCGCCTTCGTAAACAGCCTCACAGAGAGACACCTGCCGACGGATGGCGGCGGGATGGGCTGTTTCCAGCACCAGCACCCGCAGCCCCGCCGACCAGAGCCGATGCACAACGCCGGTGGCAAGGTCTCCCCCACCCCGGACAACGATCAGGTCATCACGCTTCATGGCTCATCCCTCCGGTTCCAGACGCTGCAAAAAGACTTCCATGGAGCCGCCGCAGGCCGCAATGGCCGCGGCATCGCTGGCCCCTTCTGTGGTAAAGGCGGCCAGCCTGCACGGGGCAGCCCCCGGCTCCAGCAATTCCCGCGCCAGCTGCCGGGTGCGGTACTCCATGATGCCGCCGCCCACGCTGCCCACGGCAGAGCCATCGGGCAGGACCAACATCTTGGAGCCTTCCTCCCGTGGCGTGGAGCCATGGCGGCCTACGATGGTCGCCAGCACCGCCGGGGCGGTCTGCTGTTCCAGCGCGGCCAGCAGCGCCGGGGAAAAGCCCTCGGTCTGCTGGCGGCTGTTTTTAACGGAGACGATCTCCGCAAGAATAGAAAGTGCGATCTCCTGTGCGGTTTTTGCGCCAATGGAAAGCCCAATGGGCGCGTGCAGGGCATCAATGCGTTCTTGCGGCAGCCCCAGCTCGGCCAGTTGTGTGTGCACCAGAGCCGCGCGCTTCCGGCTGCCCATCATGCCCACATAGGCGGCGGGCTTTTGCAGAATAGAACGCAGGCAGGCAATGTCACAGCTGTGGGCACGGGTCACGACCACAAAGTATGTCTCCTGCCCGCCGGGGATCTGCGCAAGCCCCTCTGCAAAGGGCAGGCAGAGCACAGCATCGGCCCCGGCCTGACGCAGCTCCTCCGCAAACTCGGGGCGGTCCTCCAGCGCTGTGACCGGCAGGCCCAGCAGCTTTGCCAGCCGCACCACCGACGCGCCCACATGGCCGCCGCCGCAGACCACAAGCTGCGGGGCTGCGCCAAAGCGCTCCACAAAGATGCGCTGTCCGGCTGATTTCAGAATTCCACTGGAGGTCACAGCGGCCAGGCCAGGCAGATGCTCCCCCCAGAACGCAGGCAGTTCCTCCGGCCAGACCGGTGCTGTGTTCCGCAGCAGGACACGTTCCCCCTGCGCCGGGCCTTCCAGCACCGTGGCCAGCAGAAAATCCCCCTCCCGGTCATGGAGTGCATTGAAAAAAGAACGGTTTCCCATCCAATTCTCCTTTATTTGTTATTGTTCTACCACCGCTGCGGCATCATAGGCGGCGGGGTCGATGCGGCTCTGCCACAGCTGCCAGTCCTCGGGCGGCATCCGCCACGCAAGGCCGCACCCGGCAGAGAGCTCCCGGGGCAGCGGAATGAGCCGCCCGGGGATGTGTTCCGCTTCGCAGTGTTTTTCCCATGCCATCGCTTCCACTGTGGTGCGGAAGGATAACACGATATAGGGTCTCTTTGCACGCATCGTTTATTCCTCCGCCAGGCTGCGCACCGCACGGGCAGCGGCAAGCGCCTCCTCCCGGGTGTTGGTGTGGGAGAAGCTGAACCGCACTACACCCTGCTCCACGGTGCCCAGCGCCTTGTGCATCAGCGGAGCACAGTGCGCACCGGCCCGCACACAGATGCCGTACTCTTCCCAGAGCGCATCCGCCACCCGGGCTGAATCCTCGCCCGCCAGGTTCAGTGAGACGATGGGCGCACGCGGCGCAGTGAAGTCTCCATAAAGCCGCACACCGGGAATTTCCCGGGCAGTTTCATAAAACAGGCGTGCAAGCGCATTTTCTTTTGTTTCCAGCGCTTCCACGCCCTGCGTCAGGAGCCAGCGTACCCCGGCCCCCAGCCCGGCGATTCCCGGCACATTCAGCGTTCCGGCTTCCAGAGCGGTGGGCATTTCGTCGGGGTGGCGTTCATCAAAGCTGTGGACTCCGCTGCCGCCCACCACAAGGGGGGCAACCTGCAGCCCGGGCCGGACATACAGCCCGCCGGTGCCCTGCGGGCCCAGCAGCGCCTTGTGCCCGGTAAAGCAAAGTACATCGATCCCCAGTGCCTGCACATCCACTGGCATGGCACCCGCTGTCTGGGCGGCATCCACGAGAAACAACAGGCTGTGCTTTTTTGCAAAGGCGGACACGAACGCCAGGTCCGTGCGGTTGCCGGTGACATTGGAAGCACCGGTCACAACCACTCCCCTGGTGTTGGGACGGAGCAGCTGCTCAAACTGTGCATAGCAGAGCACACCGTTTTCATCCACATCCACAAAACTCACCTCACCCCCCTGCCTTTGGAGGCGGTAGAGGGGCCGCAGGACGGAATTGTGCTCACAGACCGTAGTGATGACATGATCCCCCGGGCCAAAGAGGCCGTTGATGGCCGTGTTCAGCGCCTGGGTCGCATTGGATGCAAAGGCGATGCAGGCCGTGCCTTCGGCGTGGAAGAGCTGGGCCAGCGCTTCCCGGGTCTCGTAGACGATGCGGGAGGCGTGCAGGGTGGGCGCATGGGCTCCACGGCCCGGGTTGCCCGCTGTCTGCAGAGCATCCAGCATCGCCTGCCCCACCTCCAGGGGCTTGTACAAGGTGGTTGCGGCGTTATCAAGGTAGATCACGGCTTGACCACGTTCCCGGCGTTCAGCATCTTTTCAGCGATGACATACATATTGGTCACGCCGCCCACGGCCAGCTTCTCCGTTAGGCCGTAGTAGTTCAGGCAGGTGCCGCAGGTCAGGATCTCCACGCCCTCAGCTTCCAGTGCCTTCAGGTCTTCCAGCATGGGCGAACCCTCACAGGTCAGGGATGCGCCGCCGTTATAGAAGAGGATCGTCTTGGGCAGCTTGTCCTGCTGGGTCAGGGAGAACACGAAGGCCTTAAGCAGGGTCTTGCCCAGCTCCTCGGCCCCTTCCCCCATCTTGTCGGACGCGATGACCACCACAGTATCGGTGCGGGCATCCGGGATGCAGGTTTCCGCTTCTGCCTGCTGTTTCTCTTCGCCCGGCACAGCGGTTTCCGCAGCGGGCGCGTCCTTGATGGTAAAGCGAACGCGGTATTCCTGTTCGGCCAGCTTTTCGGAGCTGGACAGATAGCCCTTCTGCTGGGCCATCTTGGTCAGGTTCTGGACAGCGATCTCATTGTCCACCAGCACTTCCACCTCGCCGGGGCCGTGCAGCTCTGCAATGGCCTTTTTGGCCTTGACCACGGGCAGCGGACAGGCATCTCCACGGGCATCGATCTTGATCATCGGTTGTTCCTCCCTCATTCGTATATTACTGTGATCTCCGGTGTCTGCTTTTCCCCAATGGTGCCCACAACCTTTGCGGGCAGACCCGCCGCCTGCAGCTCTGCTTCCAGGGCAGCGGCATCCTGCGGGGCCACGGCAAACAGCAGGCCGCCGGAGGTCTGGGGATCAAACAGGATCTCTTCCATCGGGAAGGGCACTTTCTCAAACCGGACAAAGGGCCCGGTGTGGTTGCGGTTGCGCTGACCGGCGGCGGTGTACAGGCAGGCATCTGCGGCCTCCCACGCACCGGGCAGTACCGGCACCGCATGGGCATCAATGACGCAGGAGAGCTTTTCCCCCATCATCTCGTGCAGATGGCCCAGGAAGCTGAACCCGGTCACATCCGTGGCGGCGTGCACCTCGTACCTGCGTGCGATCTCTGCCGCCGTTTTGTTCAGGGTGGTCATGGAACGGACTGCTGCTTCCATCTGTTCCGGAGCGGCTTCGCCCACCCGGTTGGCGGTGCAGATCAGCCCTACGCCAAGTGCCTTGGTCAGAAGGAGCTTGTCGCCCGGGCGGCCGGTATCGTTGGCCGTCAGGCGGTGCGGGTCTACAAGACCAGTCACCGACAGGCCGTACTTCACGCCGGTATCGGCAATGGAGTGCCCACCCGCCAGCGTGCCCCCGGCTTCGGCCACCTTTTCGGCACCACCGCGCAGGATCTCCCCCAACACGTTCAGATCCATGCTCTCGGGGAAGCAGACGAGATTCAGTGCCGTTTTGACCTCACCGCCCATGGCGTAGACATCGCTCAGGGCATTGGCCGCGGCAATCTGCCCGAAAGTATAGGGGTCATCGACCATCGGCGGGAAGAAATCCACCGTCTGCACCAGAGCAATGTCCTCGGTGATGCGGTAGACGGCAGCATCGTCCCGGCTGTCGTAGCCAACCAGAAGGTCGGGATCTTTTTCGCCCCGGGGCAGCTTTTCCAGAATACGGCTCAGTACCCCGGCACCCAGCTTGGCGGTGCACCCGCCGCCGGTGCAGAATACAATGGGGCCTTGTTCTGCCATTTCATGCACGCTCCCTTTCATCAAAATAAGTCAACACGCCCTGCACTTCATATTTTTCGCGCAGGAGCGCGAGGGTCTGTTCTCCGGCAGCAATGCGGGCGGGGGCATCCGCCTGATTGAGCACCACAGAAAAACGGCGATTCCCCACCAGTTTTCGTCCTCCCTGCTCACTGGCCAGCAGCCTTGCCAGCAGCTCCGGGGTCAGAAGCGTTTCGGGGGCAGTGCCCAGCAGGGCGCAGGCCTGCTCCAGCCGGAAGCAGACCTCCCGCAGAGGTCTGCCCAGCGCAGATAATCCTGCCACGGCCAGCACGATATCGCTTTCCGGCAGCAGCACCGGTTCATGGGCCGCCGGAACTTTGCAGGGCATCCGTTTTGCGCCGTCCGCTTCCAGAAGAACCATATCCGCCTGTGCCATCCAGCGGGTCAGCTGCTCCGGCGGCAGGGCGGTCAGCTTGCCCTGCTCTGCCGGGACACCGGCCACGGCATATCGCCCTGCCGTCCAGAGGAACGCAAGAGCAGCCTCATCTGCGGCATAATTCTCCCCCGGCTGCCGGATGTGGGTGGTGGTGCTCACCAGCACCCGCCAGCCTTTGGCGGCACAATGCCGGGCAAAGGCATAGAGCAGGGTGGTTTTTCCGCCGCCGCCCACCAGCGAGACTACATGGCCCTTTTCTGCCAGAAACGGAAACTGTGTTTCCGGAAGCATCAGCGGTTTTCTTCCACCGCCATGGCGACCTGCTCCGGGGTGATGGGCAGCTCATAGAAGCGGGTGCCGATGGCATTGTAGATGGCATCCGCGATGGCGGGCAGCGGGGTGTTAATGACCACCTCACCGATGGATTTTGCACCAAACGGGCCGTTGGGCTCGTAGCTGCTCTCAAACTCCACCCGGATGTGGCCGATGTCCACACGGGCGGGGATCTTATACTGCATAAAGGAGTTTTCCATCGGCCAGCCCTTGGCATCGTAGGTAATGTTCTCAGTCAGGGCCATGCCAATGCCCTGCAGGATGCCGCCCTCGGCCTGCACACGGGTCAGGTTGGGGTTGATGGGGGTGCCGCAGTCCACGCAGGCGGCATAATCCACCACCTTGACCTCGCCGGTCTCCTTGTCCAGCTCAATTTCAGCTGCACCGACCATGTAGGGCGGGGGCGAAAGGGGCGAGGTGTGGGTCTCGGTGATCTCCAGCGGCACCATGTGGCCGAACTGGGAGGCGAAGGCCACCTCAGAGAGAGAGACCCTCTTCTCCGGGTCTGCGTTCAGGGAGACGAACTTGCCGTCAAAATCCACGGCATCTTCGGTCGTCTGGAGCAGCTCCGCGCCCAGCTTGCAGATCTGGCCGCGCAGCCGCAGGGCGCACTTCTCCACTGCCTTGCCGGTGACATAGGTGGTAGAGGAAGCGTAGGAGCCGGAGTCATAGGGCGAAGTATCGGTATCCGCGCCAAAGACGGTGATATTGTCCAGGTCACAGTCCAGCACCTCGGCGGCGATCTGAGCCAGCGTGGTGTCACAGCCGGTGCCCATATCGGCCGCGCCGATGATGAGGGAGTAGAAACCGTCATCGTTTACCTTGAGGGTGGCGCTGCCCACGTCCATGCCGGAAATGCCGGAGCCCTGCATGGCCATGCCCATGCCCACGGCACGCACCTTGCCATTGCCAAGGTCGCGCGCAGGGTACTTGTTGTCCCAGTCGATCATCTCGTGGACTTTTTTCAGGCAGCGGTCCAGCGCGCAGCTGGTGTTCACAGCGCCGTAATAGGCAGGCATCACATCGCCCTCTTTGACGATGTTCATTTCACGGATCTTGAAGGGGTCCATGTGAAGTCTGGCGGCCAGCTCGTTGACGGCAGATTCCACTGCAAACAGGCCCTGGGTCGCACCATAGCCGCGGTACGCACCGGCAGACATGTGGTTGGTGTAGACCACGTCGCTGACAAAACGGAAGGCTTCGGCCTTGCCATACAGCGGGATGGACTTGTGACCGGAAAGGCCCACCGTTGTGGGGCCGTGCTCGCCGTAGGCACCGGTGTTGGACAGGGTGTAGAGGTCGATGCCCTTCACGATGCCGTCCTTGGTGGCACCCAGACGGACGTGCATCTCCATCTCGTGGCGGGGCGAAGATGCGGTCTGGCTCTCTTCGCGGGTGAAGATCAGCTTACAGGGCTTCTTGGTCTTCCAGGTAACAAAGGCCGGATAGATGGCCGAGACCGCCGTCTGCTTGGCACCAAAGCCGCCGCCGATGCGGGGTTTGATGACGCGGATCATGGATTTGGGGATGTGCAGGGCGTTTGCCACATTGCGGCGGGTGTGGAAGACGATCTGGGTCGAGCTGAGGATGTTCAGCCGCCCGTACAGGTCCATCCAGCAGCAGGTGCGGAAGGTCTCCATCATGGCCTGCTGACAGGCCTTGGTGTGGTAGACATGGTCGATGACAACATCGCACTTTGCCAGCACGGCATCGATGTCGCCGTCGCCGCACGCATCGTGGGCACAGAGGTTGCGCTTGTTGTCGGCACCCACGGGGCTCAGGCTCTCCCAGTTGTCCTCCGGGTGGACAAGGATGGGGTTGTCCTTCGCAGTGTGGAAATCCAGCACCGGCTCCAGCACCTGATACTCCACCTTGATGAGCTTCATGGCCTTCTCGACACACTTCTCATCCTTGCCCACCACAATGGCCACCACGTCCCCCACAAAGCGGACGTGGCGGTCAATGACCAGGCGGTCGTAGGGGCTGGCTTCGGGGTAGGTCTGGCCGGCCTGCGTGTAGCGGCGGGCGTTCTGATCTACATCCTCCCAGGTGAAGATGGCCTCGATGCCGGGCACCTTTTTGGCCACGGACGTGTCGATGCGCTCCACCATGGCGTTGGCATGGGGCGAGCGGTACAGCTTGACGATCAGGCAGTCTGCCGGGGCCAGATCATCCATGTAAACGGGCTTGCCGGTCACAAGCTGCATGGCATCCTTTTTGCGGAATGCTTTATTGACGTTTTTCATTCGGCACCCTCCTGTTTTGCTTTCTTCCAGGCGAGGAAATTCTGGATGCCCCGCAGCTGGCCCTCGTAGCCGGAGCAGCGGCAGAGGTTGCCCGCAAGATATTCCTTGATCTCCTCCTCAGTGGGATATTCCTTTTCCCGGAAGAGGGCGAGGGCGTTCATAATAAAGCCCGGGTTGCAGAAGCCGCACTGCTCCGCACCCTGATCGGCGATAAAAGCACCGAACTCAGCAGCCTCCTCCTGCAGGCCCTCCAGCGTGGTCACCCTGTGGCCGTCGGCACGGGCTGCCAGCACAGAGCAGGACAGCACCGGCACATCGTCCAGAAAGACGGTGCACAGGCCGCAGTTAGAGGTCTCGCAGCCGCGCTTGACACTGTAACAGCCGTGTGCGCGGACAAAATCGATGAGCAAGGTGTCCGGTGCGGCCTCTGCCGTGACTTTGGTTCCGTTCAGAATAATATTCACCTGCATCTTGTCTCACCTGTTCCCTTCCAATTTCAGCACAGCGCGCTTGACCAGCACCCCAGCCAGATGATTGCGGTATTCCGCACTGCCGCGCATGTTGCTCTCCGTCCGGATGTTCGCCCGCACCTCAGCGGCAAAGCGGGCGGCGGTCAGCTCCGGCGTTTCGGCGGCATTGGGCTGCAGGGCATACAGCACTGCCTTGCCGGGCCGGGCACCAATGGCGACCCGGAAGCCCCCGGCCGTTTTCGCGGCGGCACAGGTCAGCACAGGAAAATCCGTCTGGCTGTTGCGCACCGACTGATAGCAGAATGCTGCCTGCTCCTTCGGCACGATGACCCGCACCAGGATATCCCTGTCGTACGGGCGCTGAGCATACTCCGAAAGCGGCACAATGCCGCCCTTGTAGAGCTCCACCGAAGCGTTCAGGGCCAGGAACATGGTCAGAACATCGGAAAAGCCAAAACGGCTGTAAATGCTGCCGCCCACGGTGGCAAGGTTGCGCAGCTGCACACCCACAATGTGGCGCACAGATTCCCGCACAGCGCCGTCCGTGTAGGCATTGAGCCCCTCGTGGAGCTCGATCTGCCGCAGGGGGACCATGGCCCCGATGGAAAAGCCCTCGGCCGTTTCCTCAATTTTGTCCAGCCCAAGGCCCGACAGGTCGATGGCGGTGCCGACATTGATGTTCTCCATCTTGAGCCAGATCATGCCGCCGATGACCCGATTGTTTCGCTTCTGGTTGAGCTGCCAGGCTTCCTCGAGGCTTTCGGCCCGTTTGTATTCCCGGATCGTCATCATACGCAGTACCTCTCTTTTTTCGATTGCTACTTTTATTTTATCACAAAATCCCTTATAATGCCACTGGAAAGACTGCCGCAGAGTCGGCAGGTTCAGGAGGAATGATTTTATGGCAGAGTTGTGCAGAAAAAACGCCCGCCCTCCGGTGGGATGCGTCATCATGGCATCGGGGCTGGCCCGGCGGTTCGGCTCCAACAAGCTGCTGGCCGATTTCGGGGGCCGCCCCCTGCTCTGCCGGGCGCTAGAGGTCACCGCCACCCCCGCCCTTGCCGCCCGGGTGGTCGTGACCCGTTCTGCCGAGGTAAAGACCCTGTGTGACGCACAGGCCGTTCCCTGCCTGCTCCACAGCCTGCCGGGCCGGAACGACACTGTTCGGCTGGGGCTGGAGGCGCTGCTGGAGCAATGCCCCAACCTTGCAGGCTGCATCTTCCTGCCCGGAGATCAGCCACTGCTGCAGCGGGAGACGCTGGAAGCGCTGATCACTGCTTTTGCCCAGACACAAAAAGAAACAGAGCGGGCGATCTTCCGGCTGGGAGCCCGGGCCGCACATGGCCCGGACACCGTTGTCGGAAGTCCCGTTCTGTTTGGATGCGGATATTTTCCCGCTCTGCGCACCCTGCCCGAGGGCAAGGGCGGCAGTGTTGTGCTCAAGGCTCACCCTGAGCAGGTACAGATCGTTTACGCCCAGCGGCGGGAAGAACTGCTGGATGCAGATACGCCGGAAGCTCTGGAGGAGCTCTCCGCCATTGCAGCGCAATGGTGCATCACCTGACAGGAGAGGCAAGGGCACTTCTTGGCTCCCCTGTCAGGTGACTGAGAGGTTTATTCGGCCTTATCGTCTTTGGGCAGCAGCACGTTCAGCACAATGGCCACAAAGGCTGCGGGCACGATGCCGCTCTCGCCGCAGATCAACTGGAAGAACTGGGGGGTGTGTGCCAGGATGCTGGCATTTGCACCCATGCCGTAACCCACGCCCAGTGCAACAGAAACGATGGTCAGGGTGCGCGGGGTCATCTTTTCCTTGGTAATGAGCTGGATGCCGGACACCACGATGGAAGAGAACATCATCACGGCAGCACCGCCCAGAACGGCCTGCGGCATGATGGAGACCAGTGCGCCCAGCTTGGGGATCAGGCCGCAGAGGATCAGGAAGATGGCACCGGTAGCCAGTGCACCGCGGTTGACGACCTTGGTCATGGAAACCAGACCCACGTTCTGGCTGAAGGAGGTGTTGGGCAGAACGCCGAAGCAGGCGGCAAAGGAAGAGCCCAGGCCGTCGCAGATAACACCGCCGGACAGCTCCTTATCGGTGGCCTCACGGCTCATGCCGCCCTCCATCACGCCGGAGATATCGCCCACCGTCTCCACAGCGGTGACGATGAACATAATCAGCACCGGCAGGATCGT
>ERZ809407.2184-NODE-2184-length-13973-cov-6.844733_pt1 | contig 13973 bp, 18 predicted proteins | sample MGYA00520792_ERZ809407 | MGnify/ENA primary metagenome ERZ809407 (study PRJEB31576, sample SAMEA3212665) | Homo sapiens | biome: human-gut; feature: human gut; material: fecal | place: Sweden | collected 2012 ...
TGGTTCTTTTATATTACGGGTAGTTAAAACTGTGATTTTATGATATAGGAAAAAATCAATGAAAATCAGCATCAAATATATTAGCTACTTCAGAAAATCAACCAGTTAGAAATTAAGAGAGATTACTATTAACCGTAGTAGTTTCTCTTATTTTTATTACAGAGAACCTCAGATAGCCACATATATTCTTAAAACTTAAAGATAAAAGTGTTTAGACTAAGTCTTATTCATTGGATAATTTTACAAGTATTTTTATTTAAGAGTAATTTAGGGGTAGTTTTAAGGTGTTTTTTATTTTTAGGAGTTATGTTCACAAGCAAATTTAATTTAGCAAATAAACATTTTCAAGGAATAACAAATGTAAAGAAATGTTCACGAGCAATTTCAAGTTAGCAAATGCACATTTGTTGAGAATTAATATGTGTAAAGAAATGTTCACGAGCAATTTCAAGTTAGCAAATGCACATTTTATAAGTTAATTTATCACTTACTCAATATCAAATTATATTCTCAAACGGCAGAGGTATTGTCATTTATGAATTTTGAAAGTGAGGTAGCAAATATGAGTTTTGTAGATAATGAAATCTTTGACGATGTTATTGTAGGTGAGTACATGGATAATGATGGAAAAATCATTAAGAATGTATATACCACTAAAGATGATGCAGCGTTAGTTATAGGTCTTAGTACTTTAGAAAATTTGCTTGCAAAGGTTAACTCAGGGGTAGGAAGAAGTTTTACATTTATGACTTTTGATGAGGCAAACGAAGTTTATGGCGATGAGATTCGTGCCAATTATAGAAAGGAATTAAAGGCTAAGAGAGAAGCAAAGTTAAAAGCTCAACAGGAGCAACAGAAAACAGCACAGGCAGAGCAGAAATTAGTTACACCACAAATAACTTATGAAGAAGCTAATAAATTGTATGGAGATAAAATTCGTGAGGAGTATCAAGAAAGCCTTGTTAAATCAGGGGTAGTTCTTCAGTCAAAAGATACTAAGGAAAATCAAGCAGATATTTCTAAGAAAAATCTTAGCATTGCTAACAATGTAAGAGTTGCACAAGCTGATAGTGATAGGGTTATGATAATCAAGCTAATTGCTTATGGCAAAACAAAGCAGGAAATTGTAGAGAGTCAAAATTTTAGTCGTACAAAGGTAGAAAGAGTTATTAAAGATTTAAAAGAAAAGATTGATAAGAAAGGTTTGAAGGAAGCTGAAAGTTATATAAATAATCTAGTGAAGACTTATTCAGGGGTAGTAATTGAATCTCCAGATAAGGATAATAGTAAGGTTTCAAGTTTTGTTTTATTATATCATTGCTCTTATAAAGAGATACAGAAGGCAGAGAAAGAAAAGAGATTAAATGAAGAGGCTAAACAGCGTGCTATTGAGGAGCATAATAAGAAAGAAGAGATTAAGGCTAATAAAATTGCAGAAGAGCAAATGAAGCATGTAGATGAAGAGTTGGCAAAATTAGGTATTACAAGAACACCAGAAAAGCCTGTAGTTAAGTATAACAAAGATGGAGAAGAAATAGCTGATATGGATTCAATATTAAGTCTATTTTCAGGGGTAGATATATCAACTCCAGCTCCTGTAGAAACACCAGATACATCAGCAGATGTAAGTTCATATATTGATAAATTAAGTGAATTACAAAAGAAAGCCGACAGACGAGAGCAATTATTACCTACAAAGCATGAAATTTATGTAAGTGATAGCGAAGCTGATGAGTGAGGTGAATAATATGTTTGTAAAGTATACATTTGGCAGTCCTTTACAGGAACATGTCTATAAATTAGAAGATACAGCTACAACTAATGATGTAATAAATTTAGGTAGATACTTAGTAACTCATGCAGGTATTCCAGATAGAGATTCATTCATGTACGAGCAGATAGATAGTCCTAATAGTGTCAAAGAGAAAGTACCAGCTATTAAACCTATTGATGTAGGTCTTACTAATAAAGAAATAGAAAGCATGCTTGCAAAAGTAATATAGGAAAATGTAGAAGCCAGTCGAAAGATTGGCTTTTATTTAGGGGTAGTTTTAAGACCGGTCTTGTGATATAATATTCTTCAAAATAGAGGAGGAGATTATATCATGGCAGCACAAGATATCTTAGACAATATGTTCCCAGTTGCATGTGCAGGTGTTCAGAACATTAACAAAAACAATGATTTAACAGAGCAAGAAGTAAATATATTATATTCTATTGTAGATGATTTTGATAATCAAAAAGAAAACTTTGATTGGAAGTCAGCAGTTAATACTATTTCAGGGGTAGCATCTAGGTTTGTTACTAAACTTAATAACAAGCGTAATCAGACAGCTATGCCTTTGCTTATTCAACAAATAATATTCTTTATGGCAGTTAGAGGTCAGGACTACGATTTGTGTAGTCAAACAGAGCTGATGTATGAATTTACAGGCAGAGCAGAGTATAACCCAAAAGGTGAGTATACTTGCAACAATAGTACTCCATTAAGTTTAGGTAAGATATTCAGTAAATTTCCATATGATTATAAGTATTATATGAGTTGTAGGGATTATAAATTTGAATATGAGTCTTTACCAGGGATAGTTTTTTCTCAGCCAGCAGTTTTATTTAATTACAATGGTCAAAAAGATAGAGAATTAGGTGTAGTTATCAGAAATCTGGCTTATCAAGCAGGAAAATATAAGCATTTTGTTGATGTTTTTGGAGGAACAGCTTCAGCAACATTAGCTGTACCTAAAAGAGGGCATGGTTCTAACAAAAAAGGCTATGTTTCTTATACATATAATGATTTGGATGATGGACTCGTCAATTTATATAATGTAATTAAATCGGATGATTATGTGTTGCTTATAGATGAAATAAATCAGCTCAAATCAGCTCTTTCAGGGGTAGATGATTTCGATGATAGTATTGATTATGATGCTGAGATAGATAAGTTTTTCAACAAAGCTACAAGGGTAAGTAGAGAAGCCAGATTTAAGGAACAGGCAGATTCAGGAGAAGCAGATATTTATAATAAGTCTAATGCAGAAACTATATATGCTATGAAACCTGTAGCAGATTATATGAGAGAAATTCAGGCAAAAATTCCTAGTATGTTAGATAGTATTTCTATTTCAGGGGTAGTATACTCGAAAGCTGATATTGAAAAGAAATTTGAAAGTTTAGTAGCCGACTCTGAATATTTAATGAGGTATGCAAGTGATAGAGCTTTTTTTGATGAACTTGGTTCTCAGTTAATATATAAAGGTTTGAAGGTTGTAAGAAAAACGGGTGCAAATAAAATAGATGACCTTGTAGAAACCTCAAAAGACAGTAGGATGCGTGATTTACAAGCTAGATTTTATCAATATTATGCCTACTTGTCAAATGTATTAGACTCAGGGGTAGGCACTCCAGTTAGAAAGGCTTTGGCTTTCATATTTATAAGTTCAATGAAGACGAGTGGAAGTACAGATATTTCTGCTGTAACACGTATAGTTCCTAATAGATATTATAAAAATATATCTAAGGTTTGGAGACATTTCCTTGAACCCACAAAGAAACATCAGGCTAAAATGCCAGAGCAAGTAGATATAGTCAAGGAGTTACATGAGCAGTTTAATCGAATAGATATAATAAATAAGGATTTCAAGGAAGTTATTACATCTACAATAGAAGTTGTTAAGAAAGAGAAAGAGGAGGCAAAGAAAAACTATAGTAAAGCAGAATCAGGAGCCTTATTAGTAGTTGATAGTCCTTATATAGCAACTACAGGCTACAAGGCAGGAGCTTTTAATAGAGAGGATATGCATGATTTAATAGAACTGCTAGGGGTAGCTGCAGATGTTAATTGTAAGTTTATCTTTTGCTGTAGAGCTTGCGCAACAAGTAGTCAAGGTGGGACAAAGACAGATTATAAAGCAATAGATAAGGCAATAGTTGAAACAGTTTATACTTATTTCAATGATATATTTTTAGCAAATAAGAAGCCACTTTGGGTAACTACAATAGCAAGAAATAATAAATATGATTTCTTTGAGGATAATGTAGTCAACCATAAAGAGACAGAGATCATGATTACAAACTACAAAGTAGAGCATGTAGAAGTAAGTCCTTTATATCCAAAGGCTAGTTATGAGGTCTATACATTCAAAGACTTTATTGAAAAGTTAGGTCAATATTTATAAATTCTTTGGCAAACCCTCGAACTTAAAGGTTTGGGAAATGTTAGCCTGTTTATACAGCCGACTTATGTTGGCTGTATTTTTTAAGTTCAGTAATCATAATAAAATATAAGTAATTTAGGTAAGACAATTTCAGATTAGTCAATCTCAAAATATCTCTCTTATAAAATGAAGGGAGATATTTTGCTATGGAAAAATATTATACAACAACTGAATTTGCTCAGGCAGTAGGTGTTGTTAAAAATACTGTAGTGAACTGGGAGAGAAAAGGTCTTTTAATTCCTCATCACGTAACACCAACTGGTAGACGTTTCTATTCTCAAGAGCAGTTAGATGATTTCTTCCGAAGAAAAGGAAGTGATTCTAATGTTTAAGCTTGTAGAAAAGAAGGAAAATAAATATTTAGTCCTTGATACTGATGATGGAGTTATTGAGGAGTATTTTTGGGAGGGTATAATAAATTTTCTTCAATCAGGGGTAGTCATCGAGGGTTGCCATGAAACAGAGCAAGGTTGTCATTTTGATATTGATAATTCTGATTATCAGGTAATTCATAAAGGTTATAAGTTTAGACTTTACCCAAATGATAAGCAGAAGGAGTATTTTGCTAAATGTTTTGGCTGTGCAAGGTTCATATATAACAAGATGTTAGCTGATAAAATAGAGCATTATCAGAAAACAGGAGAAAACCTTACAGTTTACCCAGCGAATTATAAAGATGATTTTCCTTTTCTTAAGGAAGTGGATAGTATGATTTTTAGTAATGAATTACTACATTTACAAAAAGCTTATAATAACTTCTTTAAGCATAAGGATTTTGGCTTTCCAAAGTTTAAGTCTAAAAAGAATAATTATAGGTCTTTCAGTACAAGTAATGATACAAGATATAATACTGTAGAAATTATAGATGATAAATATTTAAAATTTCCTAAGAGCAAAAATTTTGGTTTAATAAAGGTAAAAATTTCTCAACCTATCAGGGGTACTATAAAGACTGTAACTATATCACAAGTTCCTAGTGGAAAATATTATGTTTCCATGAATGTAGCAATTTGGTATCAATCTTTACCTAGCAGGGGTAGTTCCATCGGTTTAGATTTAGGAACAAAGGATTTAGTTATCACTTCTGATGGAGATAAATTTGACAACATCAGGATTTTAGAAAACCACCAAGCAAAGTTAGCGAAGCTACAAAGACAGTTAGCTCACAAGCAAAAGGGTTCTAGGAATTATGAGAAAGCACGTATAAAGCTGGCAAGAGAGTATGAAAAGATAGCTAATATCAGAAAAGATTATTTACATAAAATTTCTCACAAAGTAGTAAGCGAAAACCAAGCTATATTTAGTGAGGATTTAAATGTAAAAGGTCTTATGAAAAACCATAGACAAGCAAAGTCTATTGGTGATGCATCTTGGTATGAGTTTACAAGACAGCTTGAATATAAGTCAGCTTGGAATGGTAGAGTTTATCACAAAGTAGATAGATTCTTCCCAAGTTCTCAGTTATGTAGTTCTTGCGGTTTTAAATATGAAGCAGTCAAGACTAAAAACTTGAGAGAGTGGAGGTGTCCTAATTGTGGTGCATATCATGATAGAGATATAAATGCAGCAATAAATATACTTATCAGGGGTAGTCAAGACTTAGGTCTTTCACTAGCCTAGATAATAAATAAATGTAGGGTTGGTCGAACCCAAACATATACGCTTGTGGAGATAGTAGGTTACGAGGTCGTAGAAGCAAGAATTCCATTAACTATGGAAGCGACAAAGTAAAGGAGTGTGATGTTCATTGATTGTGAGAGATTTAAACAAACTAATAATTTTATATTGAAAGGAGCTTGATAGGGTATGCAAAATCTAAAGTATGTAGCTTTTTTAATGAGTGTTGGTCTTTTAGGTTTTAGTCCTACTATTGTACATGCAGACAATACTAATGCAGCAATTGTAGCTGAGACTTTTGAAAATGATTCAGGGGTAGTAACTAACTCAGCTATAGAATTATCTATATCAAGTAATCTTGTATATGAAAAGCAGGAGATACAACTTGATTCAATTCCAAGTGACTTACATGTAGATTTACCTACAAATATTACACTAGAAGCATTGAATGATAATCAATATGGTTACACTGACAGGATTAAAATTTCTTGTGATAGTGATAATGAATATCGTGTAGAGTTATCTCTTAAAGATTCTAATATTACTTATGTTAGTTCTGATGGTGACACAGTTAAAGGGGTAGCCACTATAGGAGATTCTACCAGTTATTCTTGGAGTTATGACGATGTTGCTTCAGGTCTGGAAATTCCTTTATCTGTTGTAGTTGATAAACCTGAGTATACAGGCAGCTATACAACAGCATTAAACTTTAGTATCAATGTTTATCAAACGCAGGAAGTTGAAGTAAAAGCTGAAGAAAATGCTTCAGTTACCAAAGATATTGGAAAGTCAGGGGTTAAAGGAAATAAGGAAGTCAAAGAAGATACTAAGGTAAAGGACAAGAAAGTCACTTCAAAAGAAGAGGTCAAGGAGGACACTCAGGTATCTGATAAAGCAAAAGTTGAGCCATCTACAAGTGAAAAAAATACTGTAGTTGCTGATGATACTTCTGCTTCAGGGGTAGCTTTTGAAAATACTGATACAATATTTATCAGTAAAGATATTACAAGCATCGATGCAGATGCTTTCAATAATTTAGACCTTTTAAAAGTAATTAACTTTGAGGGTACAAAAGAGGAGTGGAATAAAATTTTCACTGGTTCTCTTAAATCAGGGATAGTTCTGAACTTTAATTCATCAATGATAGGTGATTCTACTGTAGTTCCTACAGAGACAACATCATCTAAGGTCGAAGACAGCCAGTCCAATAAAGATAATTCTAGCCGAGACCTAACTATCGAAGACAGCCAGCCAACTACAAAAGTTGAATCTGTAGATTGTAAGTCTAGCCGAGATAGTTTTGAAATCACTGAGAGTGCAGATTCAGTGAATACAGGTACTGAAAGTGCAGCGTCAGTATCAAGCAGTATTGATGAGTAACCGTTCAATAACTATATAAGTCTTATTCATAATCGAAAGCCATTGCATTTTGCAGTGGCTTTTCTCTTTTTAGCCAATATCTAAACATTTCCCAATGTTTTTATCAATTTGCCAAATCTTAAATTATTCTTTGTGACAGCAAAAATTATGTCCTTTGTATAAGACATTTAAGAAGCCATCAAAACTACAATCTTATTCCTAAGTCATGTAGTTTCATAGGTTTTATTCAGGAGGTATTAAATTTGAATGCTATTGATAAGTTAATCACTAAAGAAATTATATTTGAGAAATCAGAGTTTAAAGATACAGATGTAGCTGAACTGGTTGATTTACTTAATGAAGCAAAGAAGGAGATTAAATTGTATGTTTCCAGTCTTTCAGGGGTAGATACTTATGTTTTTTCTTTGAGATTACCTACAGGTGACAATATAACTGCTAGAAGAGGCAATACAAGTATCTTGGATAACGAAATAGTTTATTTGCCTTATGGTAGTTTTTCATTGAAGTTATTTTTAGCTATGAAAGCCGATGGAGATAATTGTCCAGTATTTAAACTTGTAAATTACTTTAGCGAAAATGTTGATAAGTTGTGTAAATTACTAATTAATGCAGGGGTAGTCGACGCTAAAGAGCCTGAATTATTAATCACAAGAAGCATGTTAAATAATGCAGGTATTATAGATATATTAAATCTACATACATGCATTACTATATATTTTAATTTTTTCAAGGAGGTATAAGAAATGGAGAAATATTGTATCGTAAATGGTCAGATAGCCATCTTCAAAAGGGAGTGTGATGAAGTAGTTACACTTGAGCCTATAAAAGGCATAGATTATGTATTTGAAGAGAAAGATCCAGTTGAGGTAACAATAGAAGGTACAACTTATTCAGGGATAGTACTTACTAAAGATGATGAGATAGTTATTGATGCTTTAGGTAGTAAGAAAGCAGATGAAGTAATTGGAAGAGTTATCTCATATGAAAATGGTTATGCAATCTGTAAAGGGGTAGTACTTGATGTAGCTGGAGAGGTGTATGTAACCCATCAGACAGACGATGAAATTGTGTTTATTCCAAAGGAGATAGCTGAATTATGTTAGGAATTTTAGTTACAGGTTTTACAGCAGAGAAAATTGATGTAGTAGCTCAGACAAGTAAAGAGTTACAAGTCAATATTAAGGATAGCAAGTATTCTTTTGACATTGATGAAGATGTAAAGGTTATTGTAAATAATAGGCTTTATTCAGGGGTAGTAACTGAGGTTATGACTGTTATGATTTTTATAACTATTAAGTCAGAGAAAGAAGTTCCTGATATTGTAGGAAAAACAGTTAGTTATAAGGATAAAACAGGAGTAGTCATTGATATCAATAACTTTAGTATTATTGCCGATGAAGATGCACCATATCTTCCAGACGATGAAGGCTTTGAGTCAGATACAGACTATTTAATTATTCAGCTAAATGCTGATAGATGTTATGCAAAGCGAGAGGATGTGATTGTGTTGTGATACTTGGTAAATTAAGAGTAGGAGATTATGTTAAGTGGCATCTAGGTACAGAAGTATGTACAGGGGTAGTCAAAGCCGTTAAAGGTAAAACAATAATCATTGATACAGGTGAATTAATTTTAGAGATGAAGAAAAAGGAGTTAAGAAAGATATGAGTTTTTGGAATATTAATGTGAGGAAAGATGGTACAGCAGTTATTGTAGTTACTGAGCAGTTTGGTGTAAAACCTACACAGATTATTAGAGCAGCCAATAAAGATTTGACTCTCACAGATAATTATTTGGAAGTTGATAATAAAGGTCAGAAGTTATATCTACCTTTTAGTGCAGTTTGGTATCCTAAGACACCAACACCTTATGGTATTCTTGTAGCTAATGGATACTTACAGAAACAGCCTATGAATTTGCTTAATATGTTATATGAGTTATTCTCATTGCTTTTATACAACAATAATCCTGTGGTAGTTAATAAGTTACCTATTGATGTACAGGCATTATTTAATAAGTACCAGAAAATTTCAGATAAGTTTGATTTCGTGGATTTTGCTGTGATAGGTAATTTAATTCCTTTACCTTATTAAGGTGGTGATTGCAGTGCAGTTGAAAGATGAAAAGAAAGTAGATGATTATACAGCCAGAGCAATTCGAGAGATTATGTCAATTTCTTCTTTATCAGGGGTAGTTGATAAGCTCTTTTTGGATGATATGCTTTACACACATTCAATAAGAGTTTCTAAATTAGCTACCCAGTTGGGTATAACACAGCATTTACCATCTGAGTTAGTGTATAAACTATGTGTAGCAGGTTTGCTTCATGATTTAGGAAAGATAAATACCCCTAAGACAATTCTATATAAACCAGATAGTCTTACTGATGAGGAATTTGAGGTAATAAAGAAACATCCTGTAGATGGCTATAATTTTTGTAAACAAGCAGGGGTAGACGATGAAATCTGTAACATGGTTTTAAAGCATCATGTAAAAAAGGATAGTAAGGGTTATCCTACTGGATTTACAGAGAAAACTTTACCAGAAGAGATTATTACTGTAGCAGATATTTTTAGTGCATTGAGTGAAAAGAGAACCTATCATTCAGCCCTTGAATATCGACAGGCATTAGATTTCATTGATTCATTCGATGATTTAAATAAAGAGGTTCTCAAAGCATTAAGACAATCATTCGATGATTAAAGGGATTGCACCCCCTTTGGTTATAGGAAGGAGGATGTAGGGGGAGAGTTCTAGGCTCTCCCCTAAACGTTGAAAGGAGGATAAAATATGAAAGTTATTGTATCAAAAACATTAGAAGATAAGTTTACAGAGTTTATAGTAACTGATTCATTGAAGAAAGTTATGGGTTTTGAAGGAGTTACAACACTTATCATACAAAGCTTTATTGAAAGTGATTTTGATGCCGGTGTTTTTATTGGAGATTTAAAGAAAAAAGGTGTAGACCTTTTCATATATATTAATGAGAACCCATCAGCTGTATTGCAAATGGTTATTAAAGGGGTAGATGGTTACTACTATGAGGATGAGTTTTATTTTGATGATGAAGAGGAGTTACAGACTCTAATTTCTGACATTGAAGAGGAGAGACAGGAAGCCAGTAATAGTACTTCAGCTTTTGAGGCAGTAGCAACTCCAGCATTAAATACTATTGCAACTTTTATGAAGGGGTATGTTGCTGGCGATAAACTTGTTCAGACACCTTTGTTTTTGGAGCAGACAAATTCAGCTATTACAGAGCTTACAAATGTATTTAAACAGCAGGAATTAGAGCTTCAAACAATGGGTAATTCAGCTCTTGAAGTCTTTGAGAAGGCAAGTGCTATTATTAGGAATATGAATGAACAGAAAAAAGCTATTGAAAGGCAGTTAGAACAGCTCGAAAATGTAACAGCGAATTCATCTTCTAATAGACCTGCTTTTGGTAACAGTGTTTTATTTTTCGCACCATATAAGTATATTGGAAATTCAAGGGTATTAGTTCTTAAGGAATACTCACCTACACGATATCTTACAAGTTTTGTATTAGGTTTTACACATTATTTGCATTATGTATTGAATAAACGAGTAAAAGTTATTTTCTGTGTGCAGAAGGGGTACTGCGTAGGTAAGAGATATGAGGAGTTTGTAAGTATTGATGAAACAACAAAGTCTATGATGAGTTTATATGATAATGAAGTCATCGTAACAAATAGTCCTAAGAAAGATGTAATGAGGGAATTACTTTCAAAGCCACAGGATGTTGTTATTGTAGTCGATAGACTTTATGGAAAAGAGGCTATTGTGACGGGTAGGTGTACTACATTAAATGTTGTGAGTGGTCGTTCAGATATTACAAGGTTTGGTTTGAAAGTGCAGGATACGATTACTGCAGTAACAAAAATTCCAAATTGCTTTGCATGTATCTCACTTATTAAGAATTATATGACTGAAAAGGATGCAAGATTGGCAGCATACCATCAAATTTTCGTAAAGGATTATGATAAAATTTGTGAGCGTATACATTTAAATAATTGAGGAGGCAGGTCTTACTATAAGACCTGCTTTTATTTTTAAAGTTAATTTTTCTATATACAAGTCTTTTACAATATTCCAATGGTAAATTTGAATTTTGAAGAGTCAAAGTACGATTATTGTCAGCTTTTTTATGAGTTGATAAAATACAGGTCTTTTTAGGTGATTCTAACTATATAAGTCAGTGTAGTTTTCTTTCAAATAAATTCTCTTAATTTTTTCTTCTTTCAGGGGTAGTTCTTTTGAAGCTGTTTCCATTTTTAGTTATTAAAGCTTTCTAAGTTCCATTTTTAAATAACAAATATCAGTATAAACTTTCATGACAGCAAATAAATAGGATTTCAAATTAGGAGGTTTTAATAATGATAGTTGTTAATAAGATTTTTATGGATAAGACAGGAGAAAAGGTTATAGCAGTTGAGATATTTGATAGAAGTAATGGATATTCAGAGGTAATGTTAAATATCCCTAATAGCACTTTTTCTAGCTTGGTTGCAACCAATCAGATAGAAAATGTAAGGTGTAATAAAGGGGAATTTACTTTCATTGGTAAAGTCCAGAGAACACCTTATTTTTCTATGTGTAAAAGATTTAAGCAGATATTACAAGAGAGTAATAACTTTTTTGAAATATGTTTTGATGACCTGATGCAGGCTCTTTGTGAAATGAAAAACAATATTGATAGCTTTGAATTTTATTTTGCTAAGGCTGGAAATTTGTATTGGATAAGCACTAATAGAGCATTACTTTTCTCTAAAGTAGTAGATATATGCAGAGAAAATCCTGAGCTTACAAAGAAGCGTCTAATGATTGATTCAGTAGATGGTACAGGAAGAACTACTTTAACAAATATCACAAAACAAGTAATTGCAGAATTATCAGAAAAGAGGTAGTTGCTATGATTATTAGTGTTAGTGCTGATAGTGATAATGTGATTCTTGAGGATAATGTATCAGGGGTAGTTAAGTTATCATCCAAGTTAAATAAAGAGGATTTTAACAAACAATTAAGTAAGTTAAATTTTGCATATGCATTAAGAGGCTATGCAGAAAAATATTATTATTACATTAAAGGAGAATTTTAAACTATGACATATGAACAGTTTAAACAGAGAAACGATGAAAACAAGGCTAGGTTTACAGAAGCCAAAAACAAAGGATTAATTAATCTTGGAGCTATCAATCCTTATGCTTCATTCAGGGTTGAAAAGACCAATTTTAGTAATGGAGATGGACAGATGGAAATTTGTAGCAATATTAAAGGTTGTTATACAAATTGTGAAATCAGAAGTTTTCTACAGAATATGGTAGCCGACCCTTATATACATTGTAGTAACCCATCGAAGTTGAGAAACTATAGAGGATTCTAATCACTTCAGGATAAGTTGTTTGAAACCAGACTTTTACATGGGTATTAATAAATTACACAGGCTATGAACCTACTGTAAAAAATTTATATAGATTGAGTTGAAAACAGAGGTCTTGTATAATAAGTGTAATTTATTAAACCCAAATTAGGAGGATTTTTTTATGGTTGAGAACAGATGGGCAGGATTTGATATCACAGGTAACAAAAAGGTTACACCAGCATCATCAAAGGAAGAGAAAGATGCAGCATTTCAGAAAGTTGTGGACTATGCAGAGAGTTTAGGTATAACTTTCAAAGGGCATGCACCTAATTCAGTACCTACGATGCAGGAAAACTGTGTTATCTATACTTTGGATGAATTAGGTTGTATGGCTCAAGGTATAGATACAAAGGGAGCAGTTGCATCTGCAGAAACTAATTCAGAGGTAGAGGAATTAAAGAAACAGCTTGCAGAAAAGGATAAACTTATCGAAGAATTAGAAGAAGATGCTTGGTTACGAAGAACAATGAGAGCAATTTTAAATGATTAAAAGCAGGGTAGTCACCTAAAGGAGGAAAATTAAATGGCAAACTTAAAAGTAACAAAGGTTTATATGTATAATGGAAAACAGATTGGTTTTGTAATATCTCTTTGTACAGTATCTAGCACTTATCCTAAAATTATGTTAAAAAGTAGAGACAATTTTATTAGTTTAATTGGTAAAATTAAGTGTGCTAATGCAACTGTCTCTAAATCAGGGGTAGTTAAAGTTTCTTCTGATGTACCTAGAGAGAATATTTCAAAGGTTTTAGCAGATAGACTTAATTGTAATAATTACGATGAAAACCTAATTAAAGTATCAAATGGAGATTTAAAAGTAACAAAGGTTTTTGTACAAGGAAACGAGAAAGTTGGTTTCCGAGTAATGAGAGCTGATGGAAGTTATATGGATGCATCTATAGAGCAGATGATACAGGCTAAATATTTAGGACATGTATTTTCTAATGCAGAAGTAATTAACACAATAAGTAATCCAGGGGTAGTTAGAGTTTCTTTTGATGTACCTTTAGAAGATATAGATGCCATTAAGCCCAAAAATGATTCAGTGGAAAGCTTAAAAGCACAGCTTGCAGAAAAGAATAAAGTTATTGAGGGTTTAAATAAACAGCTTACAGAAGTGACTGATAGATATTTAGCTTTGCGTGGTGAGTATCACAATTTAAGGGTTACAGCACGAAACAAAGGTTGGTTTTAGTAAAATCAGGGGTAGTTCTTCGAGGAGCTACTCCTTTTCTATTGGAGGGTATTATGAGATATAAAGTAATATGTATTGTAGGTCAAAAGAAACTCTAACTACCCCTGGATTACTTATTGTGTTAATT
>ERZ809407.2216-NODE-2216-length-13755-cov-51.634672_pt1 | contig 13755 bp, 10 predicted proteins | sample MGYA00520792_ERZ809407 | MGnify/ENA primary metagenome ERZ809407 (study PRJEB31576, sample SAMEA3212665) | Homo sapiens | biome: human-gut; feature: human gut; material: fecal | place: Sweden | collected 2012 ...
AGCTTTATCCGATAGAGGTAAAGAGTGGAACCAATGCCCATCTCCGTTCTCTCCAGGTATTTATGGATAGTTCAGAAGTTAATATAGCCATCCGTATCTGGTCAAAGCCTTATTCTGTAGATAAGGTCAAGACCATTCATGGCAAGGAGTTTACGTTGATCAATCTTCCGTTTTATCTGATAGGTAATTTGCGGAACGTATTGGATGCTGTTGTAGATGAATGAGTGGTAGATACAAAAAAGAATTCAGCAAATTAGCATCTTGGCTATTCAACTCCTTGTTCCAAGATATATGCAGGTTGGCAGCTCGTTACCTTGGCTTTTACCAAGAAGATGTAAGTTTTCCGTTAAATATTCTATTTTCTGATAGGTATTTCGGAAAAATTGCCTATTTTTGCAATATGAATTCAAAACGAAGCAATTATGGCATTGAAATTATATCCTGTAGGAATCCAAACATTTGAGCGTATTCGAAAGGAAAACAAGCTCTATATCGACAAGACGGAATATATCTATCGAATGACACATTCTGGTGGATGTTATTTCTTCTTAAGTCGTCCACGCCGTTTCGGTAAGTCACTTTTGGTGTCCACTTTTGAGAGTTATTTCTCTGGAAAGAAAGAACTGTTTGAGGGGCTTGCCATCGAAAAGTTAGAGCAGAAATGGATGGAATATCCTGTACTGCACTTCGACATGAGTGGAGGTAAGCACATGGAGAAGGAGCAGTTGGAGGATTATCTCTCAAATCGTTTGGAGGCAGAAGAGAAAAAATGGGGGATTACCCATTCTAAAAGAGGTGTAAATGATCGTTTGACAGAATTAATTACCACCGCTTATGAAATTAGTGGCAAGCAGGTGGTCGTGCTCATCGACGAGTATGATGCGCCTATGCTCGATGTTGCTCATGAGAGAAAAACTTTGGATGAGCTTCGCAATGTGATGCGCAATTTCTATAGCCCACTCAAGATGTGTGAGCCCATGCTTCGTTTTGTCTTCCTGACTGGCATCACCAAGTTCTCGCAAGTGAGCATTTTTAGCGAGTTGAATAACATCAAAAATATTTCGCTGGATGATGAATATGCTGGAGTTTGCGGAATCACCAAGGAAGAATTGCTTACCCAGATGAGTGAGGATATAGATGTGTTGGCAGAGGCACTGGAGATGACAAGAGAGGAAACTATTGCTAAACTCAAGGAAAATTATGATGGCTATCACTTCTCACCAGCATCCCCTGATGTGTTTAATCCTTATAGCTTGCTCAACTGTTTTGATGATAAGAACTTCGGTGCTTATTGGTTCAGCTCAGGCACACCTACCTATCTTATCAACATGCTTCGCAAGTTTAAGGTCTTGCCAGCCAAGATAGGCAGGTCATTGGCTCGTTCCTCAGCATTCGATGCACCTACGGAGAACTTGAAGACCATCACGCCTTTGCTCTATCAGAGCGGCTACATCACCATCAAGGGCTATGACAAGATGAGCCAACTCTTCACGCTCGACTTGTCTAACAAGGAAATCAAGGTGGGCTTATTTGAGAGCCTTCTGCCTTATTATTTGGAAGGCATGTATGCCGAGGAGGGAGATGTGGCAATCGCCCAGATGTCTGTCTTGATTCGCCAAGGCGACATGGATGGTGCCTTGCGCTTGCTCCAGGAGTTCTTGGGCACGGTGCCTTATTGTAACAATACCAATTACGAGGGGCATTACCAGCAGGTGCTTTTCATCATCTTCACCCTCTTGACTCACTTTGTGGTGGATGTGGAGGTTCACACACCGAATGGAAGGGTGGATGTAGTGATGGAGACTGAGGATACTCTCTATCTCATCGAACTGAAACTCAACAAGAGTGCACAGGCCGCCATGCAGCAAATCAACCTCAAGCAATATGACCAGCGTTTTGCAAGATGTGGCAAGCCGATAGTAAAAGTTGGTGTAAACTTTGATGCCAAGAAAGGGAATATTGAGGATTGGACCATAGAACCATAAATAAGAGTCCACTTTTAATAGTGGTAGCAACCCATAATAAAAAAAAAAGACCGAGTAACTTTTCTATTGGAAGTTGCTCGGTCTTTTTGGGTTGAAGTAGAATTAAAACTGCCTTATTCTGCCAATCGGATGCTCATCGGGCTTACGGTGATGAGGCGCTTCTTGTAGAGGTCGCCAATGGCACGCTTGTAAACCTTCTTGCTCACGTGGAAACGCTCGTAGATGTCGTCGGCCTCGCTCTTGTCGCCAAGGTTGCACTCGCCATCGTTGTCCAGAAGATACTGGTAGAGGGTTTCTGCGAAATCGGCAGTCTGCTGAATACCGGTCTTCTGCAGGGTAACGTCTATCTTTCCGTCAGGACGAACTCTTCCGATGTATCCCTTCATCTTGTCACCCGTGTGGATGTACTGGAAAATCTGATCCTGATAAAGCAGACCCGGATACTGGTTGTCGATGATAACCTTGAAGCCGAGGTCGGTCTTCTGCCAGATGAGGAGATCCACCTCTTCGCCATGCTTGTAGTGAGGATGGTCTTCGTTGAGATAACGCTCAATCTTGGCTGAGGCAACGATGCGATAGCTCTCCTCGTCGATGTGGATATGCACGATGTAGGAGTTGCCGAGCACCATGCGCTTCTTCTGCTCACGGAATGGGCAGAAGATGTCCTTCATCAGTCCCCAGCCCAGGAAGGCTCCGTATTCGTTGACCCATTTCACTTCGAGATAGGCGAAGTCGCCCACTTTAGCCAATGGGGTTTCTGTGGTAGCGATGAGGCGCTCATCCTGATCGAGATAGATGAAGACATCCAGCTCGTCGCCGATGCCAGCGTCTTCAGGAACGTAGCGGGATGGAAGGAGGATTTCTCCCTCATTTCCACCATCGAGATACAGACCGAAATCTACTTTCTTTACGATGCGAAGGCGATTGTAATCGCCGAGTTTTATCTTTTTGCTCATATAATATTATCTTCAGTTTTTTCTTCTATTATTTGTGCTTCTGTAATTTCTATCTCTTCCTTGCTATCAGCAGCTCCTGCCTCTACCGTCTTCTCAATCATTCCATCCTTGAGATGGATGGTGCGGTCGGTGATGGACGCAAGACCCTCATCGTGGGTAACGATGACGAAAGTCTGACCGAACTTGTCTCTCAGGTCGAAGAAGAGCTGGTGAAGCTCTGCCTTGTTCTTAGTGTCGAGGCTTCCTGATGGCTCATCGGCAAGGATGACGGCAGGATTATTGACCAAGGCTCTCGCCACGGCTACACGCTGTTTCTCACCACCAGACAACTCGGCAGGCTTGTGGCTGGCTCTGTCGCTCAAGCCCATGAATTCCAATAACTCCTCGGCACGTTCCTTGGCTTCCTTTCTGCTCTTTCCGGCGATGAAGGCAGGAATCATGATGTTCTCCAGGGCGGTGAACTCTGGGAGAAGCTGATGGAACTGGAAGACGAAACCGAGATGCTGGTTGCGGAAATCGCTCAGTTTCTTGGTGCTGAGGCTGCGCACATCAATGCCGTCCACTTCTATGCTGCCACTATCTGGCTTGTCGAGGGTACCGATAATCTGGAGAAGAGTGGTCTTGCCGGCACCACTAGGTCCGACGATACTTACCACCTCGCCTTTGTCAATATGCAGGTCGATGCCCTTAAGCACCTGCAGGGAGCCGAAGCTCTTGGTTATACCTTTTATATCTATCATTTTCTAACTCAAAATTATTTTGCAGGCAAAATTAAGCAAAATATTTGGAAATGCCTAATTTTAAGAGATAAAAAGAAATAAGGAGGGACATAAAAAAACAAAACGCGCCTTATTCTTGCAAATAAAGCTCGTTTCAGTACTCAATTCTGTATTACTTTCTATAAAATGTATGTGTTATTTCAACCCATCGGCATCGTCGGTGGTCTTCAATCCGTTGCTCTTTTCGCGAGGAGTGATATTCACTTTCTTCGCTATGGTGTTCTCGATAAGGTTGGCATCGAATGCCGTCTTCTTGTCGGTGCAGGTGACTCGTGAACTGATGCGGCAAGCGCCTTCCATGCCTTGTCCATCGCTTTCTGATAGGTGGCTCTAGGAAGAATGCCCTGCTGAACACCCCATTCGATGAAATACTTGCGGTCGCCCACTTCCTGGATATGGAAGTGCTTGCGATACCACATAATGGTTGTTTTGTTGCGTTATTAATTTCTCTTGCAAAGATAATGCAAACGAGCGCAATGTAAGCTTGCTTACAAATTGCCGAGTGCAGCTTATCTTATGCAAAGATAAATAAAACAATTGGTTTTTGATATGTGATATTGTACAAACTTATGTGTTCTCGTATATTATTATATATTGGTTCTTTTTATATGTAATCTACGATAAACTCGTAACAATATATGTTTTAGTATTACGAAAAGCTCGTAAAACGTTAAAATATAGCTGAATTTATGTTTTTTTAACGTAGATTGTTTTGTGTTTATACGAAAAGTTCGTAGATTTGCAGCGTGATTTAGAAACAAGAATGTTGAATTTAAAAGAATAAAGATAGAAATATGGAAAAGCTGACGAATCAGGAAGAAGATATTATGCTTCGGATATGGCGATTGGGACGATGTGCCGTGAAACAGATTATGGAACTGTTGCCAGAACCTCGTCCACCTTATACTACGGTGGCTTCTATTGTGAACAATCTGAAGCGCAAGGAATATGTCAAGGCGGAGCGGGATGGTAAGGGGTATGTCTATTCTCCACTCATTGCCGAGAGCGATTACAAGCGGAAGTTCCTGTCGGGTTTCGTGAGCAATTACTTCAAGAATTCCTTCAAGGAAATGGTTTCCTTCTTTGCCAAGGACGAGAAAATCAGTCCCGAGGACCTCAAGGATATCATCCGTGAAATTGAGAGTTCGGAAGAATGACTCGAGAACTTTGAAGAATAAATCAAGCTTTCGGAAGAATAATTATTAAGTTCATTTCAAACAAAAATCGAAACTGTATGGCAATATATCTTATAAAAATCAATGTAGCCCTGATGCTCCTTTATGGCTTTTATCGCCTCACGGTGAGCCGCGATACTTTCTTCGGTCTTCGCCGCCTTACCCTCTGGCTCATCTATGCCGTTGCCCTGATGGTTCCGGCACTCAATCTGGAATATTGGGTGCGCGATACACCAACGATGGCGAGTATGGCGAATGTATATGCCGACACGTTTTATCCCGTGGTGGTTGTAAAGGCTCAGGCTCCCAGCATAACCTGGATAGATATGCTGCTGGGCATCTATTGGGCAGGAGTTGCCGTTCTCTCATTGCGTTTGGTATGGCAGCTCTTCAGTATCATCCGCCTTGCTGCTATTTCCCGGAAGCAGGAGGTGGAAGGCATTACGGTACATCTTCTCAGAGGCGAGGGGAGTCCGTTCTCCTTCTTCCGCTGGGTGTTTATGTATCCATCTACCCTGGAGGGCAAGCAGTTGCACGAAGTGATGGTTCACGAGTGCACCCATGTTTCGGGTCTCCATTCCCTGGATACCCTCTTCTCCGAGCTTTTCTCCATCGCCTGCTGGTTTAATCCGTTTGCCTGGCTGATGAAGCAGGAAGTAAGAATGAATTTGGAATATTTAGCCGATGAAAGTGTATTATCTGATGGTAACGCGCGCAAATCCTATCAGTATCACCTTCTAGGTTTGGCATATCGACAGCCGAATGAATCGACCAAGATTGCTAATAATTTTAATTTATTACCTCTTAAAAAAAGAATTAAAATGATGAACAAACGTAGAACAAGTGAAATAGGCAAGGCGAAGTACCTCCTTTTCGCACCTTTAGCAGGAGCGTTGCTTATGGTGAGCAACATCGAGAGTGTGGCTCGTGAGATTGGCGAGCAGATTCCGGAAGTAGCAGAGGTTCAGCAGAAGGCTGAGCAGGCTCTGAATGCTGATGTGGTTGTGGCGAATCCGACGGCTGAAGAAGCAAAAGCTGCCGCAGAAGCCAAAAAGGCAGAAGAAGCTAAGGCTGCTGAATTGGCAAAGTCGGAAGCTGAACAGAAGGCGGAAGCAAAGGTTTCTGATGCGACAGCCCCAGCCGATACAACCAAGAATGTGGTTTATGACGTAACAGAGACAATGCCGCAATTTCCTGGTGGTCAGGGAGTAATGATGAAGTATCTGGCTGCAAACATCAAGTATCCGGCTTCCGCTGTCAAAGCCAAAAAGCAGGGCCGTGTGATTGTAACCTTTGTCATTCAGAAGGATGGTAGCGTTACCGAAGCCCGAATTGCAAGATCTGTAGATCCAGAACTGGATGCCGAGGCTTTGAGAATCGTGAAGGCGATGCCTAACTGGACTCCTGGTACACAGGATGGTAAACCGGTAAACGTAAAATATACCATCCCTGTTGTATTCTCTCTTCAGAAAGATGTAACCCCAGGGAAGAAAGAAGTAAAATAGAATATCAATTTCGGGTTATAAAACAACTCAATAAAAAAGAGCATAAATCTCAACTCAATAAAAAAGAGCATAAATCTCATCTCAGCGATAGGGTATGTATTCTCTATTGCCATGTAGAATGAAAAAGGCGGTTTTCTTGCGTGATGCAATTGCCAGCGAGCGCCAGTAAGAAGCACCGATGGTCTTCGGGATGATTTCTGAAAGCACCAGAATCAGCAAGGTGAGAATGGCGGAAATGATACCGAAGTATTCTTCGCCAAAGAGTTTGATAGACTCGGCACCCACATATGTTATCTCAAGCAAGATAGGTATTATTTCCGAAGACTGCAGTTGAGGATGTAATGGGGGACATTACATCTGTTTTGATTCGATATGATCGTATTGGTAAATATCATCATAGTTATGTTCTATTTTTCTGCAAAGATATGGATAAAACTATGAACCTGATGTTATTTTGTTGAATATTAGTGTGTTTTAATATGTTTTTAGTAAATATTTGTAAAGGATGTTATTACTTGGCAACTGGTTATTTTAGTGATTTATTAAGACCAAAGGGGAAGAAAACCTATTCTTTCCCCTTTGGTCTATAATCTTACAACTGTATCTTTACAGCCTTTCCGTCATATTCCACGCTCTTGCTTGCCTGCATAGGCTGGTCGCCTGCGCCGCAATCAGCGCCCACCATCACGATGTGGAATCTGCGATGCTGGAGCATTCCCTTATAGCTGCCCTTGCGTGGAGCGATGCTCAGGGTTCTGTCTGCTTCATTCCATACAAACTTGATTTCTGAGAATTTACCTTTCTCATAGTTGTAGTTGTCGCCCTCATCCTCATAGAGCGTAAATTTGCCATTAGCACCAGGATAGACACGGATTTCCAGCTCATCCCAAGGCTTCTCTGAACTATACTGCACTTCAGGACCGAATGGCAGAATGGTACCAGCCTTGATGAATACAGGCATGATGTCGATAGGACAAAGGCGCTGGATATCCTGACCACCCTCATACTGGGCATTGCTCCAGAAATCATACCATTTATTGCCCTTTGGCAAGTAAACATTCACAGGCGCAGCTGCCTTCCTTACATCAGGATAGATGGTATGGCCCTTCTTTTCCTTATCCTTCCAGGTGTATAAAGGATCGGTTACCGGCTTCACCAGGATGTTGCGGCCAAAGAGATACTCATCGTTCAGGCGGGAAGCCTTCTTGTCTGCCGCATAATCCATTACCAGGGCACGCATCATGCTTCCGCTATTCTGTACACAGTCTCCAGCCGTACTGTAGATATAAGGCAAAAGGCGATAGCGCAGCTTGATGGCCTTAATCATAGCATCATAAGCCCAGTCGCCCTGCTTTCCGAATTCATACAGTTCGCTTACCATCGGCGAAGAACAGTGGTTACGCATCAATGGCATGAAGGTTCCCCACTGCATCCAGCGGGTCTGCAGTTCCTGAATGGCAGGGTTCTTTGGATTCTGTTCAAACTCCCAGTAGAAGAAACCACCCAGGTCGGTGTTCCAGAATGGGATACCGCAGAGCGAGAAGTTCAAGCCCGATGGAATCTGATTCTTCATCTCGTCCCAGGAAGCCACCACATCACCGCTCCAGCAGATGGTGCCATAATGCTGAATACCGAGACTGCCGCTTCGGGTCATCTGTAGCGAACGCTTTGTGTTGCCCTTCATCGCTCTCTGGTGCTCGTAGATGCTCTTGTTGTGCAACAATGGGAAGGCGTTCTTCACGCCCAACCATGAACCATCGAAGGTCTGATAGTTCTCATCGCCCGGCTTCTCAAAATGGTCTGGCTCCGTAGAATCGGTCCACCAGGCATCGAAGCCCATCTGGTAGAGGTGGGTAAGATACTTCCAGTAGAGGTTGCGAGCCTTCGGATTGAAGACATCGTATGGCATCACGCCACTGTTTCTTGGCCAGGTTTCGAAAGGAAGGAGGGCATTCATCTTCTTCAGTTCACGATACTGCTCTGTCCAAGGACCGAAACTTGCCCAGATGGAAATCATCAGATGGGCATCGTTCTTGTGAACATACTTCACCATCTCTTCCGGACTCTTCAGGCGGGGTTCTCTCTGTGCCTTCATCTGCTTCATATCGGTAGGAAGATACTTGGCATAGGCTGGGTCGCCCACCTTATTTATATAATATGGATTCTGGAATTTCATCGCATTCCAGTTGGAGTCGCATCCCCAATACTGCCAGTCCTGCACGATGGCATCGGTAGGAATCTTCAGTTCGCGATACTTATCCAATACGCCAGCCAGTTCGTCGCTGGTCTTATAGCGCTCACGGCATTGCCAGAAGCCCATCGCCCATTTCGGGAACATCGTAGCCTGTCCGGTCAGTTCACGGATGCTGGCGATGACTCCATCCTGCGTACCATCCTTGTACATGAAATAGTAGTCGGAGCAGGTTCCCACTTCGCTGGTAAAGGAAGTGCATGATGGCTGGTTGCTATTGTTCTTGGATGCTACGATATCATTGAAATAGGTTTTTCCCGCATTGTCCCAGTAAAGACCATAGCCTTTCTCGCTGGTGAAATAAGGGATGGCGATATAAGTATTGTTGTTCCAGAGTACGATATTCTGACGGCCACGCTGATTCATATAAACATCACGTAGCTGTCCCAAGCCATAGATGGCCTCGTCATCAGCAAGACGGAAGTCCTGCTCTATGCGGTACTTGCCCTTGTTGGCTTCGTCCTTGCGGGCATCCAGACGGGTCTTCGTATCGGTAAGCAGCAGCTTTCCATCCTTCGAAAGGAAGCGGATTTCGCCAGTCTGTTGATTCAGTTCAACGGAAATAAAACTGGAATTGATTTTTACAATGTCTCCGTTTTCCTGTATTTGAACGCCCTTCATCTGCTGAGGCTTCAAGATGACAGAATAGCTTTTCTTCTGAACGGGAGCACCAAGTCCAGCATCAGATTTCAAGATGCGGACGATGGATGGAGAATAGAATTCGACAGTTACATTCTGCTGAGCCACCTGACGGGTGATAGACTTGGCGGCCGCACCTTTCTGTGTGCCTGCCACCTTTACGCTCTTGGCGCAGAGTTCACTTGGAATGCCAACGGAAGCGATGCCCAAAAGGGCAATGAAAGATAAATTCTTTAGCATACTTTTGTTTATTATATTAGAGGGTTTATGATTTGTCCAGTTCTAAATACATAAGATTGTATTTCGGTTGCAAAGGTAATGCTAAATGGTGGAAAAGGGATAAAACAAATGATGAATCGAGTGGTACATTTGTTGAAAAATGCCGGAAAAGCCCCATCCCAGGGCTATTCCGGCATCATTTATCTATATTCGGAAGGCAATACGCCAAATTCCTTCTTAAAACACTTGGTGAAATAGCTGGGCGAGCTGAAGCCCGTTCGCTCGGCAATTTCATTCACACTCTGCTTACCTTCCTGAAGCAAGGCTGCTGCACGATGAAGCCGGATGCTGCGGATAAATGCCACGGGAGTAGTATTGGTCAGAGCCGTCAGCTTTTTATAAAGTCCTGTCCGCTCCATACAGAGATCCTGTGCCAGTTGTTCCACGCCATATTCGCCATCTTCAAGATGCTGTTCTATCAGAGCACGCACCTGAAGAATCAGCTCGGGTTCCCGATTGACAGCCTCGGCTGTTTCCGGTAGCAGGCTATCCTCTGGCAAGGAAGGAATGTCATCTTTTGTGGAATCGGTATTTATTACATTTATTTTCTTTCCTCTACGAAGATAAAGAGTGATGATGCCTACCAGAATCACGAGGAAAACCACCAAGCCAGCTATCGCCCATCCCGACTTCCACCAGGGTTGGTCTATCGTGAAGAAGAGGCCCAACATTGGTGAAACATAAATCAGACCATCGTGATAGGTTCCCAGCCAGATGGCTCCATCCTTATCCCGATAAACCGTATTGATGCCTGTGGTGAGCGATTTTCCGTCAGGCAAAGCCAATTCCTTTACCTCGCGTGGAGTAGTGCCCAACTTGAAGTCGAACATCAGATAACCATGCTGACAGCTGATCAGAGCCTGATTGTCTGATGACATGTTCAATGTATGCAAGAGGTAATCGCATGCGTATATCCTGGAATATTTCCGGGTTTCCGGATTAAAATGCAGGAAGATGGAAGCATCCGTCTTGTTCTTTTCATCACGTCCGGTTCTTATCTGGTAAAACTGTCCGCTCGGTGTCTGAACGGTGAGTGAGGTGTTCTGATAATGCTGAGCTTCGGCTGTTGAATAGGCAGAAGCGGTATAGGTCAGCTTATCATTCTGAAAAACCGCAACGATTCCTGAATCCATGAAAGCATAAACCTGTCTGCCATCGGTATCCAGATCCTGCAGACACCCCCATTCCTTCTTCAAATGGATTAGATTGCCATCCTGCGTATTGAGCAGCGAATCACCCATAACAACCCATACATTTTTCCTGCTATCTACAAACAGATCCTGAATGTCATTCCGGGTCGGGCCGTTTCGCATCATTTTCATCTTATTCTCTTTTCCATTTCCTGACAGAGCGTCAAGGGGATGTTCCAGAATTCTGCCCTCTGCAAGCAGAATACAGAATATCTTCTGGTATTCCTTTACCCATAACCTGTCCTGGCTATCGGCATAAAGATGCGTCTGCCCCTTGTATTTCGTGATGTTTTCTGCCTTTTCTGCAGGAAGGGGAATCAAGGAGAAGCGCCTTCCATCATAGAGATTGATGCCCTTGGGAGTTCTCACCACTAACCTGCCATCTGCCAACTGCATCATCTGTAGGACATGGTTATCAGAAAGCCCCTGTTGGGTATTGAGTACATAGAAATAATCGTTTGTCTCTACCTTCTGGGCAGAGCTGGTAAGTATCCGGCTGCCAAAGCAGAGGAAAACGATGCATAGTTTGATGATATATGGTTTATAACTTCTCATAGAGCCTTATTGTCTATTTTCATTGCTGCTATTTTGCTTATTCTTTGCAAAAATATAAAAAAAGATTGAGACAGACAAGACAAGCAGGCAAAATTTTGTGGCTTTCACTCTATCTCCTATATTAATTAATTCCCTATAGATTTAATGGATATCAGACTCTTCCACTGCAGATGCTTTGTCCTCCTTGGGTTGGGGCTTGGGTACGAAGCCCAGAATAGCTACCAGACAACTCATCAACGGACTGATGATGTTGAAGAAGCAGAAGGGGAGATACACCAGTGTCGGGATGCCGAGAACCGTGCTCTGCGTCATACCGCAGGCTGTCCATGGAACCAGTACGCTTGTTACGGTAGCACTATCCTCTGTACTTCGGCTCAAGAGTTCCGGGCGGTAGCCTCGTTCTGCATATTCATCCTTGTAGATAGATGCATTCATGATGATACTCAGGAACTGGTCGCCCATAACGAGATTGAGCAATACACCCGATGTCACGGTACTGCAGACAAGTGATACGGTGCTATGGATGCTTTTCAGAAGCATGTGGGTGATAGCGTGAAGCATGCCGCTGGCTACCATACATGAACCGAAACACATGGCACAGAGAATGAGCCAGATGGTGTTGAGCATGCCTGCCATGCCGCGGGTTGCCACCAGTTCATTGATGTTCTCCATGCCGCAATCTACCTGAGTGTGGGTATAGCAGGTTATCATGATTCCCTCAAAGAGGCTCTTGGCAGTGATGCAGTCTTCGCCAGCAATCTTTACCAGTACTTCCGGCTGGAGGATGAGGGCACAGATGCATGCTGAAAGAGCTGAAAGAAGAAGCGTGATGAGAGAGGGAGTCTTGCGGTAGATGAGCCATCCTGTAAAAACCGGAACGAGCATCGTAAGCAGGGAGATGTTGAAACCATGACTCAGACCGGTAAGATACTGGCTGATATCCACAGGCTTGGAATCATAGCAGAGTCCGATGATGAGATAGAGTGCCAGCGAGAGCAGGATGCTTGGTATGGTGGTGTAGAGCATATAGCGAATATGCGAGAAAAGATCGGCACCGGCTATGCTTGAAGCCAGGACGGTGGTATCGCTCATAGGTGAGAGCTTATCACCGAAATAGGCTCCCGAAATGATGGCTCCAGCGGTGTAGGGGGCTGGTATTCCCAGGGCATCACCGATTCCCATCAGGGCAATACCGATGGTGGCAATGGTGGTCCATGAGGTTCCCGTCATCACAGAAATGATGCTGGAGATGATGCAGGCGCAGGGTAGGAAAAAGGTCGGCGACATGATCTGAACACCATAATATATTAATGTGGGAACCACGCCACTGATCATCCAGGTAGCTGACATCATTCCGATGAGCAGCAGAATCAGAATAGATACTCCGGCATCGCCCACGGTCTTTTTGATCATCTCCTCGAAGATATTCCATTTCATATTGTAGATTCCCATACCAAGTGCTACGCATACTGCTGTGGCTATCATGAGGGCCACCTGAGAGGCACCCGCCAGGGCATCATCAGGGAAGAGTTTGACAACCATGACGATGAGGGTGATAAGTACTGCCAGAGGTATGACAGAAATGAAAGGATGTGGTTCCATTGGCTGCTGAGGTGGGCAGGATACCTGCTCCTCAGCAGCTTGTGTTTTTTGCTTGTTTTCTTTTGATTCCATGTGTTAATACTCTTATATAATTATTTAAAATTCAAAGTCTTCGTTCGGGGTACCGAGCCAGATAAAACCATCTCTATCCTGGATGATATCGTTCACCGTATTGCACGACAAGCCATCCTTAGCCGAGAGTCGCTTCCCGTCTAATTTGATGCTGCCGAATGCCTGCAGAGGCATCAGCCAAATGTTGATGAATCCTACTATATATAATAAGGTGTAGAATGTCTTTTTGTTTCTTTTCATTTGATAGGTCTTTTGATTCTTCTGCAAAAATACGATAAAATCCTTAGACTGCAAAACAAAAAGAAAGGGAAAATGTATTGTAAAAAACAAAAAGTGGGTAAAAGTCAAAATCATCGACGAGATACGCAAGAAGGGTGGCAACATCCAGTGGAATGGCATCAATGTTTCTGGCGGAAAGCTCTCAGAAAACTGGAACCGGGAGAGTGGCGAAAAGTTTTCGCTCTATACCTATACCAATGGCGACGAGGTGGAACTCTTCCTCAACGGCAAGAGCCTGGGAGTGAAGAAGAACGGCAAGGTGGTGGCTCGCCATCAGATAGAGACCACGGGCGAGGCGGTTGCCTTGAAGCTGGTTCCGGATATGGAGACCTGGCATGCTGACGGTAAGGATCTGATGCACGTTCGCATCTATGCCGTAGATAAGAAGGGCAGAAGGGTACTGAACGTGAAGGATGCTAAGGCATTCGATAAGTTGACAGTATCGGCGAATCGGTACCACTGTAGCGCATGAATCGGTACCATCATAG
>ERZ809407.2219-NODE-2219-length-13738-cov-6.108090_pt1 | contig 13738 bp, 8 predicted proteins | sample MGYA00520792_ERZ809407 | MGnify/ENA primary metagenome ERZ809407 (study PRJEB31576, sample SAMEA3212665) | Homo sapiens | biome: human-gut; feature: human gut; material: fecal | place: Sweden | collected 2012 ...
AATGGCGTCCTTGGCCCAGTGGCTCCGGGTGTCGATGAAATCCTTAGAATTATCAACGATTTTGACCGTCGCGCCGCCGTTGACCGTCAGCTGGATGCCGTCCTCGGTGGGCAGGGAGTTCTTGACGATCTCCTCGGTGCCGTCAGGATGGACGAGGACTGCCACCGTGCCGGGTTTCACGTTGGAAACGGGAATCTCGACCTTGGTATCGCCGGAATTCTTGGGCAGCTCCACCTTAACGGTGGGGGCGGTGCTGGAATCGCGGGAAGCCTTGACCTCCACGGGAGCCTTCACCGGCTCGCCGGACTTCTTTGCGTCCTCGATGGCCTTGCTGCTGAGAGTGGTCTCCGCCGTGGTCTGACCGTTTTTGTCGGTCTTGACGGTGCCGGTGGAGCCGTCAGCGGCCTTGGTCTCGGTGACGGAGCTGCCGTCCTTCTTCGTCTCCGTTTTGGTGGTGCTGCCATCCTTGCCGGTGGTGGTCTCCACCACCGTGCCGTCCTTCTTGGTCTCGGTCTTGGTGACGGAGCCGTCGTTATTCTTGGTGGTTTCGGTCTTGACCGTGCCGCCGCCGGAGGTATCCCGGTCAGAGGAAGAACTGCCACCGCCGCCGGAGGAGACGGCGTAAAGGGTCACGCTGCCGGTGGCTCCGTTATAATTGGCGGTGTCTGCGGGGGTAAAGCTCCAGGTGTATTCGGTGTTGGCCTGGACCTGGGTGGAGGCGGGCAGGGGCTTGCCGTCCTTGTCCACCCACTGCACCGTGCCGCTGGGCCAGCTGGCGTTGGGTGTCAGCGGGGCGTCGGCCAGGGTCTTGCCGCCGGTGGTGATGGCCGTGTAGGTGGGCGCGCCGGTGGGGGTGGCCTTATCCACCAAGAAAGTGATCGTGTTGGAGGCGGTGAGATAGTGCATGGTGTCGTCCGGGGTGAAGGTCCAGCGATAGGTCGCCCGGCCTGCGGCGGGAACGGTGGTGAGGGGGTCCTCCCAGGCGATGGTGCCGGGGATCACCTGCTTGTCCACGGTCGCATCGGCGCTGAGCTTGATGTCGCCCAGGGTCATGCCGTAGACGATGGGGTCGGTGGCCACGGAAACGAACATACCCAGTTTACGCTTGTTCACCGCCCGGAGGTTCACGGTGAGGGTGACGGGCTGGTAGTTGGTGGAAGTGACCATGACCGTGACCGTGCCGATGTTGCTTTCCTCGCTCGTTTTCACGGCCTGGATCGGCAAAATCAGCTTGCCGTTTTCGATCTTTGCTGTGCCAACGGTGTAATAGTCGCTGGACAAGTTGACAGTTGGTGCGCCGTAGGTCACCGCGCCGTATTTCTTGGGGCTTTCCAGCTTCGGCAGCAGCGCGGACAGATCAACCGTATACGTCGCCGCGTGGTTGTTCGCGACTTACAGCGCCTTGGCCGCGGGGGCAGAGATGGTCGCCCTGTCGATAAAAACAAACTGCCGGCCGCTGACGCTGCCGTATTCGATCTGCATCACCCTGCTGCCACCGGCAAAGGCAAAGTTGCCGTCGGGTTTCAGCGTCATTGTGCCGGTGAAGGTTCTGTCTCCAGCTTCCGCGGAGTCGAATTTCATATTGCTCAACTGGTAGTCGCTCTTGTCCAAATTAAGCTTATTCACATTCGACAATCCAGGATTCCGCGGGTTCTTCGAATCAGGAATAAAACTGTTTAACCCGCCGATTCCGTTTGTGCTGTCAGTCACTGCATCTGTACCATCGTACTCCTTGTTAATCTGGGCAGGACAAAACTTTTCAACCGACAGCTCATACGGCTCAAGCGTCCATGTCACCGACTTTTCACCCGTATAATTGCCCATGCCCACGATGGTCAGCGTGTGCGTTCCGGCATTCTTTGCCACATTGCTCGAATCTTTAATGGTGTAATCTTTATTCAATTCCAGCGGCTGTCTGTTGTAGGTCACCTCAAATTTGTAATCTACATAGTTAAACACGTTGGAAGCAAGCGGAGTAACCACCAGGCGGTTGTCTGCCGGATTTCCGGTGTTGCCCGTGTCCGGCTTCTGCCTAATGACCGTTTGGTCGCCGTCCAGCTTGGCAGGCACGACATTTATCGTATAGTCCTTGACTGCCACCTGCCAGCGAACAGTGCCGTTAATGGGTTTATCCACCCCTGTGATCACGCAGAATACATCCAGCTTATCATTGACATTCACGCCAGCCACTTTATTCTCCATCAGATGTACTGCGCCGCTGTTCGTTCTGCGATACCACTTCACAAGGTACACGCCCGCATTTTCACTGGGCGAGTCAACCATGAAGGGGATTCTGCCGTTAATGGGAACATTTGCCACTTTAGAAGTAGCCGATCCAAAGTCGTAAGGGGCTTGCTTGATAACGAATTTATCCCCAGTTTGCGCCGTATCCACCTGTCTATCAAGGCTTGTGCCTTCGGCGTAATATTGGTGATCCAGCACATCCGCGAGAATCTTGTCTCTTGGCAGTGTATACGCGCCAAGGCTGCCGCCCGTGGCGGAAACATGCATGCCATCGGCCCAATCCTCTATATTCAGTTTGCCAAGGCTGCCGCCCTGGATGGAAAGATTTGTGTTTTCGGAGCAATTTTTCACATCCAGATTGTCAACGCGGCCGCCCTTCAGCGTAACGACAGCGCCGCCGGTCATCTCCAGATTGTGGACATAACCGCTCTCCAGCGTAAAGCTCCCGTTCTGATTCCCATCAAGGAGGATATTCGTAATCTGACCGAGCCCCTTGCTGTCGGTAACCGTCAAATGCATATTGTTAGTGGGCTTGAATGCGTTGCCATCACCTTGAACCGACATCTTATGTCCGTTCAGGTCGACCGTATGCGGTCCGCTGCCAATAGTCCATGTACCATCCGCGGCGGTATAATCGGCATACAGCTTCAATGTGCCGCCGTTTTTCAGCCAGTCGGTGATGGCAGCATCGATCTTGTCATACGGAGCATCGTTCAGCGTCGCCGCGAAGCTCGCGCCGCAGTACTTGCACTCCGCGCCGGTGTGATCCTCCTTCAGCGTCACGTCGCTGTGGGGGCACTTCACGACCTTGACATTTCCCATGTCGGCCGTCGAGGAACACTCCACATACGCGCCGGTGTCCGCATTCTGGAACGCATAGCCGGAGGCCAGCAGAGAACCTGCCGCGGCGCCATTGATGTAAAGCGTTGCAAACGTACCGCCGTTCAGCGTGGCCTTGCCGCCTTTTTGCACGGTCAGGGACACTATCCTGCCCGTCCAGCCGGTCAGGTCAAGCGTATTGTCCGGCTCTACGATCACATACGAAATCTCCGCGCTGCCGCGGACGATCAGCTTATTCCCTGTATTCCCTGTATCACCTGTATCACCTGTATTGGTGTAACCGACATTAAGCATTCCGTCGATGGTCTTTCCGTTGCTCACATCCAGCGTCAGCGTTTTGCCGCCTGTCACAACATAGCCGCCCGAGTATTCGCCGCCCAGCGCTGCGACTGTGCTGCCGGTCTCCGCCGCTTTGATCGCGAAATACAGGCCGCTCTTCACATTATTGTCAACATGGCCGTCGGCGTAATACGTGGTCGTGCTGCCGTCCGGGGCAACGACCTTCGCCGTCACCGTCTGCCCGCAGGTATTGCAGGCCCAGACGCCGTCGGCCTCCGCCGCGCCCGCATTGTGGGGGCAGGCGGATCCGCAGACCGTGCACACGCCGTTCTTTTTCGACCAGTCGTGCTGCGCGCAGGTGAAGCCGCACTCACAGTTCGTAGTCCCGGCGGCAAATGTATGCTTATGCTCCACGACCACCAGAGCCATGTCGGGAACGTTGTACGCATTTGTGGTATACGCATCGGCGAAAAGGCCCTTGTCCACGGTCAACGTCTTAGTGCTCTCGTCATAGCCGCGCAGTCCGAACGCCGTGCCCGCGGGCAGATAGTCCGACAGGGTCTTGCCCTCCGGGACCTTCAGACCGTGGACCAGCGTTGCGCCCGTTTCAAGGGTCAGATCGCCGCTCTCCAGAATGATCGCGGGATAGGAGATGTTGTCCGCACTGCCTGTCGTATTGCTGCCGATCACGACCGCGTTTCCCTTTACCGTCACGCTGCCACCTTGGATCCGGATGCCGTAGCTTCCCATGGAGGAGGTATACCCCTGATAGAGTGTTCCGTTTTCCAGCGTCACGCTGCCGCCGGTGACGGTCAGCGGGATGCGGCCCCCCCATATGTCAGGATTCTTGCTGATATCGGCCCGCCAATTCTTTCCGCTCAGGTCAACAGTGACCGTGCCGCCTGCGACGGTGACGTTTTCCGACACATCCCGCGCCAGCGTCACCGTGCCGCCGTCCTTGGCCGCTTCGATGGCACTGGTCAGCGTAGCGTAGCCCTGACCGTTGTACTCCGCCGACTTTTCTATACCGCAGACGACACAAGCTCCGTTCTCCCCGAAGGTGTGCTTCTCATCAGCGGAAGTCCAGCCACAACGATTGCAGCTTGTTTTGTGGGTCAGGCCGTCATCGTTGGGGACCAGTCCGAGGGTATGCGCTTCACTCTTTTTTGCGCCGCAGACGCAGGTGCCGATATGCTTCGTATTGTCGGATACGTCAGGCGTCCAGTTTTCATAGGTATGCGCTTCCGACCCGCCGCTCGCGCCGCACAGCTTGCACTTCGCCGTGTGCTTGTCGCCGTTATTTGTGTATTTCCAGTCATGCTCAAAGCACTTCTCAAAGGTCGTGCCACCCTCGCCGGTGGTCTGCTTCATTTCTCCGGCGGGTGCAGTCACCGTGCCGGTAGAGTTTCCAACCGTCAGCTTGCCGGTGCCGTTGCTCTGGAAGTAGAGGTTCAGCACAGCGTCATTCTCAACGGCGCTGATGGTCAGCGTTGCCCCGTCGCACAAAATCAGATTGACCTCGCCGGAAATATTGAGCGAGGAGATCGTGAGATTCTCTTTTACTACATACCAGCCCGGTGTCGAGATGTTATCGGTACGATTCGTGATCTCCGTGCAGTTTGCCTGGGTTTGTGCCGTGCCATCCTTGCCGATGTACGCATACTCGTTGGCAGGGCGCGGCGCCACTGTGGCGTTGCCCGCAACACCCTTGCCGTCCTCGCTGTATGCACACTCCGTGCCGTTATACTCATAGCGGTAGTCGCTTGCCAGCAGGTTCCCCGCTGTGCCGACGGCGTTCCAGATGCTGCATCCGTCCGTTACATCGGTGGTATAGCTGCCGCCGGAAAGCCGCACCGAGCCGCCCGCGATCTCCAGAGCGTAGGAGCTTTTGCCATGGATCGTGCCGCCGCTGACGGTCAGCGTACCGCCGCCCAACTTACCGCCAACGTATATGCCCCTATTTCCGATGAGCGTTCCGCCCTGAATATCCGCCACGCCGTTGCCGCGCACAAATACCGCGCAGTTCTGAGTAGTAGTAGCGTTATCCTCATCGGCACTGTCCGACGTGACCTCGATGATACCGCTCTTCACCGTCAGATTTCCAGAGCTTACCCCGATCGCCTGACCGCCGTTGGGCTGCACGATCTTACCGCCGCCTGTGCTATCCTGAACGGTCAGGCCGCTGCCGTCATTGATGTAAAATACAGCGTTCAGCGGGACAAGGCCGCTCGCCCTGCCGGTCGTCTGGATTGTGCGTCCGTTCAGGTCCAGAGTAATCTCGCCGCTTGTCAGCTCGATGCCGTAGTCATATTCTTTGGAGAGCGTCACATCCGTCAGCAGCTTCACCGTGGCGCTCACCGCCGTCTGTGCGGCGGTAAACGCCTTCTCAATGTCGGCGTACTGCGTGGGCGTGCTGTCAATGGTGACCTCCGCCACATTTGCGGTATTTGCCTGCACCGCGACATTGACATTATTTTCCGTCTCCTCCGCCAGCGCGGGCGCGGGCAGGAGCGTCAGGCACAGGGCCAGCGCCATGAACATACTCAATACTCGTTTTTTCATGTCCTTCCTCCTTGAGATCAGTTTGCATTTATGTCGAATCCGGCGTCCGCCGGACGTTGTTTTTATAACTCTTCCGGTACCAGATGCAGCTTTTTCGCGGCGGTCTTGGCCTCCGCCCGGCGCTTCACATCCAGCTTTTCGAGAATGTGGCTGACATGGGTCTTCACGGTCGGCAGCTTCACATCCATGATCTGCGCGATCTCGGCGTTGGACTTGTCCGCGCAGAGCAGATGGAGAATTTGCAGCTCCGTGGGCGTCAGCTCCTCACCGGGGGCAAGGCGGGGTTCGAGAAAATGCGGGTAGAACGCCGCCTGCGTCCGCACCGCCGCCATCAGCCGCTTGCGCCATGCTTTGTTGCCGTCCCAGTCCAGTGCCTCCAGCAGCGGCAGCACCGCCGTGCCGTATACGCTGACGGTGCGGATGAAGCGGTACTCCGCCGCCGCGTCCAGCGCCGCCGTCAATCTCTCGCACCACCTCTCGTCCTTCTTGCGGTACAGGGCAATGGCAGTCAGGACATTCAGGTGAATCCCGTCGATGATGCGGGCGCAGTTTGGGATGTACGGCTCCAGCGGGGCAAGCGTCAGCAGCGCCGCGTCCGGCCTGCCGTCCGCCAGCTCCACCATGGCCTGGGTGAGGTACTGGTAGCGCCGCATGACGTTCAGGTGCGTCGGCTCCCGCGGGGCTTTTTCCCGATACCATGCGTCCGCCGCGTCAAGGTCGCCGGTGTGCATGTCAATACGGCAGAGCATGGCGTCCATATTGGGCAGAAAGCGTGTCAAACCGCGCTCGGCAAAGCATTCACGGAGCACCTCAATGGTGCGCCGCGCGTCGGCGGGCTGTCCGTTTGCCAGCTGGCTGCGGGCCAGCAATCCGCTGACGGCGAACTCCATGTCCGGCGCGCCGCGGTTGCGGACCTCGTTCAGCTGCGGGAGAAGGGACAGCATCCGACCGGCGACGTCCTCGCCCTTTTCAAACTTACTCTCGGCGATGGCGCAGTCTGCAAGACCCACGCCGTCCCGCCCCAGCACCGCCTCCACGGGGATGCGAAGGGTCTTGTAGAGCAGGTCGTCCTTTTTGCTCCACGGGGAGAAGTCCTTGCCGCCGTTCATGATGCTCGGCAGCGCGCTTGTGACGGAGAAGGACGGCAGCGTCACTTCCTTGTTCATCAGCAGCCGGAACACGGCGGGAATGGTTTCCGTCAGACCGTTCACGCCCCGCTGGGGCAGGGAGATGTCCAGCCATGCAAGGCGGCTGCGGGCCTGCTTTCCGGCGGCGTCCTGCCTGCCGCAGCGCTCGGCAAATGCTTGCAGCTCGCCGTACCAGCGCTCCGAGCCGTCATAGTCCGCGCTCAGGGCGCAGAGCATACTCATGCCCTGCATCAGCGATGGGGAGGCGAGTATTTCCGCCTCCGGCAGGCTGCGGTAGTATTTTTCCATCTCGGCATAGTGGCCCATGCCGGGGTGGAGCTCGGCGTTCCGCACCAGCAGCTCGGAAACCTTGGAATGGTCGCCGCCGCTGGTGTAGCATTCCAGCGCGTGGGCGTAGTCCTCCTTCAACTCATAGTATAACCCGCCGCGGCTGAGCAGCGCGCGGCGCTTTTCCTCTGTGTATTCCCGTTCCATCTCCCAGAGAAGGAACTCCCGGAAACCGGACCAGAAGTGATAGTGCTGGCAGTCGTCGCAGCGGAACATGGTGGTATAGCGCAGCAGCCAGTCCAGCAGGTCGCCAACCCGCTGGTCGCCGCTGACCATCCGCGCCATTTCCAGGTCGAAGCTCTCAAACGGCGCAAGCTCCAGCAGAAAACGGCGCACCGGCAGGTCAAAGCGCCGGTAGATGGCGGTTTCAAAGTAGAGAAACACCTCCCGGAACACCCGCGCCACGATTTCCGGCGAAAAATGTTTTCCGCCGGACAGATGCCGCGCCGTGATGGCCACGCCCAGTGGGTATCCGATGGATTCTTTCAGTATCCCGTCGATCTCACTGTCTGCCGCCTCCACGCCGTACAGCAGGAGCAGCCGCCGCACATCGTCCGCGTCAAAAAGCAGGTCGTCGGCCTCCAGCACCGTCATCAGCCCCGTGTATTGGAAGGCCATGAGGCTCCCCGGCGGCGCGCCCCGGGAGAGCAGGACAAAGCGGCGCTCAGGGCAGGCGCGGATCAGCTCGCACAGGGCGTTCCAGTCCTGCTCCTCCTGCATATCCTGCAAATCGTCCAGCAGTAAGATCTGCCAGTCAGCCTCCGCAGACGGCAGGCTGAAATCCGCGCTGTCCGCCGACAGGCGCAGTACCTCCCGGCCGGAGAGCAGTGCCTCCGCCACCGCCGTTTTCCCAAAGCCGCAGGGTGCGCTGAAAAAGAGTGCGCGGCCCTGCCGCAAAAAACGGTCAAACTGCTTCTCAACGGACGGTTTTACGATGATGTTGTCCTGCAAGCGTGTCCCTCCCTTGCACCAGAGTGGAATTGTCCCGTAGGGTACCCCTACGGGACAAGGGGGCGCGCCCCCTTGTCAATACTTCTTTCGACACGATTTATAATCATTTATGTTTATTATACAGCCCCTGACGGAAATGTAAATCGTTCCAAAGTATGAGACCGGTGATTTTGGTTGCGGGACAGTCTATCCGGGGGCCTTTTCAGTGGGCACATTCAGCCATTTTGTTTTCAGAGTTTCGGGATGAATCAGCATGACCGGTCTGCCCAGTGCAAGCGCATAGGACACAGCCTTATCCTCGGCGCTCCCATCCGCAAGGTCGGGGGCATAGACGGCCAGCACCACGCCCGACTGCTTGATGATCCGCTGATAGGCCAAAAGCTGGGCGTCAGGCTGCTTATGGAAGTCGATGCAGTCCAGTTCCGTGCATCCCGCGAGCATATTGAAGTAGCGCTCCCGAAGCTGCGGCGTCCATTTGGTAGCCTGCTCCTCATGGGGTATGACGCAGACCAGCCGAAGGAATTTATCCTTCTCCCGCAGAATATTGATGATCTCTGCAGCGTACAGCCCCACGCCGGGGTCGCAGGCCACCTGAAACTCCGCGACACCGCGCTGGCGCAGTTCCATGATCCGCTGCGCCATCTCCAGCTTCATGCGGCGGCAGCCGTCGTCCTCCTCGTCAAAGCCCCACGGAAACCGCAGGGGATACTGACCGATCACCGCACAGCGAACATTCTTTTTCATCATTCCACCGCCTCTTATTGTAGTCTATTGGCTTACAATCAGTATTCTAACAGCCGCTATTTTTCGCGTCAACGAGAATGTAAGCTATAAGCATACAAAATAAATGCTGATAGCACACAATCGGAGGCGAAACCATGGATAAGAAGCTGCTCGGAAAGCGAATCAATACGGCACGCAAGGAACGGGGGTGGACGAGTGAGCGTCTGTCCGAGGCGTGCAATATCAACGCGACCTATCTTCGGCAAATTGAAGCAGGAACGAAGGTTCCCAGTCTGCAAGTGTTCGTTTTGCTGTGCGAAGCGCTCAGGGTATCTCCGACCTATCTTTTGGCGGAGGTCTTACCCAGCATGGAATTTTCGGATATGGATGTACTTTTGGAGTTGTGGCAGACAGCCACACCCAAGCAAATCGCCATGATGTCCTCCATGATCCGCAGCGCCTTAGAAGCATCGAAAGATTAACAGGAATGCGTCTCGCAGGAGGCGCATTTTTTCTCACCGTTGATTGCTATTGTCGAATTAAATACTACGATAATAACTATTAAAATGCAACGATTTTTCACAGTATAATATACGAAAAATCGTTGGCGGTGAGAAAATGACAGATATTCTTGGAATTATCAAAACGCAGCGCGAAGCGCGGGGCTGGTCTGAGTACCAGCTTGCTGAACGTTCCGGCTTGCCGCAATCCACGATTTCTTCATGGTATAAGAAAGACATGACACCGTCATTTGCATCGTTGGAGAAGATATGCGACGCCTTTGGCATCACACTTTCGCAATTCTTTGCAGACGGAGAAGAAAGCGTTGTCCTGACACCTTCGCAGCGCAAAATGTTGGATAAATGGAACTGCCTCACAGAAGCACAGCACAACTCGCTACTGATCCTCATGGATTCCATGTAAAACTACTTCTATAGCGACAGCCGGGAGCTTCCGGCTGCCGCTGTTTCTTTTGAGTAAAAAAAGGAAAGCGCATCCACCCGCGCAAACGCACAGGCAGACGCGCCTTATCGCAGTACAAAAAGCTCCTGCGCCATCTATTCAAAAAAAAGAGGGCGCAGGGGCTTACTGTATGCTATGCTGTTTTATCGTATGGCGTCTTTGAGCGCCTTGCCGGGCTTGAAAACCGGCACCTTGCAGGCGGGGTAGGTCATGGACTCGCCGGTACGGGGGTTGCGGCCCACGCGGGCAGGGCGCTCCTTGACCTCGAAGCTGCCAAAGCCCACCATCTGCACCTTGTCTCCGCTCTTCATGGCAGTCTCCACCGCGCCAGTGAAAGCGGCAAGGGCCGCCTCGCAGTCCTTCTTCGTCAGACCGCTGGCTTCCACCATGGCGGCGATCAGTTCAGTTTTGTTCATGGAAATCGCTCTCCTTCTCATTTGTAGTATGACCGCATTATAACGGAGGGAGTCGGAAACTGTCAACTGCGGCCTGCTTCGGCGTAGTATTGCGGTCGTCCGATAGAGGTAAAGCCCCCCAGCCTGGTCACGACCACATTGTTATAGCCGCTGGCGCAGTGAATGATTAGCAATTCTCCGTTTGCGTTCCTGCCGCCAACGATGCCCACATGGGAATTATCCGGGTATACCCGTCTATCGCCATCTTCCGCATATACGCGCCATACCGCCGTATGGGGAGCTGCGCCATCTTTTCATCTATGAGTCGCTTTTCGTCCTCCGTCACATAGAACTTCATCTGAATGTTCCGCTTTCGGTTCGCCATGGGCAGCCTCCGTTTCTTATAAGGGTCTGGGATGGTCTCGCCTGTCGGCTCGGTCGGCGCTTCAAAGCGCTTCACGCTTTGAGGTCTCCACCGGAGACCCGCGCCCCAGCAAGCAATTTTGACTGTTCGGGCAAGGGACCTGAACAGCGCAAAATCAGCAAGCGGGTACTCGCTTGCTGTGCTTGCTGACTACTCCATACCCCCGTATTTCCCCCTCTACCCATACTACAATCCGAACAGGGCGTTTTGGCCAGATTTTCGGAAAATTGTTTTGCAGGACGAAAAAAGAACGGTCTGCATTGCAAACCGTTCATAAAAAAGCAGCGCACAAGTTACTTGTTCCTGTTGCGTTTGGTTCTGCGATATGCTATACTAATGGTGTTTACACCACAAGAGAAAGGAAGTGATCCTCATAGCCATCACAAGCGCAAGTTTGCCCACAAAGAAGCGGATACTGACCGTTTGCGTGAAGCTGTTTTTGGAAAAGGGCTACAAGCAGACCACGCTGGCGGAAATCAACGAAAAGGCCGGTGTGTCTTTCAGCCAGTTCCAGAACATTTTTCGCGCCAAGGACGGCGTATTGACGGAGCTGGTGGAGTTCATGTTTGAAAACCAGTTCGCTATGGCGCGAAGCGCGGCGGGTGCGAAGCTGCCGCCGATCTATGTCTACGCGGTCGAAACGGCGATCCAGATGACGTTGACGGAGCTGAACGAAAATCTGCGGGAGATCTACATTGAAGCCTACACGCAGAAGGAAGCGTCTGAATTTATCTTCCGGGAAACGGCGAAGGAGCTGTATCAGATCTTCGGTCCGTATCAGCCGGAGCTGACCGCCCGAGATTTTTATGACATGGAGATCGGCTCAGCCAGCATCATGCGCGGCTACATGGCCCACCCCTGCGACGAGGAGCTGACACTGGAAAAAAAGCTGCGGCTGTTTCTCACCATGAGTCTGCGGGCGTACAACGTCCCGAAGGAGGAAACGGAACAGGCAATCCGGTTCGTGGAAGGGCTGGATATCCGCACGATCTCCGAACAGGTGATGCAGGCGCTGTTCCGTGCGCTGGCGATGCGCTTTGAGTTTTCCCTTGCGGGGATCACGCTGCCAGCACAAAAATAGAAGCCAATATGTATTGCAAGGGAGTACTCCCTTGCATCGGGATATATCCCGATGCAATCCCCTCTTGCTCCAAAACGCGCTTCCCACGGGGGACGGGACGGCGCGAGAAGAAAGCGAGGAATGACCATGAAAAAACGACTGCTCAGCATCCTGCTCATGTGCTGTATGGTGCTGACACTGCTGCCAACAACGGCTTTTGCGGAGGAAAGCACGGAAACCCCGCCCGTGTGCAGCTGTGAAACAGCCTGCACGGCGGAAAGCAGGAACGCAGAGTGCCCCGTCTGCGGCGCAGAGGGTGCTTCGGCGGAGAATTGCGCAAAATACATCAAGCCCGCAGACGATGCGGCAGTGCAGCCGGAGGGGGAAGTGTCCGACCCCCAGCCGAAGACAGCCTTGACGGCGTTAATTGGCGGGAGCGAGACGGCAAAAGATGTCAGCACCGCGGAAGAACTGACTGCAGCTATTGCTGATGTTAATTTCGACACCGTCAGGCTGGCATCGGATATTAACATTGACACCACGCTGACGGTCAACCGTACCGTAACGCTGGATCTGAACGGTCATGTGCTCAAATACGGGAGCGCAAACAATGGCAGCGTTATTGTGGTCGAGGGCAGCGGCAATCTGACGCTGACCGACAGCAACACCACCGCCAAGCACAAATTCATGCCGAATGGCAAACTGTGGGTGCTGGACGATGCAAGCGGCACAGAGGCCGTCACCGGCGGCGTCATCACCGGCGGCACGGGAACGGACCTCTCAACGTACGGCGGAACGACGTGGTATTGCGGCGGCGGCGCGCTGATCAAAAACGGCGGCAGCCTGACCATGAGGGGCGGCAATATTATCGGCTGCTCCGCAGAGTGCGGCGGCGGTGTATGTGTTGATTCGGGGCGAAATGGTGAACCGGGTCAGTTCTCTATGTCCGGCGGAAGCATCATCGGCTGCGTCGCCTCCAATAGCGGCGGCGGTGTTTTTGCTTCCGGCAAGTTCCAAATGTCAGGTAAGGCGGTCATTCGCAGCTGCACCGTCGAAAGCACGATCCAATTAATTTGCGGCGGAGGTGTATATGTCAACGGCAGCAGCAGCTTTGAAATGTCTGGTGAGGCAAAAATCGAAGGCTGTCAGGCAATCTCCACTTCTGCCTACGGCGGAGGCGTATATGTCAGCAGCAGCAGTAGCTTTGTGATGACTGATAAGGCAGAAATCGAAGGCTGTCGGGCAATCGCCAACTCCAACTCTTCCAAGGGCGGGGGCGTCCATCTCGCAAACAATACGAAGTTCACCCTGTCGGGCAGCGCCGTGATTCAAAATTGCACGGCAACAAATTCCGCCAACTCCGGCGAAGCCTACGGCGGCGGCGTAAGCGCCGCTTGTGTGAAGAAGATCACCTTGGCGGACAGTGCGCGCATTGTCGGCTGTACTGCGGCAAACGGAAGCGGACTATACATCACCGGCTCTCAGGTACCTGGCTATGGGATTCTTCACGCCAACAGCGGCTCGGTTGAAGGCGACGTCGTGCTGGGAGATACAGAAGACGGTCCCAGTACCATTACAGGCTCCGGCGGGACTGTGTTCAATGGCAAAGTGACTGTTACCCCTGGCAGCATCATCGAAAGCGGCACATTCAACGGCGAGGTCATCAACAACGGAACCATCACCGGCGGCGTCTTTAACAACACAGTCTCCGGCAGCGGTACCATCCAAGGCGGCACATTTAACACCCCGATGACCGGCAGCGGCACGGAGACAGACCCCTATCAAATCAGCACCGCCGACCAGTTGAAGCTGTTCCGGGATA
>ERZ809407.2243-NODE-2243-length-13629-cov-6.768528_pt1 | contig 13629 bp, 9 predicted proteins | sample MGYA00520792_ERZ809407 | MGnify/ENA primary metagenome ERZ809407 (study PRJEB31576, sample SAMEA3212665) | Homo sapiens | biome: human-gut; feature: human gut; material: fecal | place: Sweden | collected 2012 ...
CTTAGGTGAAAGGAGTCAGTCGAAAGATTGGCTCCTTTTTTTGTTATATACACCATCCGTTTAATTTTCAATGATGTCTGCCTCTTATTGCTAGCTTCCATTTACAACAGTCATTTAGATGTAACATGACATGTCTGGTAGGAGGCATTAATAAAATACCAGCTATATCTTTTTTAGCCCAGAAATCAAGCAACCAAATCGAATCTTCATGATTTGTGATACCACCTTCTTCTAATATCCGGCTTATCCTTTGAGTTGGGATTTTGCGACGTATATCATCGGGAGATAAGGTTCGGATGATTTCTCTGCTTTTTCGTCCTACTTCATTCCTGTATTCTAAGAGTTCTTGAATACGTAGACTTTTGCTTAGCTGAATAATCTGGTTATCAGATAAGGCATTTCCTGTGTCTCTGATAGGGGAATTCATTCGGGTTTGCCAGTCTTCATTGAAGATCTGCTTTTCCCCGTTAACTAATATATTCATGGTCAGATCCTCAATTCTGCTGATATGCCATAATACCCAAGCGATGGTTTCATCTTTCGCTGTAGGCATAATGGCATATTCATCCTCTCTTAAATCTCCGACTAGCTCATCGACCTCGTTTCTCTCATTACCAGACACCACAGAGAGGTGTAATTTTCCATGAATCTCAAGAAAGAGCTCCTTGGTTTGCTCTATTAATTCCGGTTTACGGATAATGCGGTTTAGTTCTTTATGTGATTCGCTTAATCCGGCTCCAAAGTATTTCATTTTGGGGATTATTGGTAGCGTACGGCTGTCCCGGCGGCGGTAACCATCAGCATGCTTCCGCTTCCTCCTACGGTCTCATAATCTAGATCTACGGCGATTACAGCGTTTGCGCCCATTCGTGCCGCATGATCGCTCATTTCTTTCAAGGCCGTTTCTTTCGCTTCGCGTAAGACGCTCTCGTAAGAACCTGCACGTCCTCCGACAATATCCCGGATGCCTGCGAAGAAATCTTTGAATACATTCGCTCCGATGATCGTTTCACCGGATACGATTCCGAAGTACTGGGTAATTTCTTTTCCTTCGATCGTGTTAGTTGTTGTGAGTAACATAGCTTTTCAATTTAATCGTTTGAGGGCAAATATAAGATAAAGGGCGAACCAGTGTACTGATTCGCCCTTTGTTTTTATGTTTCTTTATATGAATTTATTTTACCGGTTGATCGGTCATGATAAACTCAAGCTTACCTCCATTTATGATATCGGAGTGGCTGATGAAAGGAGTCTCTAGGACTTTACCGTTTAGCTTGACTTCTTTAACGTATTTATTGGCGGGACTATTGTTGGTCGCCACGATCTCGAAAATACCGCCTTTTACGTGCATAGAAGCCTTATTTACCATCGGACGGCCCAATGTGTAAACCGGAATACCCGGACTTACCTGATAGAAACCTAGGGCGCTCATGACATACCAAGCAGACATCTGTCCGCAATCCTCATTACCGATGATACCATCCGGTTCATTCGTGTAGAAATTCTGCATGATATAATCTAAATACCCTTGCCCTTTCCATGGAGAATCTGTCCAGTTATAAAGATAGGCCATATGGTGGCTCGGCTCGTTTCCATGAGCGTATTGGCCGATCAATCCGGTAATATCTCCGGAGGCTTCCGCCCCGTCAATCTGGGAAGAGGTGGTGAACAGGGTGTCTAAACGTGTTTCCAGCTCTTTCTTGCCACCGATAGCGGCGATGAAGTTATCCATATCATGTGGTGCGAAGAAACTCCATTGAAAGGCATTCCCTTCGGTATAGTCGCTTTTCATATGCGAAGAATAGCGAGGGTTGAATGGAGTACGGAAAGAACCGTCGCCCATTACCGGACGCATCATTTTCGTCTCGGGATCTAAATAGCGTTTGTAGTATTCGGCTTTCTTGGCATACTCATTCGCCAACTCTATATTACCTGCCTTCTTGGCGATTTGGGAGATACACCAATCCTCGTATGCCATCTCCAATCCCCACGATACGGATTCAGGAACAGAGTCGGCGGGGACGAAACCATATTTCTCCTTATAGTAAGGGTGCATCGTGATCAGATCCAGCTCACGGGTTCCTTTGAACTTCTCGGCAAGATCCTCACGGTAAACGGAAGAACGTACGCCGGCTTCCGTCCACGTGCTCATATCACCTTCCGCTAAATCTTTCGCTACAAGGTCGGCGAGGACCGAGACGGCCGGATATCCTACCATACAACCTGTATAACTAGAGGCTAAAGGCCATTTGGGTAATATTCCACCTTCTTTATAACCTTGCACGAGTACCTTACCCCAATCAGTCGCTAAGTCCGGATTAATGATTGTCATTAACGGATGAAGCGCACGGAACGTATCCCACAAGGAGAATACGGAATAATTTACGTAACCCGGTTCGGCGGTATGCACTTTCTTGTCCATGCCCAGATAACGCCCGTCCACGTCTTGATAAGCGAAGGGGGCGATCATGGTATGGTAGAGCGCCGTATAGAAATTGACCATGACTTTCGGATCTGCCTCGATCTGGATCAAGTTTAACGCCTCGTTCCAAATATGCGTTGATTCCTCACGGGTCTTATCGAAATCCCATCCGGGCAATTCTGCCTCGAGATTCTTCTCGGCGCCTTCCGGATCGACTACGGATAAGGCTACTTTTACATAAAGCGGTTGTGCCTTTTCAGAGAATTTGTAATGGAACTTCAAATCTTCCGCCGTATTCAGGCGCAAAAACAAGGAGTCCTTACGTAATTTCCCGTCCATGTATTGGTATACGGTCTCGATCGGTTCCGAGAAAGTAATCCGATAGGACATGGAGTGGAAATGTGCCCAACCTTGTGTCTTCACGGTTCCTTCCACCGTGGAGTCGTTTATAAGTAAATATTGGTTACCGATCAGCTTATGTCCCCAGTTCGGTTGAAGGATATGCCCTAAGTCAAGCAGGACACGACGTTCTTTGGGATTGTCGTATGTATATTTGTGGAAACCTACACGATCCGTAGAAGTCAATTCCACGTTGATGCCAAAGTTATCCAAGCGTACGGCATAATACCCCGGTGTCGCTTTCTCAGTGTCTTTCTTGAAGGTAGCTACTGGTTTGATGGAATCTCCACCGGAGAAAGGTAATAAAGCTACGTCACCCAGATCACCGATACCCGTACCAGAAAGATGCGTGTGGCTGAACCCGTAGATATGGTCATCATCATAATGGTAACCACTACTTGCGTCCCATCCCAAGATATGGGTATCCGGGCTTAGTTGTACCATCGCGTACGGACGGGTAGCTCCGGGGAATGTGTGTCCATGGAACCCGGTTCCGATGAATGGGTCTACATACCTCACCTCATCTTGTAGTCGCGGCGACTCCGGCGCTTGCTTGCATCCTACCAGCAGGCAGGCAAGAGCGGCCTGAAAAAATAAGATCGTTCTTTTCACTGTTATTATTGATTTAGTTTGTAATAAGCGAATTATCAATCATCTGTCACAAAGATAATGGCTTTGGGGGAATATTGGAAATTTCCTTTTAAAATCTGCAACCTTTTTCGGGCTTGGCTCGTCTTATAGATAAAAAAGTATGGGAACAAACGAATTTACGACAAAGATATTGCCGCTGAAGAATAACCTTTTCCGGGTTGTTTTCCGGATTACCGGAGACGTGGAGCAGTCTGAGCAGATCGTTCAGGAAGCCCTGCTTAAGGTTTGGGAAGACCGGGATAGCTGGATTGTCATTGAGAACTTACCTTCCTATTGCATGATGGTAGCGCGTAATCTGGCATTGAGGGAAACGTATTCCGGAAATAAGGAAAGGATGGAGCGGTATGCGGTAAGGTAATCTGTTTATGGATCGTGTATGGACTATCAACGAATAAATAAGTTGCTGGATAAATATTGGGAATGCGCCACATCCGTGGAGGAAGAGCGGGAATTACGCCAGTTTTTCTCCTCAGCGGTGGTACCTCCCGACTTATTACCTTATAAGGCTTGGTTCGTATCTCATGAGGCCGAGGCATTACCCCCTTTGGGGAAAGAATTTGATGCTCGTATATTAGAACATATCTCGGAAGATCGAAAATTAATCACTACATTTGGAACGTTATTTAAATCTATTACTCATTTAATACATAAGATTATGGGAACGAATATGAAGAAAGCCTTTACCACCCTTTTATGCCTTTTGTTTTGTATCACGATCTCGGCACAGGATAAAGCCGCAGATCTCAGTAAGTTCGTAGGCGATTGGTCCTTCTCTGCCCCCGACGCTCCGTATGGATATCAAGATGGAAGTTTTCAGATAAAGCAAGAGAACGGCAAGTTGACCGCTAAAGTGAATATACAAGGTAGTACCTTGGAGATAAATGATATCAAGGCGAAAGGAGATACCTATACCAGCTCTTTTTATGTGGATGGAACGCCTGTAGACTTAACTATGACCCAGAAAGGAAATGAGTTAGAGGGAATGGCCGACGCCGGAGGTATGCAGATTCCCGTGAAATTCAAGAAAACGAAGAAGTAGCCGCTTTGTGGTACTGTGAGTTTCTGTTAACTTCGCGGCAAAAACTACAAAGGGATGTTTACAGTAATCGGAATCATGTTCTGCGGCATTGCCGTCGGGTATTTCTTTCGTAAAGTAGAATGGCTGCAAAAGATCGGTAAGCCTATTTCTTATACAATTCTTCTTCTTTTGTTCCTGCTGGGAATTTCGGTAGGGGCTAATGAGTCTATCGTGAATAATCTTACGACATTGGGCGGGCAAGCCTTGTTGATTGCTTCGGCCGGTACGTTGGGGAGCGTCTTGGCGGCGTGGGGAGTTTATCATTTCTTTTTTAAGGAAAGGAGCCGGGGATGAAAGGGAGTTTGATCGTCGTGGGCTTCTTTGCCTTGGGGTGCTTGCTGGGATGGAGCGGTTATCTGCCCGGGGTCATTATCGAGAATGATATAACGGTTTATGTACTTTACCTCTTGATGTTTCAAGTAGGGATTAGCATAGGAAGCGATAAGAAACTGAAAGATATTTTATCGAGTATACGGCCGAAACTCTTATTGGTGCCTCTGGCTACTATTATCGGGACGTTGAGCTTCTCCGCCCTGATCAGCCTTGCTCTTACCAAATGGAGTGTGTTCGATTGTTTGGCGGTCGGAAGCGGTTTCGCCTATTATTCATTATCCTCCATCTTGATAACAGAGCTAAAAGAACCGACGCTGGGGGCGCAATTGGCGGCGGAGTTAGGAACGATCGCCTTGATCGCTAATATTATCCGCGAGATATTCGCCTTGTTGGGCGCTCCGTTGTTCGTTAGATATTTCGGAAGGCTATCTCCGATCTGCGCGGGAGGAGCTACTACGATGGATACGACATTGCCGATCATCACCCGTTATTGCGGAAAGGATTTGGTCTTTGTCTCTATCTTTCACGGGATCTTGGTAGATTTCACGGTTCCGTTTTTCGTATCTTTCTTCTGTTCGATGTGAGTGAAAGAGGCTTCCGAGATCTCGGAAACCACCTTGCAAGGTTGAAAAGTCATTTCCGAGGTCTCGGAAAGCATTTTGCAAGGTTGAAAAGTCGTTTCCGAGGCCTCGGAAGGCATTTTACAAGGTTGAAAGGTCATTTCTAGGCCTCGGAAAGCATTTTACAAGGTTGAAAAGTCATTTCCGAGGCCTCGGAAGGCATTTTACAAGGTTGAAAAGTCATTTCCGAGGCCTAGAAAAGCTATTTTACAGTTTGCAGCATCACTTCTACCGCTCTTTTTAATTGCGTGTCCTCGCCGGAGAGCTGCGCCTCGGGAGTATTGTACACCTCGACATCCGGTTGCAATTGTTGGTTTTCCAGATAATTGCCTTGCATATCTTTCACGCCTACTTGCGGGATACCGAACACCAAGGTCGGATCGATTTGCGTTTCCCACCATACGGCTGTCATGGTTCCCGGAACCGGGGCGCCGATCAGCTTGCCGATACCTAAGGTCTTATAAACCCAAGGGAAACCATGAGCGTTCGAATAATTATCCTCGCACATCAAGACACAGGACGGTTTGGTCCACTTATTGTAAGGATCGCTACCGATGTATTGTCCGCGAGGCTCGAAGCGCTGATACTCCTTGCCGCTCAATAAGGTAGCCAGATCATCATGCAACCAGCCACCTCCGTTATGGCGGGTATCCACGATCACGGCTTTCTTATTCCGGCAACGGCCTAATAAGGCGGAATAGACCTCGCGGAAACTCTCGCTGTTCATACCTCTTACATGTACATATCCGATTTGCCCGTTCGATAATTTATCTACGGTTTCTTGGCAATTCTCGATCCATCTTTTATAAAGGAGGTTCGATTGCTCTCCGTTACTGATCGCTTTTACCTGTTCCTCGAAACGCTGTTTGCTGGTAGGATCATAGACAGAAAGCATTACTTTCTTACCGACTTTACCGCTTAGCAGTGGATAATAATCGGCGTCTTTCTTTATCGGTGTTCCGTCTATCTTCTCGATGATACAGCCTTTCTTTATCTGGCTGTCGGCCAATGTCAGCGGGCCCTTGGCGATGATTTCCTCGATCTTCAATCCGTCGCCCGTGTATGCGTTATCGAAGAAAGCGCCTAAGCTGGCGGTTTCCGGCCCGGTTAGTCCCGGATTGTAACGAGCGCCCGTATGGGAGCCGTTCAACTCGCCCAATAGCTCGGAAAGCATCTCTTGGAAATCAAAATTGTTGTTGATATGCGGAAGGAAACGGGCGTAAGCGGTCTCATACCCTTTCCAATCCATGCCCCGGAGTGTCGGATCATAGAACTTATCCAAGACTTGACGCCAAGCGTGATGGAAGATATAAGCACGCTCCTCTGCCGGACGATAAGCGAACTCGGCCTTGAAAGCGATCGGTTTTTCCTTGCTATCCTTCAACTCTATCTTTTTCAGTTTGCCGCCGGCGGTAAGATAGAGGTTCTCTACTTTCTTATCGGCGAATAGAGTGCCTCGACCGACATTCTTGAGCAGTAATTTAGTGGACTTTTCCTTCAAGTCGTGTTCCCATAAATCAAAGCCTTTCTCGAAAGCGGCGCAATAATATAGTTTATCTCCTTTCGGGGCGAGTACGGCGTCTCCCAATGAGGATGAATTAGCGGTCAGGCGAATAATCCGGTCCTTGCGGTTCTCCAAATCAAACTTCAAGGGGGCTACAGGCTTATCCTTATCCTCTTTTTTCTTATCGGAATCTTTATCGGATGTCTTATCCTCGTCCTTATCTTTGTTTTCATCCGCTTCTACCAAGGCCAGTTCTTCTTTACTGAGGCGGAATTTATCGTAAGCCTCACCGTCGAAGAACATGATGTACACATCCCGCTCAGCACCCCAGCTACCGTGGCTGCGGAAACCGGCACGGTCGGAGGACCAGATCATGGCCTTACCGTCTAATACCCATTTCGCGTCGCCATCCGAATAACCGCTTTCCGTCAGGTTCGTTACCTCGCCGCTACCGTCCGCTTTCACGAGGGCGATATCCGTATTGTTCCATCCTCCGACGGAGATGTAATCTACCAAGAACCACTTGCTGTCTGGCGACCATTGGAAATGCTGGTCTCCATCGCTATACGAATAGAGGTATTTCCCGTCCAATACGGTGCGGACCTGCTTGGTCTTTCGGTTGATAACACGTAAGGTGGTGCGGTTCTCAAGGAAAGCCACCTCGTTACCATCCGGAGAGTATAAGGGTTGGAACGAGGTTTGTCCGGAGACGACAAGAGGCTCCTCTTTCAATTCTGGGGCGTACGTGAATTGCTTATCTTCGTCACGTGTAAGTTTACTTTCGTAGATTCCCCATGTTCCTCCCCGTTCGGCGGAATATACCAATGAACGTCCGTCGGGGCTGAAATCTATATTGCGCTCTTGTTGCGGCGTGTTCGTGATTTGACGAGTCGTCTCGTATTCAATAGAAGTTACGTAAACATCGCCACGAGTGATAAACGCTACCTCTTTTCCATTCGGGGAGACGGCGATATCCGTAGCTCCATCGGTCAGAAGACGATGGATTACGTCGTTCTCGATCTTATCCGCGACGATCTGGATATTCACCTTGGCAGGTTTCTGGCCTTCCTTAACGGTATAGATCTCGCCGTCGTAACTATAGCATAGAGTCCCGGAATTATCGGAGGTAAGGAAACGCACGGGGTGGGTGGTATGCGTCGTGATTTGTTTCTCGCTGTTGCCTGCCAAATCCTTCTTGAAGATGTTAAAGCTTCCTTTCTCCTCGCTTAGGTAATAGAAAGACGCCCCATCCGCGGCCCATACAGGATTACGATCCTCACCGCCAAAAGTGGTTACTTTCTGGAAAGAGCGATCTTTTCCAAGCGTACATAACCAGATATCACGGGTGATAGAAGATTGATGATGCTTGCGCCAAGGGTCCTCGTAACCTTTGTAGTCATTGTATAATAATTTACTGCCATCTTTGCTGAGGGCTATATTTTCCATGTATAACGAAGAATATAAATCCGGCCTTCCTCCGTCCGTGCTTATCTCATAGACTTGCATAAAGCGGGTGCCGGGGAATTGGATATCCTTGGCGTCTTGCAATACGTTGGCCAGATACAAGATGTGTCCGTTATCCTTAAAGGTAGTGGGATATTCGTTTGTGGAGTGGGTGGTGAGCCGCTTGGGTTCCCCTCCCTTCTTGTTCATGAGAAATACATCGAAGTTGCCGCTACGGTTGGAGGCGAAGGCTATTCTCTGTCCGTCGGGCGACCAGACCGGACGGGTATCATGCGCCGGATGTGTTGTCAACTGCCGGGCTTTTCCTCCGGAAGAAGGGACCGTGTAGATATCCCCTTGGTAAGAAAACGCGATCGTCTGCCCGTCCGGGGAGATCGCACAGTAACGCATCCATAACGGACTGTCGTCTGCTTGCGCCGCCGCCGATAAAAATAACGCCAGCGCAGGAATCATCAAGTTTTTCATGTGTACTCTATTTTAGATTTACAAATGTAATCGATTTTCGATATTTATTAGGAGAAATAATTGCGTAGATTAAATTTTTAAATATTTTTGCATATGAACTTTAAAACCGCCAAGATGATGACTAAATATAGGGTGTGTATGACTTTTATGTCCATTTTATTATTGCTATTTCATTTTGTGTTTCTGTTTTCTTGTGGAAAGCTACCGGAAAAAACATTTGCTTTTTCTGATAACTTGCGGATTGACTCTTTGGAACATATGGCTATGGATTCGATTTACCGGAATCCTCGATATGCTCATTCCGCATTGGATGAAGCTTTAAGTCTAACTAAAGATAGCGATAAATATTATAAATTACTTGCGGCTAAAAGCCAGATTTATTTTGCAAATAGTGTATATGATTCCGGGTTTGTTTTACATCGGTCAATTATAGATTATTGCGACCGTGTACCGATGTCTCCCAAGATACATGGACTCTTAGGGACGCTGAAAAATACGGTTGGCAATTATTATTCATTTTTGGATAAAACGGATTCGGCCCTCCTTTGCTATTCCGAGGCGTATCAAGAGATCCGGCAGAGTGAGATGGAGCATAAAATCCCGGATATTTATATCAATATAGCGGATATATATGCCCGGAAAGGAGCTTACGATCAGCGAGCCCGCTACTTTCGCCAAGCTCTTTTCGTGAGTGATTCATTGGGTATTATGGATCGGATGTCCTTTCCTATTTATTTTGGTTTGGGCGAGACGTATATGGAATTGAGGGACTTTGACTTATCCGATCACTTTTACCGTTTGGCGGAGAAAGAACTGGATTCTCGTAACTTGAGCGAGAAATTCACCTTTTGCAATAGCCGGGGAAATTACTATTATTACAAGGAAGAATACGCGGAGGCGCTTCCTTGGTTCTTGAAAGCCCGTGAGGTGGTACGTCCTACTCATATGGATTTCTATACCAACGTATGCGAGATCAATTTAGGGGAGATCTATCTATGTATGGATCAGTTGGATTCCGCTCGTTTTTATCTGGAAAAAGGGTTTAGGTACTTCCATACCTATAATAATAAGACGGCCTTGTACCATTTGACAACCCTGAAGGCTTCGCTAGCCTTAAAAGAGGGGAACTCCGGGCTGGCTTATCAATTGTTGAGGAGTTACACGGATATGGTAGGCATAGATCCCAAGATGGTAGTGATCCGTAATAAGAACTTGCAGAATTACTTCGCTACCACGGGCGATTTTAGACGTGCCTATGAGTACCAAACGAAGAATAGCGTCATTGAGAACAATATTCGTAGCGAACGAACCCAGATGCGTGTCGCCGAGATCGATATGCGTTATAGCCAAGATACGACTTTACTCAAGCGGGAGGCTATTATTAAACAACAGGCCGGCCGGATGGAATACTTGGAAATGAGCCGTTGGGTTTGGATCTTGCTTTTTGTGATCTTGTCCATCGTCAGCGGCATGGCTTATTACTTTATGAAACGTAAACGGCATGCCCAATGGTTAAGCCATGTCGATCAGGTGACGAAACTGAAGATGGAGAGTATTCGCAACCGTGTATCCCCTCATTTTATATTCAATATATTGAACCGGGAGATTAGCTCGGAGGAAGAAGGAAGTTCCCGCCGTACGCAACTTTCCGGATTGGTGGAGTTGTTACGTAGTAGTTTGGAGATCACGGAAAAGCTTAGTATCACGTTGGAGGAAGAATTACGCTTTGTCCGGACTTACTTGAATTTGCAGGCGCAAGGATTAGGGCCGGACTTCCGTCTGGAATGGAATCTCGATCCCTCTCTTGACACGGACGCAATCTATCTCCCGGCCATGCTGATCCAGATACCCGTAGAGAATGCCGTGAAACATGGCTTGTGTGCGATCGAGGGCGAGAAGCGATTATCTGTTTTCGTGGAGCGCGACGGGAAAGGCATCCATATCCGTATAGAGGATAATGGACCCGGGTATCGTCCGTTTACGAATGCGGGACATAACGGTACGGGGATGGGAACGAAAGTCCTTTACCGTACGATCCTATTGTTGAATAGGAGAAATAAAGAGAAGATCACCTATTCGGTCCAAAGCAAGAAGAAGGGGATGGGGAGCGGAACAATCGTCAGTTTCTTTATTCCGTTGGATTTTAATTACGCTTTCTAGGTATCGTGAATGTACGAAAGTAATCCGGGCCGTTTCCTCCGGATAGTGGATGGAAGCAGCCCGGATCGAATTGAATCGAATCGGTTGATTCGGGTTATAGTCGCTCAATGTCTTCAACAGAAAGTCCGGAGCATTGGGCGATAAGTTCGGAGTCAAGTCCTTGCTTCTTCATCTTTCGGGCTATCTGGAGTTTTTCCTCTTGACGGCCTTTCTCGATCCCTTTCTCGATCCCTTTCTGCATCCCTTTCTGCATCCCTTTTTGCATTCCTTCCTGCATTCCTTTTTCAATCCCTTCCGTTTGTGCGTAATCGATGGTCGCATACCAATCCCGATAATTCTTTAGGTTTTCCTCGTAGATCGCACGTTCTTTTTCGCTGAGTGAGTTGACGTTCGCCACATCCAGCAAGCGAAGGAAGGTCTCCTGTTCCTCCTTGAAGGGAGATTGTTCAAATAGGTTCATATTCTTCAATGTATAAATCCAACGTTCGAAGGAGCTCTTGCACTCCTCCTTGCTTAAACTGAATAACGGGAACGATATGTAGATCTGCTTCATCTTGATCTCATTGAACACCTTTCCCGTCCTCTCGTTAGCGAGGACAACATCCGTACGGAAGTCTGTGAACTCCGGCAACTTGAAATTCAAGAAGTAGACTCCGTAGATGGGTAGCAACCGATATTGCCATTGCTTGCCGATTTGTCCTTGCCGGGCCACCATGCGACAAAGATAATAAAAACCTCTGTTAAAGAAATAGTGCTGGGGACAATTCTGCATCTCTAGGATGAACTTGGCCCCGGACACGTCCTCGCAGAGCAGGTCGAATATGATGGTACGGTTCTCGACGGTCTCGGGCTTGATCTCCTTGTCGAGGTAGGTGATGTCCTTGATCTGTCGTTCGCCGGCTAGGGCGGCGTTAAGGAACTTGATGGTAACTTGCTTGTCTTGGAAGACAGCCTTAAATCCAGCATCAGTCATGATGTCTACGTATTGTGCCATAGTTAAATGGTTTTAGGTGATTACTGCTCCAAAGGTAAGGTTTATTTTCGTATCGCACATCCTGTTTATTGTATATTTCTTAAAAAGCAGATTCATGGTAGTCAGCTTTACTATTTATAGAAAGTACGATTAGTATTAATAGTAGTGCAAAATACTATGGATAGTAATCGGCTCCCATTTTGATCAATTCTTATTATACGCTGATTATCAGAAATATAAATAACAATCTTTAAATATTAGGCTTATTGTACTTTTTAAGAGATCAAATTTGGTATGGTTGACTTATTCTTTTCACGTATAAAGATAACATTAAATAATAGACTAAGCCGCTAGCATAAAGTTCTCCAAGTGAATAACTAATCACTTCTCAACTCGTAAGCTTATGGCTTGACAAGCCTTGGATTATACGTTTGTAGTATTTGCAATGATTGCATGTGAATGTTTGTATTTTGTATTTATTATGCGGTTATGGATGGATACCATATATAATGTACATGCGTACATTATATAATAGATAGAAACGGCTAGTCTAAACGATCGATTCTTTTAGTCATTTGCAAAGGTACGCGTTTCTTCGATACTTGCAACCCTTCCGAGCTATTTTTTTTTCACTTATCCTCTTTCTTATCAATAGGATAGGTTATCATTTACCAAACAAGCGATTCCTTCAACGAACCTCCCTCTCAAGCGTCTAAAAAACGCAAGATCTAAACGATCGTTTAGACTAGTCGTTTTCGAGAAAAACAAGGGTGCTAAACGGTGGGATGGACTTTAATTAACACTATTATTAATATTAAATTTTTGATTTATGAACAAAAAGATTACTACGCTTTTAGCTAGTGCTATGTTGGCGACTGCATTCTCTGCGGGAGCTAGCATAAACGCTAAGAAGGGCGAGGCTACTTTGTTGGGTGCATCATCAAATTACTTATCTGTAAATACAGAGAATAATTATGGTGCATTGAGCTTTGATCCTACAACTCTTTCTGATTTAAAAGAGTTGAATCCAGCAACATGGACTGTCTCTAACGTGAAGACTTCTTTAGGAAGAACTCTTTATTCTTTCGTAAATAAGGCTACCGGTTTAACATTGTCTGTAGATCCTGCTACAGCTATCGCTGTGGATGACAATAACAAGTCTCAAAAGATCGCTAGTGCTGCTCCATTGGCTTTAGGAGGAAGTGCTTCTGAGTGGGTTGTTGAGACAGTGGGTGGAAAGGATATCTTGGTTTCTTATATTGATGGTGAGAATGTTGTTTATATAGCTCAGTCAGGTAGCAAACTTTATTTGGAGAAAGCAAAGAAAAGTGCAATCTCTACTGCTGCTATAGCTTTGTCTTCTGACCAAGCAAATATTCCTGCAAGTATTTCTTTGGATAGTGACGCATTGAATACTTTATTACATTCAGTAAAGGGCAATAATGCAGCTATCGCTAAAATGTTCTTTGGCTTAACGATGAATCCGGAGACTTCAGGGAATAATAAGAATGTTTTAGCGATAGCTGCATTATTGCCCTTTACTGAATGTAATAAAGTATT
>ERZ809407.2246-NODE-2246-length-13613-cov-21.465703_pt1 | contig 13613 bp, 12 predicted proteins | sample MGYA00520792_ERZ809407 | MGnify/ENA primary metagenome ERZ809407 (study PRJEB31576, sample SAMEA3212665) | Homo sapiens | biome: human-gut; feature: human gut; material: fecal | place: Sweden | collected 2012 ...
TCTGTATAGACTTGCAAAGATTTATGCTTATCCCCACTAAATTTCCACTGAGCCCCTTTTCAAGGTCTAAGGCAGAAAAGTCGTCTAAGAATTTCTTTTTCAGCGCGTCATCGCATTCGTCCAGCTCCAACACCTTAAGGCTGTTAACCTTCATATTGTCATCAAAAGAAAACTCATTCTTGCCAAATCCAAACATACCGCCTCCGAGTTTGGCGAGCTTCATCATATTTTTGTCTATATTAATAAGCTCTGCGCCCGGCTTGTTCTTGTATTTTTTCATGAGTTTGCTTACAGTTTGTCCGTTCACTGCAATGCCTGCGAGCAGCAAGGCGAATGATAATAATATCTTTTTCATTTCTTGTTTCCTTTTTTAAAGTTATCGATTCTTTTTGAAGCGCTTTCAAAAATACTAACGTGTTTTCTGTCGGTTATGTTACAAAGGAAATCGATTTTTAACATTTAGAAAGGCTTTTGGAGCTTGTCCATAGCCTCCTTTGCATACTTAAAAGAAGCGTAACGCAATTTGAAGAAGATAATTTAACATAAATGTAATACAATGGAAACGGTTATAAAGAAAACTCCTGCTATCTTTGCAAAATAAAATAAAGAAACGAAGAATGGCAGAAAATAAATTTAGAATATTGGTTGTGGATGACGAGGAAGACCTCTGCGAGATTCTGAAGTTCAATCTCGAGACGGAGGGCTATGCTGTTCAGACCGCCAATTCGGCAGAGGAGGCTTTAGAGATGGACATTACGGCGTTCGACTTGCTGCTGCTCGACATCATGATGGACGGTATGTCGGGATTCGCGATGGCCCGGAAACTGAAAGAGACAGAGGCCATGCGCAACATTCCGATTATTTTTCTGACCGCGCGCGACACGGAAAACGACAAGATTACGGGCTTCAACATCGGGGCGGACGACTATATCCCGAAACCGTTCTCCATCCGTGAGGTGCTCGTAAGGGTGCGCGCCGTGCTGAGAAGAACAACTGAAAAAACGGCTTCCGAAGCCCCGAAGGCTGTGATAAACTATCAGGGACTGGAGCTGAACCTCGACAAAAAGACCGTGAGCGTGGACGGAACGGATGTGCCTTTCACCAAAACCGAGTTCGAGATTCTGCACCTCTTGCTCGACGAACGGGGCAAGGTGTTCTCCCGGCAAGACCTCATCAACCGCATTTGGCCGCACGATGTGTTCGTGCTCGACCGCACGGTTGACGTGAATATTACACGTGTGAGAAAGAAAATCGGGAGTTATGCCAAACTGATTGCCACACGGTTGGGCTTCGGCTATTATTTCGACGCGTAGCCGATGGGTTATCACTGCATTGTCATCTGTCTCCCTTTACCTCCCTCTATCTCCTCTTAATTCCTTTTATCTTACCTTATTTCCCTGTTGAAAAAATCCCCGTTGCTATGAAAAGAATATCAGTAGGCCGTCGCCTTTACGTCACGATATTGGGCGTTTTTCTGCTTTTCACGGTTGCGTTCATGCTCTTTCAGCACGCCCGCGAGAAGCAGTATAAGACCGATACGCTCAATATCAAGTTGCAGGCATACAATATCCACCTTGCCGACATCATGGAGTATGTGGGGCGGAACAATGAGAAGGCTCTCGATGACTTCGTCCGCGAACATTATATGCACGGATTGCGCGTTACGCTGATAACGCGCGACGGCCGCGTGGTGTATGACAACGTGCGCAAAGACTATGAGAATTTCAGCAACCACGCCAACAGAAAGGAGTTTGCCGACGCACTCGCTAACGGCTCGGGATTTGACATTGAGCGCAAGAGCAATACCTTAAAGCACGATTATTTCTATTCGGCCACTTATCTGCCAAAGGAGAATCTCGTCATACGCAGTGCCCTGCCATACGACAGCGACCTTGCCAAGACATTGCAGACCGACCGTCACTATCTGCTGTTTGCATTCTCTGCAATGCTTCTCCTTACCATCGTGTTGTGGCGGTTTATGAGCCGGTTGAGCGACAACATCACCAAACTGCGCATCTTCGCACGCAGGGCAGCACGCAATGAGAGCCTCGAAACCGAAGACCTGGCCGAGTTTCCTGACGACGAACTGGGTGAGATTGCCGAGCGCATCATTCGTATTTACAAGGATTTGGAGATTTCGCGGCGAGAGCAGGACCGCCTGAAAAGACAACTGACACAGAACATCGCACACGAGTTGAAGACCCCTGTGGCGAGCATTCAGGGTTATATAGAAACGCTGAAGGACAATGAAAATCTTGACGAATCTACGCGACGGCAGTTCCTTGAGCGTTGCCATGTGCAATGCCTGCGCCTCACCTCGCTTCTGCAAGACATATCAACGCTCAACAGGATGGATGATGCGCGCGACCTGATGGACTATGAGGAGGTGGATATCGCGCAAATCGTGGACGGCATCGTCGCCCATACGGCCTTACAAATGGAAGCCCGCCGGATGACGTTCCGTAATCTACTGCCGTCCCGGCTCGTCGTGCAGGGCAACCGTTCGCTGCTTTACAGCGTTTTCGGAAACCTCACCGACAATGCCATCGCTTACGCAGGCGAGGGCACAACCATCACCCTCAGCTGCTCGGAAGCCCCCGATGCGTGGCATTTCACGTTCTCCGACAACGGCATCGGTGTGCCGGCCGTGCATCTGCCGCGCCTGTTCGAGCGTTTTTATAGGGTGGACAAAGGGCGCAGCCGCAAGATGGGCGGCACGGGATTGGGCCTTGCCATCGTGAAAAACGCCGTCGTGTTGCATGGCGGAAACATTTCTGCGACAAACAACACAGACGGCGGTCTGCGATTCGATTTCACTATCCGTAAGCAGCATTGAGTCTTCGCGGTCTATCCCATAACCACGTCGAGCACCATCATCATGGCGAACCCGCCGCCGAAACCTATTGTTCCGAGGTTGCTGTGGTTGCCCTCCGAGGCTTCCGGTATAAGTTCCTCAACCACCACATAGAGCATCGCTCCGGCGGCGAACGCCAGCATATATGGCGTTATGGCCACGAGGTGTGAGGCCAGCAAGATTACTGCTATCGCGCCGATTGGCTCCACGACTCCGCTCAGACTGCCTATGACAAACGATTTCAGACGGCTGTTGCCCTCGGCCCGCATGGGCATCGAGATTATGGCACCTTCGGGAATGTTCTGTATCGCGATACCCAGCGCCATCGCAAACGCGCCCGCCGCCGTTATGCCGGAGCCTGCCTGCAACGCTCCGGCCAGCACAATGCCAACGGCCATGCCCTCCGGCAGATTATGAATCGTTACCGCCAGCGTGAGCATCGCCGTGCGCGACAAGTGCGACCGCAGTCCTTCGGGTTTCTCATTGCCTATGTGCAGGTGAGGCGTTAGGAAGTCGATGAGCAATAGAAACCCCATGCCGGCAATCAGTCCGACCACAGCCGGGATAACGTTGCGTTCGCCTTCGCCCACGTTTATCTCCATACTCGGAATCAGAAGCGACCACACCGAGGCCGCCACCATCACGCCCGAGGCAAATCCTATCAATGCCTTTTGCAGCCTGTCGGGTATTTTTTCCTTCATGAAAAACACGAAGCTGCTGCCTATCATCGTTCCCATCAGCGGCAGCAGCAGTCCTATTATAATTCCTTCCATATCTGTTCTTATTTTATGCCGTAAGCATACGGCCGATGAATTTGCCAGCTATCAGCACCACGACATATAGTACGCAGACAGCTATTCCGCCTTTAGTGGCCGCCAAGTCATTCAGTTTCACGCACAGTTGGTAGGTCAGCCGGCGTCGCATTATGAAGTCGTAAGCCAGCAATATCGTGCCGGCAATAAGTCCTGTGGCTGCCGTAAGTCCGTTGATATTGGTGCGTGCCGCCATGAGAATATCACCTTTTAGCGCATAAACCAGTGCCCTTGAGGTTCCGCAAGCAGGGCATTCGATGTGCAGGAGCAGGCGCGACGGACATACCACGAGGCCTCTTGCCCCGTGCAAATGCCATACATACACCAGCCACGCTATCGCCAACAGATAGCCGGCAGTGGCGATGATGTAGAACATTCTCGTGTCATCACTCTTTCTCAAACGGTAATTTGGAATATTACAATACCATATTCAACTTTTCAAAGTTTTTCTTTTTCGTGGCATCCATAATCAGGAACAAGTCTATAAGCCACCAAAGTCCGAAACCACCGCACGTTATCAGTTTGCCGATACCCAATCCGATGTCGCCGATGATGAACCGGTCAATGCCCAGAGAGCCGACGAATATCGACACAATCAGCATCATCATAGGGTTGTTCAGCGATGTTCCGAAAATCATCATCTCTTGTTTTTCGTCGGCATTAGTCAGCCTTTCGGTGATATAAGGTATGTTCTCTGTCGGCAGTTTCTCGCCGTTTGTCATTAGATACATAGATACTTTCTGCTTGTCCATAGTCTTTCTTTCGTTAATTAATAATGTTAATTCATTACAAAAGTAACCTAAAATATTGTTATTTGCAAATCTTTCGCAATTTTATTTATTACTGTCAAAAAACTTTACAAACATCCATTAAAAAGTCGATGTATTTTCAGTTGAAACTTCATCGCACTCAAAAACGCAAAAATACGGCTTTTTAGGCTATTTGGAACTAAGACGCTGATAATCAGATGTTTATGTCGTTTTTGACTAAAAATGCCCGTTTTGGAGCGCATTTTTAGCCCCGTTATTTTGCAACGGAGGCTCCGTTAGACTCCAACGGAGGCACTTTTGGGCTTCAACGGAGCCTCCGTTGCACTCCAAAACGGCCTAAAACGGAGTCTAAAAGTGCCACTTTTGAAAGCTAACAAACGTTAAATGGCTCAAAAACGGCATTTTTCAGCGTTTTCCAGGACGGCAAATCCTGTCGAAAATCGGCCCGATTTTTTTCTAACGGAGGCACTTTTGGAATTTTGAGTTACGAATTTTGAGTTTTGAGTTGGGATTTTTGAGGTCGAAAAACGGCTGAAAATGAGTAACGAGACCTATATTTAACGTTCGTTAGCACGAAAGAATCGAATTTTCGGAGGACTAAATTTGGTAAATAATGTTTACACTTTTGTGGCTGTAAAGTTGAAGATTTCAGGTCGTGAAGTGATATTAGGAGGCGGGAAGTCTCTTGTCTATCTTCCCCCCCTGAGGGAGGATTAGAGAGCGCTTTCCATTGACGCTGATAAAGAACTTACGCGCGGAGGGTGTAAAAAATGAAAAAAACGGCTTATGGTTCGGAAATATTTAGTAAATTTGCAAACGTTATAATGGCGCTTTCTGCGTCCGTTCGGCTTCCTGTAGCCTGTGATTTGACTGCGGGGGCGGAACAAAAAATATTGCAATAAAAGAATATATTCGATAAATAGGTATGAACGTTTTAGAACTTAGTGAGCAGGAGATTGTAAGAAGACAGAGCCTGCAAGAGCTGCGCGATATGGGTATCGACCCGTATCCTGCTGCCGAATACCCCACCAACGCATTTAGTACTGACATCCGCGACAACTTCAAGGATGACGAGAAACGCGAGGTTACGATTGCCGGACGACTGATGAGCCGGCGCGTGATGGGTAAGGCTTCGTTTGCGGAGATACAGGACTCGAAGGGCAGGGTGCAGGTGTATATCACCCGCGACGACATCTGTCCGGACGAGAACAAGGATTTATATAATAAGGTGTTCAAGCGCTTGCTCGACATCGGCGACTTTGTCGGCGTGAAAGGATTCGTGTTCCGTACGCAGACAGGCGAGATTTCGGTACACGCCCAGGAGCTTACTCTGCTTTCTAAGAGCCTCAAGCCGCTGCCGATAGTGAAGTATAAGGACGGCGTGGCATACGATAAGTTCGACGATCCGGAGCTGCGTTATCGTCAGAGATACGTAGACCTCGTGGTGAATGAGGGCGTGAAAGACACCTTCTTGCAGCGCGCCACTGTTATCAGAACTATAAGAAAGGTACTCGACGAGGCCGGATACACAGAGGTGGAGACACCGACATTGCAGGCCATCGCGGGTGGAGCGAGCGCGCGTCCGTTCATAACCCACTTCAATGCGCTTAATATAGATATGTATATGCGTATCGCTACGGAGCTTTATCTGAAGCGTCTTATCGTGGGAGGCTTCGAGGGCGTCTACGAGATTGGCAAGAACTTCCGCAACGAAGGCATGGACAGAAACCATAATCCGGAGTTCACCTGCATGGAGCTTTACGTGCAGTATAAGGACTATAACTGGATGATGTCGTTCACGGAAAAGCTGCTTGAGACAGTCTGCGTGGCCGTTAACGGCTCTACCGAACGCGAGATCGACGGCAATATCGTCAGCTTCAAGGCACCATATCGCCGTCTGCCTATCCTCGATGCAATCAAGGAGAAAACCGGCTATGACCTCAACGGAATGTCGGAGGACGAGATTCGCGAGGTGTGCAAGAAACTGGAGATGGACATTGACGAGACAATGGGCAAGGGAAAGCTCATCGACGAGATATTCGGCGAGTTCTGTGAGGGCACGTTCATACAGCCGACATTCATCACCGACTATCCTGTGGAGATGTCGCCGCTCACGAAGATGCACCGCTCAAAGCCCGGACTGACCGAGCGTTTCGAGCTGATGGTGAACGGTAAGGAGCTGGCCAACGCTTATTCGGAGCTTAATGACCCGATAGACCAGGAGGAACGGTTCAAGGAACAGATGCGCTTGGCCGACAAGGGCGACGATGAGGCGATGATTATCGATCAGGACTTCCTGCGCTCTTTGCAGTACGGTATGCCTCCGACGAGTGGTATCGGCATTGGTATCGACCGTCTGGTGATGCTCATGACGGGCAAGACATACATTCAGGAGGTGCTGTTCTTCCCACAGATGCGACCGGAGAAGAAGATTCCGAAGAGCACCGTGGCAGAGTGGGGCGCGCTTGGTGTGCCCGAGGAATGGGTGCCGGTGTTCAACAAGGCAGGCTATAATCTCGTTACGGACATCAAGGACGTGAAGGCGCAGAAGCTGCAAATGGACGTTTGCGGTGTGAACAAGAAATACAAGTTGGGCTACGACAACCCGAAGGTTGACGAGTTTCAGGCTTGGATAGATAAGGCTAATGAATGACGAATGAAGAGTGAAGAATGAAGAATAGCCTAACAGGCAGACTGCATTGAATGTTATGTCTGATCGGGAATTTTCTTCATTTAAAGGATTCTTCACTCTTCATTCTTCATTCTTCATTTCAAAGAAGAATGTTTGACTGTGGTAAGATAGCGATAATCGGAGGCGGAAGCTGGGCTACGGCGATAGCTAAGATCGTGGTGGGGCACACCCATCACATCGGTTGGTATATGCGCCGGGATGACCGTATCGAGGACTTCAAGCGTCTTTCGCACAACCCGGCGTACATTCCGAGCGTGAGGTTTGATGTGAATGAGATTTTCTTCTCAAGCGATTTGAACAAGATTGCGCAGGCTTACGACACCCTGATATTCGTCACTCCGTCGCCATATCTGAAGAGTCATCTGAAGAAACTGAAGACGAAGATTCGCGACAAGTTCATCGTTACGGCGATAAAGGGTATCGTGCCCGACGAGAACCTTGTTTGCTCGGAGTATTTCCATCATGTCTATGGGGTGCCATACGATAACATTGCCTGCATAGGCGGACCGTCGCACGCCGAGGAGGTGGCTATGGAACGGCTGTCGTATCTCACCGTTGGCTGTGCCGATCTCGACAAGGCGCAGGCGTTTACCGACATCTTGGCAAGCAATTTCATCAAGACGAAAATCAGTTCCGATGTCATTGGCATCGAATACGCTTCGGTTTTGAAGAACGTCTACGCCATAGCGGCGGGCGTTTGCAGCGGCCTGAAATACGGAGACAACTTTCAGGCGGTGCTCATCTCCAACGCGATACAGGAGATGTACAGGTTCTTGCAGAGCGTGCATCCCATAGAACGGAGCGTGATAGATTCGGTTTACTTGGGCGACCTGCTTGTAACGGGCTACTCGAACTTTTCCCGCAACCGCACGTTCGGTACGATGATAGGTAAGGGCTACAACGTGAAGGCGGCGCAGATAGAGATGGAAATGATTGCCGAGGGATATTTCGGAACGAAGTGTATGAAGGAAATCAACCGCCGGATGCACGTGAATATGCCGATTCTCGATGCCGTTTATAATATTCTCTACGAGCGGATTAGTCCACAGATAGAGATAAAACTGCTTACCGACAGCTTCCGTTGACGTGGAGAAATCCATGCGGAATGCTTACAATGATATATATATAAGAATAAAATAGTTTTTAATTTGTAGATATGAAGAATATTAGTTTAGACATCACAAAGGCTGCTCAGTTCCTTGATGAGGGCGTTATCGCAGCTTATGAGCCGGCAGTTAAGGCTGCTCAGGAGGCTCTTGAAAACGGTACTTGCCCCGGAAATGATTTCCTCGGATGGCTTCATCTGCCATCAAGCATCACTCCGGAATTCCTCGATGAGGTGCAGGCTGTAGCCAACACACTGCGCGAGAAGTGCGAGGTTGTGGTTGTTGCAGGTATCGGCGGTAGCTATCTCGGTGCCCGTGCGGTTATCGAGGCACTTGGCAATTCATTCGCTTGGCTCGTTGGCGACAAGAAGAATCCAACCATTCTCTTCGCAGGTAACAACATCGGTGAGGACTACCTGTCGGAGCTTACAACCTATTTGAAGGACAAGAAGTTCGGTGTTATCAATATCTCTAAGTCGGGAACGACAACCGAGACAGCCCTTACTTTCCGCTTGTTGAAGAAGCAATGCGAGGAGCAGATGGGCAAAGAGACTGCTAAGGATGTTATCGTTGCTGTTACAGACGCTAAGAAGGGGGCTGCAAGAACGTGTGCAGACAAGGAAGGCTACAAGTCTTTCATAATCCCGGACAATGTGGGTGGCCGTTTCTCAGTACTCACTCCGGTAGGATTGCTGCCTATCGCGTGCGCCGGTTACGATATCAAGGCACTCGTAGAGGGTGCTCAGAGCATGGAGAAAGCGTGCGGAAAGGATGTTCCTTTTGCTGAGAATATCGCCGCACAGTATGCTGCCGTGCGCAACGGACTCTACGACAAGGCCGGCAAGAAGATTGAAATCATGGTGAACTATCAGCCGAAACTGCATTACATCAGTGAGTGGTGGAAGCAGCTCTACGGAGAGAGCGAGGGTAAGGATAATAAGGGCATCTTCCCTGCATCATGCGATTTCACAACCGACTTGCACTCAATGGGTCAGTGGATTCAGGAAGGCGAGCGCACAATCTTCGAGACTGTGATAAGCGTTGAAAAGCCAAATTCAACTCTGCTGTTCCCGAACGACGATGAGAACCTCGACGGATTGAACTTCCTCGCAGGCAAGCGCGTTGACGAAGTGAACAAGATGGCTGAGTTGGGAACACGTCTCGCTCACGTAGACGGTGGCGTTCCGAATATCCGCATCAGCGTTCCGGAACTCAGCGAGTATTATATCGGCCAGATGATTTACTTCTTCGAGATTGCTTGCGGCATCAGCGGCAACGTGCTGGGCGTTAATCCGTTCAACCAGCCGGGTGTTGAGGCTTACAAGAAGAATATGTTTGCGCTGCTCAACAAGCCCGGTTATGAGGCCGAGAGCAAGGCAATACAGGAAAGACTCGCATCAGAGGCATAAAAATACACATGAAACCGTAGACTTCGTATGGGAGGATTCTGTCCTAAGAAGCCTGCGGTTTCTGTTTTATATATCTGTAATATCCGTTTAATACGCTTACAGTTGCCACTTAATACACTTGCGATTCCTATTTTATATAATTATTTTAACTGCATGAAAAAGAGTTTTCCCACAATTATACAAAAGTATCTTGACGATAACGGCTTTGAGAAATTTGAGCCGAAAGTAGCACTTTTCGATATGGACGGTGTTCTTTTAGACTCAATGCCCAATCATTCCGTGGCCTGGCAGAAGTCAATGAAGAAGTTCGGACTTACCATGACGGCCGAAGATGCATACGCGACGGAAGGTCAGCGAGGTGTGGACACAATCCGTATAATGGTGAAAGAGCAGTTGGGAAAGGACATCAGCGAGGCTGAAGCGCAGGAAATGTATGACGAGAAGACGCATGAGTTCGGCTTGATGCCCACGGCTAAGGTTATGCGTGGCGTGAAACCGTTGATGAGAAAGATGCAGAAAAGCGGTCTGCGGATAGGTGTTGTAACGGGAAGCGGTCAGAGACCGTTGATAAAACGAATCTTGGAAGACTTCAAAGGCCTTGTGGATGAAGATAAGGTTGTTACCGCATACGACGTGAAACGAGGCAAACCGGCCCCCGACCCATATCTCATGGGGTTGGAAATGTTTGGAGACATGAAGCCGTGGAACGCGATTGTCATTGAAAACGCGCCTCTCGGAGTGCGTGCCGGAGTGGCCGCGAAAATCTTTACCGTAGGTGTCAATACCGGACCTTTGCCCGATGAGGCTCTTGCCAACGAAGGTGCTAATCTCGTTTTCACTTCTATGAGTGAGTTTGGAGCGGCTTGGAAAGAGCTTGTTCCGCCGGCAAATGTGTTTGAAGAAGCCTGGAATGCGAAGTGTCAGGAGATCATGGACTACATGGAAAGGTTCAAGCGGAGGCCTTCCAAGCACCGCGTCGAAGACCATCTGATGCTGAATTGGATTAAGTATAATAAGAAAATGAAGGCTCGCGGCAATATGCCGGAGAACCGAATAGAGAAGTTTGAAAAACTGCTGGAACTCGCCAATAAGTATAGGAAGGTGAATCAGAACGCCTATATGCATATTGACGAAAGACCGATGTTGTGGGATGAAGATAGCCAGGATTAAGCATTTCCTGAATGTAGGGATATGGAAAATCGCCGAAGACGACAAAAAACGCCCGTCGCTCTTCTTGCTCGATTGCATCCGTAAGTTCTATCTTGCGGTACGATTCTTCATTGAGCGCGGCCATTTCAACTATGCCTCATCGCTCGCTTTCAGCACCATGCTCGCCATCGTACCCGTTGCCGCCGTGATCTTTGCTGTGGCGCGAGGCTTCGGACTTGATGATTACATAGCGCAATCGCTGCGCACCGCCCTTGAAAGCCAGCCTCAGGCAGCTACCGCCATCATCGATTTCGCCCAGTCATACCTCGCACATGCCAAAAGCGGAATAATCATCGGAATAGGCTTGGTGTTCATGCTTTACAGCGTCCTGTCGCTTATCAATAACGTCGAGATAGTCTTCAACGACATCTGGCAGGTGAAAGAGAAACGTTCGCCAGCACGAGTCATCATTGACTATACGGCTCTGTTGTTTTTCGTTCCTGTCGGAATAATCATTATTTCCGGCTTCAACATCTTTATATATACCATCGCCCGACATTTTGAGGCTTACTTCCTGCTCAGTTCCGCCACCCGTTTCTTCATCAAACTGCTTACTTTCGTACTCATGTCGGGAGTCTTCACGAGCCTTTATGTCTTCATGCCAAACACGAAAGTGAAGTTCTCTAAGGCCGTCGTACCGGGTACCATCGCCGGCGTAGCCATGCTCCTCTTGCAGTTCTTTTACATCCACAGCCAGATATTCCTCACCAGCTATAATGCCATTTACGGCTCGTTCGCAGCTCTGCCACTGTTCATGCTCTGGATACTCGCCTCTTGGTATATCTGCCTTTTCTGTGCCGAACTGAGCTATATGAACCAATACATGGATCATTACGCGTTCCTCGTCAGTACCGAAGACCTGAGCCACGAGCGCCGCCTCGCCATGAGTGCAGTCTTGCTGAGTGCCATCTGCCGGCGTTTCGCCGACGGGCAACGCCCCTACACGGCTATGGAACTGGCCGAGATAACAGGCATTCCGATTCGTATTACGAAGGATTTGCTGTATGTTCTCATAGCGGTAAACCTCATAACCGAGAACAGCGGAAGCACCAACGAGCAGGAAACGATGTTCCAGCCGGCTCAGGACATCGCCAATATCACTGTGGGCAAGATGGTGGAACTTTTAGAAATATATTCGCATAAAAAAACGCGGAGCATAGATTTCCATGTCCGCGATTATGTTTCTCCCGACATTCTTGAGGCCATTTGCGCCTCACGCGAAACTTATTTAGATGCTCTCAAGGATGTGCCGATAAAGAATCTTACTAATTTCTGAAACCTCGTTACAACGTGATTTCCCCACTGCCGAAACAGCGGTGGTGCTCTTCGTCATAGACAACGCAGAACTGGCCGGGTGCCACACCGTGTATTTCCTTTTCACCATGCACCGTGTATGTGCCGTCGTCGTTGCGTTCCATGCGCGCCGCATAGCAGTCGGGCGTGTGCCTTATTTTGAATGTTACGCGCTCCATAGCCACCTCTTCGGTCAGGAAATGAAAGTCGTGCACCTTAAATTCCTTCTTGTATGCCGTCTTGGGGTCGTAGCCTTTGCTCACGTAAAGGATGTTCTCCGCCACGTCTTTCTTCACGACAAACCACGGTCCGCCGCCGAAACCGAGTCCGCGACGCTGACCTATTGTGTGAAACCAAAGCCCCTTGTGCTCACCAATCACCTTTCCAGTCTCCAGCTCAACCACCTTGCCGGGACGTTCGCCTAAATAGCGGCGGATATAGTCGTTGTAATTGATTTTCCCGAGGAAACAGATGCCCTGCGAATCTTTGCGTTTCGCGTTTATCAGATGCTCACGTTCGGCAATTTCGCGCACCTCGTCCTTCATGTAATGACCTATCGGAAACAATGCTTTCTGTAGTTGCCAATCGTATATCTGCGCTAAGAAATCAGTCTGGTCCTTTACAGGGTCGGGACTTGTCGTGAGCCATTTCTTTCCGTCTATCCATTCCGTCTGCGCGTAATGTCCCGTGGCTATGAGGTCGTAGTCCTTGCCCGCCTTCTCGTGGAAGGCTCCGAACTTAATCAGACGGTTGCACATCACGTCGGGGTTGGGCGTGAATCCGGCTTTCACCTTGTCCATCGTGTATTGCGTCACCTGCTCCCAGTACTCCCTGTGGCAGTCGATGACCTGCAATTTGCAGCCATACCGTGCCGCCACGGCAGTAGCCATCTCCAGGTCTTCCTCGCTCGAACAATCCCATTCCTCCTGCTCCTCCGGTCCGATTTTTATGTAGAAGCAGTCGGGATGCAGCCCCAATCGCGCAAACTCATATACCACCACCGAGCTGTCTACGCCTCCTGAGAGCAGCACGGCAATCTTCTTGTTCTTTATTTCTTCGATGTTCATCAAACCTGTTTTTATGAATAGCAGACGGAATGCGGCAACCCGGCATTCTCTGATTTGCCGTTCGCTATTCTCCGCCATTGGGATTAATCGAAGACAAAGTTACGAAAAACTTTGGATATAACGCACCGAACGTGCTGCCAATCTTTTCATTGTAACGCTCCCATAAGCCAAGTCGCATAGTACTATGGCACAATACCGGAGTATTTGGGCTTTAGTACCGGAGTAATTTGGGCTTAGTACTCGAGTAATTCAGGCCTGATTACTTGAGTATTTTGGCTTTAGTACCAGAGTATTTCGGGCTTTGGTACTGATTGTTGGTAAGTCAGTTTTCACAATGCGTGGTCTGGGCTCAGAGGAAAAGTACTGGGGATGTTTTTTTTGTTTCATAGTATTTTGTATCT